>Ga0194133_10009019_pt1 | contig 11522 bp, 11 predicted proteins | sample TA2KigOf40mmetaG_FD_155448 | JGI IMG/M metagenome (GOLD analysis project Ga0194133, IMG submission 155448) | Freshwater microbial communities from Lake Tanganyika, Tanzania - TA2015055 Kigoma Offshore 40m | ecosystem: Environmental > Aquatic > Freshwater > Lake | place: Tanzania: Lake...
GGCGACGAACTGCCCCGCCTCCAGCAGCGAGTCGTGCGTGCCCGTGTCGAGCCAGGCGGTGCCGCGGCCGAGGACCTCGACGTGCAGCCGGCCCGCCTCGAGGTAGAGGCGGTTCAGGTCGGTGATCTCCAGCTCGCCGCGGGCCGAGGGGCGCAGGCTGCGCGCGCGCGCCACGACCTCCGCATCGTAGAAGTAGATCCCGGGGATGGCGTAATTCGACTTGGGCTGCGCCGGCTTCTCCTCGAGGGAGACGACGCGGCCGTCCGCCGCGAACTCGACCACGCCGTAACTGCGGGGATCGGCCACGTGGTAGCCGAAGATCGTGGCGCCGTCGACGCGGGTGGTGGCGCGCTCGAGGGACTTCACCAGGTCGTGGCCGTAGAAGAGGTTGTCGCCCAGCACGAGCGCGGCGGGCTCGTCGCGCAGGAAGCCGATGTCACCCGCGATGTGGAAGGCCTGCGCGAGCCCCTCGGGCCGGGCCTGTTCCGCGTAGGTGAACCGCACCCCGAAGGCGGAGCCGTCGCCGAGCAGCCGGCGGAAGAGGGGCAGGTCGGCGGGGGTCGAGATGATCAGGATCTCCCGGATGCCGGACAGCATCAGCACCGACAGCGGGTAGTACACCATCGGCTTGTCGTACACCGGCATCAGCTGCTTCGAGACCGCCACCGTGAGCGGGTAGAGGCGGGTGCCGGAACCGCCGGCGAGCACGATGCCCTTGCGGGAGGTGAAGGGCGGGCGGGAGGAGGAGGACGGGACCGGGCTCATCGGGGAAGGTGCGTCGGGAGATCAGGACTTCGCGCCGAGGCGCTCGCGGGCGTAACGGTTCGCGGTGATGTCGGCGGCCCAGCCGCGGTGGGTCAGGTACCAGTCCACCGTCTTCTCGATGCCGGTGGCGAAGGACTCGCGGGGCGCCCAGCCGAGCTCGCGCTGGAGCTTGGCGCAGTCGATCGCGTAGCGGCGGTCGTGGCCGGGGCGGTCGGCGACGTAGGTGATCTGCTCCGCGTAGGAGCGGCCGTCGGCGCGCGGCGACTTGCGGTCGAGCAGGGCGCAGATCGTGCGCACGATCTCGAGGTTCGGCTTCTCGTTCAGCCCGCCGATGTTGTAGGTCTCCCCGGTGCGGCCGCGCTGCAGCACGAGCCAGATGGCGGCGGCGTGGTCCTCGACGTAGAGCCAGTCGCGGATCTGCTGGCCGTCCCCGTAGACGGGGAGCGGCTTCCCCTCGAGGGCGTTGAGGATCATCAGGGGGATCAGCTTCTCCGGGAAGTGGTACGGCCCGTAGTTGTTGGAGCAGTTGGTCGTCAGTGTCGGCAACTTGAAGGTGTGCTGGTAGCTGCGGACGAGGTGGTCGCTGGCGGCCTTGGAGGCGGCGTAAGGGGAATTCGGGGCGAACGGGGTCTCCTCGGTGAACGCGGGATCCGACGGCGCGAGCGTGCCGTAGACCTCGTCGGTCGAGACGTGCAGGAAGCGGAAGGCGGCACGGCGCGGCTCGGGCAGGCGGGCCCAGTGCTGGCGCGCGGCATTGAGCAGGCGGAGGGTGCCGACGACGTTGGTCTGGACGAACGGCTCGGGGGAGTCGATCGAACGGTCGACGTGCGACTCGGCCGCGAAGTTCACCACCGCGTCGATGTCGTGCTCGGCCAGCAGGCGCGCCACGAGAGCGGCGTCGCCGATGTCACCGTGGGCGAACCGGTAACGCGGGTCGCCCGCGAGGTCGGCGAGGTTGGCGGGGTTCCCCGCGTAGGTCAGCGCGTCGAGGTTGACCAGGCGCCGCAGCGGCGAGCCGGCCTCGAGGAGCCGCTGCCGGATGAAATTGCTGCCGATGAAGCCGCATCCGCCGGTGACAAGGAGGTTCATGTGCGAAAAGGATTCGGTCGCGGACTCAGCCCTCGAGCACTTGGCCGAGGCTCGCCCGCCAGTCGGGCAGGCGCAGGCCGAAGACGCGCTCTAGCTTGGTGGTGTCGAGGACCGAGTACGCCGGCCGGCGCGCGGGCGTGGGGTACTCGGCGGTGGGGATGGCACGGACCTCGCGGCACCGGCGGCGGTCGGCCGGCTCGGCCTCGATGATCGCGCGGGCAAACTCGTGCCACGTGGCCTGGCCGGAGGCGCAGAGGTGGTAGGTGCCGCTGACGGCGCGGGCGTCGTCCGGGGTGTGCAGGCAGCGGAGGCTGTGGGCGGTCGCCTCGGCGATCATCCGCGACCAGGTGGGGCAGCCGTGCTGGTCGGCGACGACGCGGACCTCGTCCCGCTCGCGGGCGAGGCGTTGCATCGTGAGCAGGAAGTTGGCGCCGCGGTTCCCGTAGACCCAGCAGAGCCGGAAGATGAGGTGGCTGCCGCCGGCGGCCCGCACGGCCTCCTCGCCGGCGAGCTTGGTGCGGCCGTAGGCCCCGAGCGGCCCGGTCGCATCCTCCTCGGTGTAGGCGGTGCCCTTGTTCCCGGCGAAGACGTAGTCGGTCGAGTAATGCACCAGCAGGGCGCCGCGGCGGGCGGCCTCCGCGGCCATCACGCCGGGCGCGTCCGCGTTAATCCGCGTGGCAAGGTCGGTCTCGGTCTCCGCCTTGTCGACCGCGGTGTAGGCGGCCGCGTTGACGATCACGTCCGGCGCGGCGGCGCCGATCGCCCGGCGGATCGCATCCGGGTCGGTGAGGTCCGTCCCGGCCCGGCCGACGCAGGTCAGGTCGGCCATCGGGGCCAGGGTACGCCGGAGTTCCCAGGCGACCTGGCCCTGCTCGCCAAAGAGGAGGAGGCGTTTCCGGGGCATCGCGTTCAGAACAGCTTTTCCGGCGGGAGGTCCCGCAGCAGCGGGGCGCGCGCGTCGCGGGCCGACAGCAGCGGCGCGGTCACGGGCCAGGGGATGCCGACGGCCGGGTCATCCCAACGGAAGCCGATCTCGTCCTGCGGCGCGTACAGCGCGGTGCACTTGTAGTGGAAGAGCGCGTGCTCGCCGGTCACGACGAAGCCGTGGGCGAAGCCGGGCGGCACCCAGAACTGGCGCTTGTTCTCGGCGGAGAGCGTCACGCCCATCCAGCGGCCGAACGTGGGCGAAGCGCGCCGCAGGTCGACCGCGACATCCCAGACCTCGCCCTGCCACACCGAGACCAGCTTGCCCTGCGGCGACGGGTTCTGGGCGTGCATCCCGCGCAGCGTGCCGCGCCCGGAGAACGAGAAATTGTCCTGCACGAAGTCGGCCGTGATCCCGGCCTGGCGGTAGCGCTCCCGGTGGTAGGACTCGACGAAGAAGCCCCGGGCGTCCCCGAACACCTTCGGTTCGAGGATCAGCGGTCCCTCGATCTCACCGCGGACGACGTTCACCGGCGCACCTCCGGCCCGGGGCCACGGGCGTGGGCGGAATCAATTGGGTGCGGGGGGGGAAGCATCGGCGACGGCGGGAATCCGGGTTGAAAAGAGATTGCAATAAAGGCGCGGGGGCGTGCCGGCCGACAAGGCTTTTCCCGGGGAATACCCCGCCGCGCCCGGGGCGGACCCTACGTAGACCGGCCCCGGCTCACTTTCGCCGGTAGTCGCCGCGGCTGAAGTACTTCTCGAGCCACACGTAGGCGCAGATGAAGAAGTAACGGCTGCCCATCTCCTTGATCTTCAACTTCGCGACGCCGTGCTTCCGGTTGCGCCAGGAGATTGGCGTGATCGCGTAGGTGTAGCCGCGCACGATGGCCTTCAGCGGCAACTCGACGGTGAGGTTGAAGTGCGGCGCGAGGAAGGGGCGGCACCCATCGATCACCGTGCGCCGGTAGGCCTTGAAGGCGTTGGTGGTGTCGTTCAGCGGCAGGCGGAACGCGATCCGCACCAGCAGGTTGGCGACCCGGTTCACCAGCAGCTTCACCCGCGGGTAGTCGATCACCCGCCCGCCGCTGATGAACCGGCTGCCGAACGCGCAGTCGTTCCCCGCGGCGAGTAGTTGCCAGTATTTCACGGCGTCCGCGGGGTCGTCCGAGGCGTCCGCCATCATTATCACCACGGCATCGCCCCGGCTGTGGTCGAGGCCCCAGACCACGGCGCGGCCGAAACCGTGGGCCCCGCTGGCGTTCCGCGTCGGCGCGAGGGTGGGGATCTCGCGCCGGAGCTCCTCCAGCACCGCCCAGGTGCGGTCCTGGCTGCCATCGTCGACCACGACGATCTCGTGGGGCACGCCGGCGCGGCCGAAGGTGTCCGCGATCGCGCGGAGCGTGGCGGGCAGGGACTCCTCCTCATCCCGCGCGGGGATGACGACGGACAGGAGGGAGAGCGGGGCCGGGGACGACATACGGCGGGCTCAGAGCGGGGCGGAAAGCTCGAGCCAGTCCGGATGGGCCTCGGCGTGGGCGGCGATCTCGGCGCAGATTTCCGCCCGCGAGGTGGCGGGCTCCCAATGCCACAGCCGGCGGGCCTTGGCCGCGTCGAGGACCAGCCAGGGCAGATCGAAGGGCCGGGGCGTCGGGTCGGAGGTCACGGTGTGGTCGCCTAAGTGCGCCCGGCACCAGTCGCTCAATTGACGCAGGGAGCAGGCGGACGCGGCGCCGCCGGAGAAGTTCGCGATGCGGTCGGCCGCCGGCAGGGCGGGGGCGGCGAACTGCCGCTCAAGGACGGGGACGAGGTCGCGGGGGTGCAGGCAGTCGCGCGTCTGGTGACCGTGGCCGTCGAAGCCGAGGAAGCGGAGCGGGCGCCGCCGCCGCCACGAATGGATCCAGTAGGAGAAGATGCCCTGGTCCGCGCGGCCGAACTGGCCGGCGCCCGCGAGAACGCCGCAGCGGTTGATGAAGACGGGCAACCCGAACGCCTCGCCGTACTCAAGCGCGAGCGCCTCGCTGGCGAGCTTGGTGGCGCCGTAGAGCGAGAGCGGTGCCGTGGTGGAAAAGTCCTCCGTGATGCCCGCCGGGCCGAAGCCGGGACCGCGGGCGTCGGGTGCGGGGGAGAACGCGCCGTCGCGCACGACCAGCGGCAGCTGGGTGAGGGGCGTGATGCCGTACACCCGGCTCGTGCTGAGCAAAATGAAGCCCGCGCGGTGGGCTTTGCAGTACTCGAGCAGGTTCACCGTGCCGCCGAGGTTATGCTCCACCAACTGCCGGGAACTGGTGCGCCCATCGACCCCGGCGAGCACGCTGGGGTTCGCCGCGGCGTCGATCACCCAATCGGCCGCCGGCAGCGTCTCCAGGTCGCTGGCCGCGCGCAGGTCGCCGTGAAAGAGCTTCACCCCGAGTCGGCGCAGGGCCTCCCGGTTGGCCTCGCTGCCGGGGCGGATAAAGTTATCGCATCCAGACACGGTGTGCCCGGCCCCGCGCTCCACGAGGGCGCGCGCGAGCGTGCTGCCCACGAAGCCGCAGATGCCGGAGATGAGGATGCGCACGGCGGGAGTGAGGCGGAAAACCGGCTCGCGGTGAAGGCCGATCTGGCCGGGCCCTTGACGGGCCCCCGGCCCTGCCGTTGGCTCGCCCGCGATGAGCTCCCTGCGCGGCGACTACAAGGCGGTCTGGAATTCCCTCTCCGGCTCCAAGACCGACGCGTACCTCGTGGTCTCCGGCTACACCGACGAGGACAAGTTCCACGCCGACGCGGAGGACACGCTGGACATCCTGCGCGCCACCGTCGGCATCCGCCCGGAGGACACCTTCCTCGAAATCGGCTGCGGCGTGGGTCGCGTGGGGCGGGTGCTCTCGCCGTTCGTCAAGGAGTGGATTGGCTGCGACGTCTCCGCGAACATGCTGCGCATCGCCTCGCGGCGGCTCCTCGGCTTGCCGAACATCCGGCTGCAGGAGGTCTCCGGCTACGACCTGCGCCCGATCCCCGACGCTTCGGTCGACGTCGTCTACACCACGGTGGTGTTCATGCACCTCGAGGAGTGGGACCGTTACAACTACATCCTCGAGGCGAAACGGATTTTGCGCCCGGGCGGACGTTTTTATTGCGACAACGTCGATCTCGCTTCGCCCGCGGGCTGGGCCGTCTTCGAGGAGAGCCGCCTGCGCTTCCCGCCGGGACAGCGGCCCGCGCAGATCTCCAAGTGCTCGACGCAGCCCGAGATCGATACGTTTTTAAGACGAGCGGGCTTCGCGGACGTGAACGTCGCCGGTCGGCTCAACTTTTGGGTCTACGGCTGGGGCCGCAAGGAGTCCTAACCCACGCGCGCGGTGCGGCGCAGCTCAGGGCGGTCCGTCCGGGGCGGGTGCTGGAGGTGGGTTCGCCTGCGCCTGCCGCCGCTGCGTCTCCTCGTAGGCGCGGCGCTGCGCCATCCCGATCTCGAGCAGGTCGCTGACCAGCATCCGCGCCTCGGCCTCCTGCCGCTGCGGCGCCGCGGGTGGCACCGGCTTGAGCGTGGTGGGGCTATCCCCGATGGCCTCGGGCTGTCCTAGGCCGGGAAAGGGTTGCGCGAACACGACCCCCGGCGGCGGCGCGTCCGGGGCGGTGACCGGGGCGGGCGTGGCGACCGGCGTCCCCTTGGGCCTCGAGCCTTTGCGCAGGGGCAGGACCTTGTCGGCGCCATTCACCTTGAGGATGGCCTGTTCGCGCCGGCCGTCGTACGCGACGACCTGGATCCCCGCCTTCGACTCGCCCACGCCGATCCAGAGCGTGCGCTTGGCCTCGCGGTCGTGGAAAATCAGGTCGGTGCGCTTGCCGACCGAGGATACGCCTGCGAACTCGAGGTTCTCAGCGGGGGCCGCCCCGGATTCGGATGCTGGGGTGCCGGGGGGCGCGAACGGCGACTGGCGAGGCAGCCCAGAGGGCGCAGGCTCGCCGGCGCGCGCCGTTCCCGCCAGCGCGAGCAGGCAAACGGCGGAAAGGCGGGCGCGACGCGTCAGGCGCATGCGGGCAGCCTATGGGCCAGTACCGCGGCGTCAACGGGCCGCCGCGGTCCCCTTGCGGGCCACGAGCATCAGCGCGCTGCCGTGGACGTTGGGATGCTCCTCCTGTCGGAACTCGGTGAAGCCGAAATGGCGTAGCGCGCCGACGATCTGCTCTCGCTCCATCCAGTACGAGAAAACGTCCCCGCCGCCGCAGAAGCCCTTCCAGTCGAGCGACGGGCCGTAGTTAAACCGGTGCACCACGTGGCGGTAGCCCGCAGTCTCCTGCTCGAGCACCTCCGAGAACTTGGCGCCCGGCACCGGATTGGCGGCGACAAACGCGGGATCGTAGAATACGGTCCAGAGGAAGAGCGCGTCGCAGCGGCGGGCGAGCAGCGCGAGCAACTCCACGGGGTCGGTGAGATGGTAGAGAATGCCGCAGGCGAGCCCGACGTCGAAGTGACGCTCGGTGGTGCGGAGGAATTCCAGCCCGTCGCCGAGGAGAAAACGGGCGCGAGGCATGCCAAGGATTTCCTTGGCGACGAGACACTTCAGGTAGGCGCGGGCATTGGCCTCGACGGCGGTGACGCTAGCCGCGCCGAGGCGGTCGACGAGGTAGGTGTGGCCGCCCTCGAGGGGACCGAGCTCAAGCACGTGGCGGTCGGCAAGCCCCCCGTCGAGGCCGAGCTCCATCAGTCGGTGATGGGCCCACGCGATGCGGGGATCGTCGAACAGGGGCGTCTCGCCCGCGCGGAGCTCCGGCCGGTCGGCGGGCGGCCGCGAGGACCATTCCCCGGCGAAGAGATCGAGGGCGTTCTGATCACTCGGGGCGGAGCCGAAGGCGTGCTTGAATTCGGACATACGAAAAGGAGTGGCGGCAGCGGTGGGAGCCCTCAGGGCACGTCGTTGACCTCGATCAGGCCGACCCCGGCGTCGCCGCCGAGCCCGCTCAGCTTGGCGAGGTATTGGCCCGGCGCGAAGGTCTCGGTGGCGAGTCGGGAGAAAAACGGGACGAGGCGCACGGGCGGAGGTCAGGCGGCGGGGCGGCGGCGCCAGGCGGCGACGATCTGGCCGATGGTGTCGTCCAGCGTCTGGGTGATGTCCCACGCTGGGTAGTGGGTCCGCATTTTGGTCAGGTCGCTGTAATAGCAGATGTGATCGCCGGCGCGGGCCTGGTCGACGTAGGTGTGGACCTGCGCGCGGCCGGAGTGCTTTTCCGCGATCTTGAACGCCTCGAGGATCGAGCAGGAGTTGGCCTTGCCACCGCCGAGGTTGTAGACCTCGCCGGCGCGGGGACCGGTGACGAAGGCGGCCATAAAGCGGGCGACATCGAGGGAGTGGATGTTGTCGCGGACCTGCTTTCCCTTGTACCCGAAGACCCGGTACTCGCGACCCTCGAGGTTGCACTTCACGAGGTAGCTGAGGAAGCCGTGGAGCTCGACGCCGCTGTGGTTGGGCCCGGTGAGGCAGCCGCCGCGGAGGGCGCAGGTGGGCAAATTGAAGTAGCGTCCGTACTCCTGCACCATCACGTCGGCGGCGACCTTGGAGGCGCCGAAGAGGGAGTGCTTCGACTGGTCGATGGTGAAGGTCTCCGCGATGCCGCCCGCGTAGGCGGGATCGGCGTAGTCCCAGCGGGTGGGCAGCTCGCGCAGGGCGATCCGGTTCGGGGCGTCACCATAGACCTTGTTCGTGCTCATATGCACGAAGGGGGCCTCCGGGCAGGCCTGGCGGGCGGCCTCGAGGAGGTTGAGGGTGCCGACCGCGTTGGTGTCGAAGTCGTCGAACGGGATCGCCGCCGCGCGGTCGTGGCTCGGCTGGGCCGCGGTGTGCACGATCGCCGTCGGCCGCACCGCCCGCACCAAGGCGAGCACCCCGGCACGGTCGCGGATGTCGAGCTCGTGGTGGGTGAAGCCCTTCAGCTCGGTGGCCAGCCGGTTTTGGTTCCAGCGGGTGTCGCCCTGCGGGCCGAAGAACACGGCGCGCTGGTTGTTGTCCACCCCGTGCACCGCGTAGCCGAGCTCGCGGGCGAAGTAGGTGCACACTTCCGAGCCGATCAGGCCGGAGGATCCGGTCACAAGGAGGGTCTGAGACATAAGGTCGGGGAGAGGGTGGGGTCGCGGCGGGCGCGGGCAAGCATCCACGCGAGCGTGCCGAGGGCGGTGAGGTTAAGGGCGAGGTGGAGGCCGTCGAGGTGCGCGAGGCGGACGGCCGGCGGCGAAGGATTGGCGAGGACGGGCAGCCAGAACATCACAAGGGCGCCGGGCAACTGGAACCAGGGAGCGGCCGGATGCGCGAGCCAGGCCGCCGGGCCCGGCGCGCTCTCCGCGGCCACGAGGACGGTCAGGACCACGAGGGCGAGCAGCAGCGGATGGCCGCATTCCCGCATCAGCCCCAGCGGCTCCCAGCCCCAGTAGACAATGAGCAGCAGGGCGGGGGCGGCGGCGAAAAGGACCACGGCGGCGCGGTGGGTGCGCCAGGCGCGGGGGAACGCCGCGAGGGTGATCCCCCACAGGCCCACGCCGAGGGCGAACGGCAGGGTGTTCCACCAGAGGAAGGTGAGGCGGGTGAGCCACGACGAGGGTTCGTAAGCCGAACTGAGCCGGAAGTGACCGGCCGAGGCGGGATCGAGGAGCAGGTGCAGCGGGACGAAGGTGTTGGCGAGGTTCATCCACCGGGTGCGCAGCCACGTCTCGAGCGTCGCGTGCTGGGCGTCCGCGAGCAGGAAGTAACGGATGAAGCCGTCCTGACCGGCGAAGGGGGTCTCCGGCAGGTGCGGCAGGAGGCGCCCCGCAAGCATCCAAGGCAGCACCAGGGCTGCGCTGGCGACAGTCAGCTTGGTCACTCCGGCCAGCTGCGCGCGTCCACCGGGCCCGTGACGGCCCGCGGCCCAGAGGGCGAGCCACGGCGTCCAAAGCAGCACCAGCGGGTGATGCAGGAAGCCGAGGCCTACCGCGATACCGGCCACCATCGGCTGCCGCGCGTGGACGAGCGTGAAGGCGGCCGCCAGCCAAGCGGTCGCCGCCCACTTGGGCCAGGTGAAGAGGATCTCGTGCAGGCCGAAGGGGGTGAGCGCGAGGAGCCCCGCGCCCGCGAGGGCCCAGCCCGCCCCGGCGAGCGGCAGCAGGAGCAGGTACACCACGGGGATCACCGCGGCGGCCAGGGCGTATTGGGCGAGCCGGTACGTGGCGAACCCGCCGGCGTCAAAGGGGCTCCACGTCTCCTCCGCGTGCTCCGCCGGCGGCCGCCCCCCGGTGCCGAGCACGAGCGGGATCGCGACCAGCCCGGGCAGCGGGCCCCGGCTGAAGTAGGTCCAAGGGTAATAGAACCGCTCGGTCCGCTCCGCCGCCGGACCCCAGCCGTGGGCCGCGGCCTGTACCGCGTAGAAGCTGAAACGGCTGTCGATCCGGTCGGACAGGGCGAAGTTGCGCGACACGGTGCCGCGGAAGAGCTCACCCGCGGTGCCGGTCGAGAAGGACGCCTTCGCCGCCACGGCGGCCACCGCCAGCGCGGCCGCGGCCACGGCGTGCCGCCAGCCCGCCTCGCCCGGCAGCCGCCACCCGAGCCGACGGGCCCGCGCACCCACCGCCAGCCACAGCGCGCCGAGCAGCGCGGCCGCGAGGACCCCGCGCGTGCCGGCGGCGAGCCAGGGCGCGGCCGCCCAGAGGATGACGCCGCTGGCCGCCAGCACGAGGGGGCCCGCGCCGAGAAACCAGCACGCCCTCGCCCCCGCCCCCGCGGTGGCGGGCGTCGCCAGGAGCCCCGGTCCCCACAGCAGGACGAGGCAGAGCGCGAGCGTGGTGAGCACCCGCAGCGCCGCGAACGCCGCCGCCGCCGCGAGGGGCCACGCGCGGAACGGATGCGAGAACGCCACCCAGCCCTGATGCGCCGCGGAGGCGTCCTCGCCCACCACCCGGACCGCCACGGCCTCCGGTGGTCGCCGCACCTCCCAGACCTGCCAGGTTTCCGCCGGCACGGCACCCCGGTAAGGCACCGCCGTGATCGCGCCGGCCGCGTCGCGGAACTCGAGCCGCAACGCGCATCCGGGCCTCCCAGGGTAGCCGGCCACGCCCACGTAGACGGTACGCCGGTTCGCGCGGAACCAAGCGCTCGCCGCCCGCCCGGTGAAGGCATCGCCCCCGACGTGGGAGCTGGCGGTCTCCAAGTGCGCAGGAAGGTCGCCCCACTGCAGCCGGCCGTCGGGTTGAAAAGGGCCCTCGAGCCACGGCACGCCGCTGCGCCCGTCCGCGCGCGGCAGTCCGCGCGGGGGTGCCGGCCAGCCGGGCAAAGCCTCGCTCCACCAGCCGAGGACGAGCCCGAGACCGGCGGTGAGCCAGAGGAGGCGCAGGAATCGCGGGCTCACGGCGGCGGGGTCGGCTGCGGCCGGCCGGGGTATTCGATCCACCACCCCTCCGGCAGGGTGTGGATGTTGGCCGGCACGCCCCGGCGGATCGCGTCGCAGTGCTCCGCCCAGCGGTAGTCCGGGGGCGCGGGCAAAATGAAGTGGGGCAGGTGCAGCAGGATGCCCGCGGCGATGAGCGCCCGCGCGGTCCACGCCACCGCCGCCGGCCGCGCCCGCCACTCCAGCAGGACCAGCCACGCCACCAGCACGCGCGGGATGTAGTAATAGCGGTCGCCGTTCACCAGCGTGTCCTCCGCCCAGACATCGGCCCGCGCCCGGAAGGCGCACGCCGCCGTGACGATCCCGAGGGCCACGACCAGACGCAGCCGGATGGGCCGCAGTGGGTCGGGCCG
>Ga0194133_10009020_pt1 | contig 11522 bp, 12 predicted proteins | sample TA2KigOf40mmetaG_FD_155448 | JGI IMG/M metagenome (GOLD analysis project Ga0194133, IMG submission 155448) | Freshwater microbial communities from Lake Tanganyika, Tanzania - TA2015055 Kigoma Offshore 40m | ecosystem: Environmental > Aquatic > Freshwater > Lake | place: Tanzania: Lake...
GGGCTACACGAGCACCTCTGTCATGTCCTGAAAGAAAGAATTTTTTATGTTTCAATTTTTGCATTACTTGAAACATATCTTTTGCCATCTCTCTTTTTGAGTAGTTAATATGTGCTTTATCTCCCTTTGGAGTCATGCTCCTTCCGTATCCTCTTAAATCAGGAATAATAACTTTAAAATTTTCTGTAAGTTTATCTGCAATTTTGTGCCACATATAATGGGTCTGAGGATAACCATGAAGAAGAAGCAAAGGTTTTCCGTATCCACCTATTTTGCAAAAAATTCTTCCTTTTCGAACACGAATGAAATGGTTTGTGAATTTCTTAAAAAATTTTACTTTATCCAATATAATTGATTAATAAATCAGTAATAATTTAAATATTCAAATCCTCGCATATATTTAGAACATTTCGTCTCTGTTAAAGAAATATATTCTTCTATTTTATCTATCATTGATATATTACTCTTAATTTCTACAACGTTAACGTTATCAAAAAATATTTTTTTATCATTATATAAACGATATTTTATATTTTCATCAAAAGTTATTCTTAAATTATTAATTAAATAATAGCTTCTTTCATACATTGTATAAATTTTAGGAAAACAAATGCCATAATCATTATCCATTATTCCATATCGAGACAAAAACTTATATTTTTTGTTATTTATAAGATTTGTAGATTTCAGCCTGCCCTCATTCGATGTAATTTTTGTTTCTAAAAAATAATTTTTCTTTGTATTGTAGCTTCTTATTCTAATTTTTTTTCTTGGTGTGTTTCCTTCGGCGGTGTCTATATAACAATCATTATTTAAATTTTCAAAGTAGATACTTATGATGCTTCTTGATGGGTAAATTTTTTTTGCATTACTTAATAATAAAAATTTTTTAAATTCAAAAATTGAATGATGGTTGATTATATATTTTTTTTCTAATCTAGAAATCATAGCGCACAATAATTTTTGAATAATTATCAGTTTGAATTTTTTTTTTAAATTTATTGCAAACCATATTATTTACAGACAAATAACCTCCATTAAACTCAGGTTTTTTTTGATAAGCTTCTAAACATGTATCAACACTATTAAAAAAAGCATTTTCAATTTTTGCAAATGAACTATCTTTAGTAGCTATTCCAACCTTACTTTTTTGACTGTTGTGAATTTTTTTTACATTTACTAAAGAATTTTCACCAACTGATAAAGTTTTATCCCCACAGTTTGTTGTTTCAATTGAAAGAAATGTAAATTTTCCATAGGAAACATCTACACAGTCATTTTTTGCTTCTGAGACTTTTATTTCATTAATTGTTAAATTAGATGAAAAATCAAAATCAATTGCATCAGATATTGCTCTGTCAACAATAATACTATTTATTTGTCCATGCACATTAACTAGGTTTATTCCATCTTCACAGGTTGAATCTTTAACATTAATAACAACTTTGTTTAATTTAGAATTAATAATGCCTAAGCAACCAGTAGATGTTGTTATGCTTTGAGGGTTTTTTGGATATAATTTTAGATCTTGACTGTTTATTAGTCCAAAAAAATTTAATTCAATTTCATTTAGTTCTCCACCAATTATAAAAGCCTTTGCTCCAATAATTTTCTGAATAAATTCTATTTTTTTATCGGTTATAAAAAAATCAATACCTTCTTCAATTATTATTAAATTATTTTTATAGTAGATCTTTTTATATCCTTTTTTTTCTCCGTAATTATGAAAATCTACCTTATCGTTGCCAATAAATTGATATTTTATTTTATTTTTTTCATATCTTCCGGTAACAATTTTTATAATCTCTTCTTGGGATAAATGTATTTTAGAGCAATCCATGTTTAAAAAAGCCTCACATACATAAAAACCCTCATCATCAAACTTAATTAAATGTATATTGGTATTTGTTTCATTTTTCTTCTCTATAAAAATTTTCATGTTATTTGTACTAAAGTTTAAAAAATTTTGTTTTTCATTCTCTGTTTTAAATTTGTAATTTTCTTTATTATTTTTAATATAATCGAGATTTATTAATAATTGATTGAGTTTTTTCTTTAATTCTTTTTCACTAATATTTAAGTTTGTTTCTAGTAGTTTATTAAGTAGATCAGTTTCATCTATACTTTGTATTAAATTTCTTAGCTTAATGTCAGCTTGATCCTGATATTTTAATCCAGGAGATTTTATTGTTTTTGGTTTTAATGTTAAATCGAAATTATGATCATAAGCTATGGGTTCATAATAGTTTTCAAACGCATTGAAATAAAAATTTCTATTATTGATTTCAAGGCCGTGGTTACCATTAGCAGCATACATAAGTAGAGAAAATATATCTAAAATTAAAATTTTATCTTCATCAAATAGACCTAAGAAATAATTGTTTAAATGATAGAGTTCGTAGTTTTTATCACTACCTTGTTCATTAATTCTATGTAAGAAAATTTTGTTTAAATTTGATAAACTATTTATAGATAATTTTTTAATTTCGTCGTTTTTGTTTAATATTTTTGCATTTGTTTGTCTTGCGAAGGTATGTAGTAAAGCATTATTAGCATAAATATGCTGTAAATTAAGATCTCGTCTTAATTCAGGTTTAATTTTTTTAATCTTTTCCCAAACAAATCTTTCATCAGTCTCAAATATAGGACCTTCCCTTCTATAATTAAATTCTAACATTTCTTTTACAATTTTTTCTTGCAATATCATTTGAACTGGAATGTTATCGTTAATAGATACATAAACTAAATAACTTCTAGGCGCTAAAAATCCCATGAGTCTTAATAATTCATTCATGAAAATCTCGTCATTTAAAACTCCTCTTGTATCGTTTTTAAATAGTTTAAACTTGATAAAATTTTTTATATTTCCATCTTTTAGTTCAATATCGAGACTTTGAACAATAGCATTGCCGTAGAGATTTATATGATCAGTTAAATCCCCATGTTGTCTAATAGTTGCTTTTAAATTGCACTTAAGATTATTTTGGTAATATATTGTTAATTCTGCATTAAATTTTTTTTTCAAGTTGTCAGGTATAATTACGTTTTTTTTATTAACTAAAATTTTGAGATTATTTTTTGTCCACTCGCGATAATTGTTTACTTGTATGTTAATTTTTTCAATTTTTTTTTTTTTAAAATCTTGAAATTCTTTATCACTAAGAGTTCTGTTACAATTTTTTAATTTTATTGAAGAATCCTTATTTTGATAGGCAATTGAATTTTGGCAAAAAAATAAAAAAATTAAAAAATATAAAAAATTAATTATTTTGAACATTTATTCTAATAATATCCTTAATATTTTCGATTTTTTTTTTTAATTCTCCTAAAGATTTTTTATTTTCAAAATTTAGTCTATAAATGTTGATATTTTGCTCTTTATCATAAATGGCATTTATAAGATGTTCATGGTTTTCTAAAATTTCAATTTTTTTTTTTGCATAAATTTCAAAAATATTATTAGTATTTCCCTCATTAAATGAGTTACTATAAAAAGTTTTGTTAAACTTAAAAAAAATAATCTGCGTAATTTTTACTAAAATTATTACTGCGCATACTATTACAGTAAGTGCATTTGAAATTTTAACATTAACACTCATTGAAATGCCAATGGTTAGTAAAGCAAAATAAATTGTAAGTTCTAAGGGAGATTTTACAGGGTGCCTAAATCTAATAATAGACAATGCCCCAACCATTCCTAGTGATAATGCAATATTTGAACCTATAACATTAGTAATCACATAACCAATGATAGGAAGTATTAAAAAAGTTACTGTTTGTGAATGAGACTTTGACCATCCTTGACCTGACAAAAGTAAACTAAATCTAATTAGTAATGCCGATATTATTAAAGATAAATAAACCTTCATTAATTGTTCTCCTTATAGTTGATTATTTAATTAAGTACAAATAAAAATTATTTTGATCTAAGATTTGATTTTAAAATTTTCATTTTAAATTAAAATCTCAATATATGAAAAGTTAGATATTTTTTAATATTTTTGTAAAAATTTGGAGTATTTAAATATATTTTTTTTATCTTTCTTTGCGGCAACAATTATTCCATTTTCTAGCGAAGTTGGACTTGCAGCTTATTTCGTATTTGGAAAATTTAACAATGAATTATTAATAGTCTTTGCAAGTTTGGGAAATATTTTAGGCTCATGTGTAAATTATATTTTAGGGCTATATATTATTAGCTTTAAAACTAAATCATGGTTTCCTTTTAAAGATAATCAAATTTTAAAAGCAACAAAGTGGTTTAATAGATTTGGGGTTTATTCTCTTTTTTTTGCATTCCTTCCAATAGTTGGAGATCCTTTAACTTTAATTGCTGGAATGTTTAAAGTATCATTTATAAAATTTATTATATTTGTAAGTCTTGGTAAAATTTTGAGATTTTTATTAATTTACTATGGAGTAAGTTTTTTTTTATGAATACTATTTATGTCTCATCATGTCTTCTAAGGAAAAAAAATAAAATTTTAATTACTTCACGACCAAAAGGGAAATTTTTAAGTGGTTTTTATGAGTTGCCGGGTGGCAAATTAAAAAAAGATGAAAGCTTTATAGATTGTATTAAAAGAGAAATTAAGGAGGAAATAAATCTTCAAATTTATGATAGTGAGATAAGAAACTTTGATTTAATTACGCATAAATATAAAAAAAAAATTGTTATTATAATGGTTTTTATGGTCAATAAATGGAAAGGTAAAATTAAATGTAACGAAAATCAAAAAATTGCTTGGATTAGTCCATATGAAATAAGAAAATTTAAGTTTTTATCAGGAAGCCAAATTTTGTTTGATAGAGTCCTCTATAATACTTACAAAATTTTTTAATTTATTAGATAAGCTTTTTTAAAATCCTCAAGGTTAACAATATTTGTACATGTGAGACTACTTACTGAAGGGACTATTAAGTTTAGATATAAGCTTTTACTTTTTTAAGAAAGATTTAATATGAAATATACAAAAAGCACCATAACGTATAAAAATATTTTTATAAAGTTGTTGCCTAACAATTATTTTTTTACTTAGTTGATTAAATAATCTCAAATATTTTTTTACACTCCCCATCTTCCTCTGTAATTCAAATAAACATCTTTTTCACAGTTAAGGACACCTTTAGTCTTACTTGTACTACGGGTAACTTTCATTAGTTTGTAGTTATTATAATAATTGACTAAAAGTTTAATATCTTCTGGTAATAGTGCAAATTTATTGTCTCTTCCCGGTAAATTTTTATTAATAGTAAAGTGTTTCTCAATGACTGAAGCTCCATGACTTATGGCGTACAAAGCATCATCTATTCCAGAATAATGACCTGAATATCCCACCCTAGAAAAATTTCTCTTCAAAATAAAAAATTTTTCAAAATTCGCATTTTTTAAATCTAGTGGATAACTAGTAACGCAATGAAGTGGTATAAAATTTTTAAATTTTTTAAAAAAAAATAATTTTTTAAATTCTTTATCCGTTAGGGCTCCGGTCGAGACAAACACATATTTAAAATTTTTTAAAGCTTCTAATATTAATGATTTATTATAAGCTTCAACAGAAGGAATCTTTATATATTTTCTAGAAATTTTTTTTAATAACTGCAAAGATTCTTTATTAAAAACAGATGCGAACGCTTCAATATTTAATTTTTTACAATAATTATATATTTTTCGAAATTTTTTATGATCTAAATATGATTTTTCATAGAGCTCTCTTCTTCCATCATAATCCCAAGGACCTGCTAATAACTTTGAAGGATCCCATAACTGAAATTTAACGTAATTTACGCCGCTTTCTTGAGCCTTTTTAATCATTTTTTTAGCCAACGAAAAATTACCTAAAAAATTCCAACCAATTTCTGCAATAATCATTATTTACAAGTAAAATATATTTTTATTGTTTTCTTTTAGCAATTTGCCCCTAGCATCAAATATATATTTAGAATTTTTTACTAGAAATTTATAATTAATCTTATCATGATCAGTAACTATTAAAACAGCATCATATAAAATTATTTTTTCTTTATTAAGTGATATAGTATGCATTTTTTTATTATTTATATTTATATACTTTACATATGGATCATAAAAATCAACATGGATATTATTTCTAGAAAATAAACTAATAATTTTTAATGCTGGTGAATTTCTCGTGTCATTAATATTTTTTTTGTAAGCAGCTCCTATTATTAATATCTTTTTAAATTTTTTTTTTTTTTTTTTTAAAAATTTTTATATTTTTTTTACTATAATACTCGGCATAGCCTCGTTAATTTTTGATGCTAAAGAAATAAAACTCATATCGACTCCTACTTTTTTTGCTATCCAATGCAAATAATGTGGGTCCACAGGTATGCAATGTCCTCCATATCCAGGTCCTGGATAAAAAGCCTGAAATCCAAAAGGCTTACTTTTTGCAGCATTTATGACATCAAAAACATTAATATTAATTTTTTCACAAAAAAACTTAAGCTGATTGACTAAGGCTATATTTACAGATCTATATGTATTTTCTAATAATTTTGCTGTTTCGGCAACTGCCGGACTTTTTACTTCTACACATTTTATGCCAACTTTTTCATAAAGTTTTTTACATATTATCATACTTTGATTTGATATTCCGCTAACAATCTTTGGTATTTTTTGTAAATCGTAATTTGAATTAGCAGGATCCTCTCTTTCTGGAGAATAAGCTAAATAAAAATTATTTCCAACATCAAATTTTGAAATTAATTTATTTTTGATGATATTTTCTGTCGTTCCTGGAAAAGTAGTACTTTCTAAAATTATAGTTTGAAAATTAATTAAATATTTTTTTAATTTATTAATTACAGATATTAAAATTGAAATATCAGGATTGTAACTTTTGTTAACTGGAGTAGGTAAGCATAATATTATGATATCAACAGTGGTAATTTTTTTAAAATCTTCGTAAACAGTAAAATTATGTCTGGATAGTTTTTTTAATTCTTTATTACTAATATAATTTATATAACTTATACCATTCTTAATATTTGAGATTTTTTTTTTATCATTATCAAATCCTAAAACCTCAAAGCCACTAAAAGCAAATAATTTTGCGAGAGGCAATCCTACATAACCTAAGCCAACAATAGAAACTTTTAAACTTTTGTTGTTAATTTTTGTTAATATTTTTTTATAACTTAAATTTCGTACTAAAGTATTTTTTTGCATATTCTAACTCTTCGTGTGTGTCTATAGATATATTAAAATCATCACACAAATAATATCCTGTGTTACGGCACATTAAACTTTTATATTTTAATAATGCTTTAATCTTAATCAAATAACAAACTCCATTTCTGTGAAAAGTACTACTTAATTGTTGCCTAGCGTAAATTTTTGAACCTCCCTTTTTATAGAAATTAATCTTTTTATTTTTCGTAACTACTAATTGTTTTAAAGGATGATAATCTTTATTAACTTCTGAAATTGTCCATAGTGCATTATAGCCTTTCTTTATAAATTTTTGTATTGCCTTATTAACATTTTCAACAGTTCTCAAGGGTGAAGTAGGTTCTATTAATAAAAGTGTATCATAATCAAATGTTCGATTTTTTTTTAATTTTTGAATTATCTCAATTAAAGTTTCTAAAATTGAAGAATTGTCTTGTGAATTTTTTTTACTTCTCAAAAAAGGCACTTCCACTCCGTTATTCATTGCTTCTTTTGCTATTTCACTGGAGTCGGTAGAAACAAAAATTTTATTAATTTTACTTATTTTTTTGCAAACTCCTATCGCCAAAGAAATAAGAGACTTTCCATTAATTTTTTTTAAATTTTTATTTTTTATAGATTTACTTCCAGAACGTGCTGGAATTATAGCAATGATATTATTTTTACTCATGATTTTATTATTACTTTTACTTTATTTAAAGCCAACTACAGAAAAAGCCATGGGAGATTCGCTATTTGAACGAATTAAATTTTTTTTGTAGATATTATCATAGTGAATTAATTTTTTATTTTCTTGTTTAAGCCATTTTTGATAAAAATGTCTTTTTTTTACAGGTAAATATTGTAGTGCCTGATCCCAGTAATAACTAATACAAGAAAAAGGTCCTCCAATTTTATTAAATAAAAATTTTTTAAAACCAATATTTTTTAATAAACTTTCAATTCTAGATGGGCTAAATCTACCATAATCTTCCGGTACCTGATGCAACTCACGCACTAAAGGTTCAAATATATAGATTATTCCATTTTTTTTTAAAATTTTGAAAGATTTTTTTAACAATATTTCTGGAAATTCAACATGATGCATTAAATTGGGTATAACAATAACATTAGCAGAATTATTTTTAAGTTTTATATTATCATAGTGATACTGAAATTCAGACCTAATTTTTATTATATTAGAATCTTCTAATAAATTTTTATTATATTGACCTCTGGATAAGATCTTTTCTGTAATACAATCTACTGAAATAAAATTACTTTTTAAAAAAAAAGGTGCAAATAAACTTACACCACCATATAAGTTTGTTCTTTCTAAAAATACTACATTTTTATTTTTATAATTTTTAGAGATTTTTTTTATATCTTTTAATAGCAAATTAAAATGAGGCCACTTATTTTTTGTTAAAAAAACTTTATTTCTTAACAACAATTCATGTTTAAGAATATTCATATAACTATTTAATAACTAATTTTTTTTTGTGGCCTAATATTAATATTGCTTAATATCTGTGCAATTTTTTTCCCTGCATCGCCTGATCCAAATATTTTTGACGGTTTTATTTTTCCTTTTTTTTTTATCTGGATGTTAATCTTTTTTATTATTTCATTTTTATTATGAGATGCAAATATTACATTGTTTCCATGCTCTCTTGGCTTTTGCCTGCTGCCAACGCTTACAGCAGGAACTGCTAAATAGGAACCCTCTCTTATTGCCGCGCTAGAATTACCAACGAAACATTCTGTATTATTGACTAATTTTAAAAATTCCTCAGGAGGTAGATTTTTAACAAAACAGAATTTGTTGCTGATACTCTTTTCTCTAAACCTTCTAATTACTTTCCCTACTATATCTGAACCGGCATCTATATTTGGCCACATCCAAACAGCTTGAATATTTAATGAATGAATTGCTTCAAGAAGAATTTCAGTTTTTTTTTGCTCTAGATCATATTCTGTGGTGACAGGATGATACTGAATTAAAATATACTTTTGATTAAAATCAATTTTTTTTCCAATATATTTAAAATTTTTAATAAAACTATTATCGATGCTTAATTTTTTTTTATTAATTAAATCAATAGATGGACATCCTACTAAAAAAACATTTTTCCTCGGCTCACCCATTTTAATTAATCTATTATAAGATTGTTTTGATGATGGAAAATGAATATGAGCCAATTTTGTAATTGCGTGTCTTATACTTTCATCAATTGAACCTGTTACTTCACCGCCTTGCGTATGAGCTACGATTATATTCATATAGGCACCGGTTATAGCTGTAGCAATTGTTTCAAAACGGTCAGCTACTGTTAAAACTATATGTGGTTTTAAATTTGAAAAAATAGTAGATAAACTAATTATTCCTAATCCTGTTGATTTTGCCATAGTTGATGGACTTCCTCCTTCAATCATGAAAAAACATCTTTGCTTAATCTGTAATTTATCTTTTTTAAACGCGTCCTCTAAATTTCCAAATCTATCTAGAACTGCGGAGCCTCCTAATATTATTTGTAAATTAATTTTTCTATTTTTTTTTAATTCTTTTAATACAGATTTTATTCTTGCATAATTTGCTCGGCTAAAAATAATTACTGCTATATTTTTTTTCATTATATACCATTTAGTTTAAAATTTTCTGTATCTATATACCATTAAATAATTGAATTAGAGATTTAATAAAGTTTTTAAAGGATTTTATTTTAATAATATGTTTTAATTCATAAGAATTAGAAATTGATTATTAACAAATATTTATATTATTATTAAATATAACCTATGATTGTTTACTTTTTTATTGATGAATTGAATAGAGATTCAATTACCGCAAAAAAACTCAAGGAAAGACTTAATAAAAAAAAACATCACATTTTTTATGGAAGCAGAACTACAATAAATTTTTTAAAATATTTTCATTCATTTTTTGATGTAATAGTTATTCCAAGGCCAAGTTTTCTTACACAACATTTTGGTGATGCATGGTTGAAATGGAAAACAAAGATTGTAACCTTACCTACTGAAAGCATCGGTATTAGAGCAGAAAACCCTTATTATTCGGCAACAGTTACATTGGAAAAAGAATATATGGAGAGTAATAAAAAGTATGCAAATAAAATCGATCTTTTTGCTTTTTGGGGTACAATGCAATTAAAAGCATTACAAAAATATGCACCTCAATTAAAAAAAAAATTTCTTCTTATTGGACATCCTAGATATGACTCATTTAATTTAGAAAATTGTAAAAAAGTAAGTAAAAAAAAAATTATTGGTATTATTACCAGAGCTACTGCCATTAATGACTATCACAATAGATCAATAATTGATTTTTTTAGTTATGACTTAGAAAAAAAAGAAAAGAAAATCTTTCATAAAAAAAAATTAATATTAAAAAGAAATAATCTTGAGCAAGCAGTTATTCAGCAAATGCTAGATATTAAAAATACTATTAAAATTATTAAAATATTACACGAAGAAAACTTTAAATTTATTATACGAGAACATCCTAAAGAACAGGATAATCAATGGAAAAAAATATTAACCAAAATTTCTAATAATATTCAGTTTCATGATAAAAAATTGCCTATTGCTGATTTTTTTGGTAAAATCGATTATTTAATTGGGCCACCATCAACATCTTTTTATGAAGCATTTTTGTTTAAAGTTGTGCCCATATCAATTTGTAGTTTAAATAAAGAACGTAAACTTTTTGTAGCAGAATTATCAGAGGATAATAACAAATTGATGAAAGAAATTTTTAAACCAAAGTCAATTAAGGAAATTTTTTACTATATTAATAAAAATAAAATTTTTAAAATTAACAAAAAAGTAATTAATATTTTAAAAAATGAGTTAGATTATCCAAATTGCACTAACTCACTTGAAAAATTAGTTTTAAAGATGGAAATATTGACCAAAAAATCTAAAAATTTTTTTTATCTATCATGCTTTTATAGATTTTATTGCGAAATATATTTTTTATTATGGAGTTTGAAAAATTATTTTATTAAGAGAAAATCTCATAGCTCCTATTTTCCATTAAATTTTAAAACTATTAATTTTATTGAAGGTTTATAAAAATAAACTTAATTAAATGTTAAAAATAAAATATATTCTTTTTTGGATTGTTTTTTTAAATTTACTCGGATGTACATCAATGAAGCTTGAAAATTTCCAAAGTAATAAACCAATACTTAAACTTGAGGAATATTTTAAAGGCAAAACCGTCGCAAGAGGATTATTTGAAGATCGTTTTGGAAATGTAAAAAAAAGTTTCAAAGTTGATATTGATGGAACATGGGATGGAAAGTTTTTAATTTTGAAGGAA
>Ga0194133_10009023_pt1 | contig 11520 bp, 10 predicted proteins | sample TA2KigOf40mmetaG_FD_155448 | JGI IMG/M metagenome (GOLD analysis project Ga0194133, IMG submission 155448) | Freshwater microbial communities from Lake Tanganyika, Tanzania - TA2015055 Kigoma Offshore 40m | ecosystem: Environmental > Aquatic > Freshwater > Lake | place: Tanzania: Lake...
GCTAATTTTGTTCCACTGAACTGTGCTGCGATTCCACGCGAATTGATGGAGTCCGAATTGTTTGGCCACCGCAAAGGTGCCTTTACCGGTGCACTGGCCGATCGTGTCGGTCGTTTCGAGTTGGCGCACGGTGGCACGCTGTTCCTCGATGAGATCGGCGATCTGTCGCTTGACATGCAAGTCAAGTTACTTCGCGTGCTGCAAGACAAAACTGTTGATCCCGTCGGCTCGTCGCGGGCAGTCGAAGTGGATGTGCGGGTAGTTGCAGCAACCCACCGTGATCTGGAAGCCGAAATCGCTGAAGGGCGTTTTCGTGAAGATTTGTACTATCGCTTGAACGTACTGCCATTACGTACGCCGCCGCTGCGTGAACGGGGTGACGATATCGTGGTTCTGGCACGGCATTACGCTGACAAGTTTGCGTATAAAACACCGGCCATCAGTTTCTCGGCAGACCTGATCGACGCCATGAAGAGCTACGACTGGCCAGGCAATGTGCGCGAACTTTCTAATTTGATTCATCGTTTCTCAACTTTGTTCGCTGGTCAGAAGCTCACGCTGAAATCGATTCCGCGCTCGATGCTGCCAAAAGGTTTGCAGCAAATACAGGAAGAGCGTGCCGGTTTGCCTGATGTCGAGCCGCAAGAAGAGCACGCGGCTGATGTGCTGCAGATGTTCGCGGTGCCGCATGATGAGCCAGCCAACATGCCATCCGCCAAGCCCGAGCCGGTGCGAAATGATGTCGAAGACATCATTATGCTGGCGCAGGGCGGTACCGTGCTGCCGCCGGAGGGCGTCTCGCTGAAAGAGCGCATGGCACAAATTGAGCGTGCCTACATCGAGCAAGCATTGGATCGCGCCGACGGCAATGTCTCGAAGACTGCACGACTACTGAATTTGCAGCGCACCACGCTGATAGAAAAAATCGATAAGTACCGACTGCGCTCGGCTTGAGTGCGTTTTTCTGAGGGTTTGCCAACATGGATATCGCCAGTCTGATCGGAGTGCTGGGCGCCTTGCTGCTGATCGCCATTGCTACCGGCGGCCTGTTTTTGCAGTTTTTTGATTTGCCTGCAGTATTCATTGTGTTTGGCGGCACGTTTCTGGTAGTGCTGTCCAAAAGCACCATGGCCGAATTCAAGGCCGCTTACACCACCGCGCGTGAGGTGCTGACCACCAAGCCCATGCCACTCACCGAGATGATCGACGAGTTGATCGCTGTTGGGCGTGTTGCGCGCTACGATGACCGCTGGATGATTACGCTCGAAGACCGCGAATACAAAGACGCTTTCATCGCCAAAGCCGTACGCATGTGGGTCGATGGTATCGACCACAACCTGCTGAAAGATGCGCTACTGCGCGAGATCACCGAAATGAAAATCCGCTACGAGCAAGCGCGTGATTTTTTTGCTTACGCGCAGGAGCTGGCACCCGGCATGGGCATGATCGGTACGCTGATTGGTCTTGTCATCATGATGGGTGGCGTGAATGACCCGCGCACGATTGGCCCGGGTATGGCGGTAGCGCTGCTCACTACGCTGTACGGTGCAATTTTGGCTAACGTGGTGATTGGCCCCATGGTGCAAAAAATCAATGGTCATGGTAAGCGGGTCAAGCGTAACTACGAAATGGCGATGGCCGGTGTGCTGTTCATACATAAAGGTGGTGATCCGCGTCTGCTGCCTGATCTGTTGATGGGTAATTTGCCGCACGAAGAATCGGCGCCAATCGCATTACCGGAGCCGAAGCAGGACAAAGAAGAAACGGAAGCGGCTGATAACGCCTGAGCCGATGAAGCCGCAAGAAAAAGAAGAAGACGCAGCCCGCATGCCGGTGACGCTGTTTGACAGCATCACCGCGCAAGATGAAGAACCTGCTGTTCGACACGGTGCGCCATTGTGGGTCGTTACTTTCGCCGACATGATCACACTGCTGCTGGCGTTTTTCTTGTTGGTGCTGTCGTTCTCTGATCTAAACCCCGAACACTTCCGCAATGTCAGTGGCTCGCTGCAAAAATCATTAGGTCGTGCAGAGAAGCCACCACCGGTCGAGCCGCCACCGGCAGAGACGCAATTGGTCGCTGGCCCCACCGAAGAAAAATTACCCTTGCCTGAGCAACTTGCCAAAGACCTCGGCAAACTGCAAAAAGAGTTATCGACTGATCTGGTTGGTAAAAAAGTTCAGGTCACCACAGAAAATGGTCGATTGCTGATTCAGCTGCCTGCGCGTAGCAATGGTTTGCTACCGCAAGAAATGATCGATCTGTACGCACGGATTGCCGAAGCGCAGGCACAGGTGGAAACGCCGGTCGAAGTACGCGAGGGCGAGCCGGTCGATCGCGCGGCTGAGATGGCACGGCAGATACGACAATTGCGCGAAGCATTGTCAAAAGAAATCGAACAAGGCGAGGCGCAAGTCGAACGTGATGGCGAGCGCATTGTTGTACGCATGGCAGTGCAGGGTAGTTTTTATCCGGCCAGTGCTGATCTCTCACCCGAGGCGACACCAATGCTGAAAAAAGTTGGTGAAGCCATCGCCAAGACTGGTGGGCGTATCACCATCGAAGGTCATACTGATGCGTCGCCTCTCAGCGGCCATGCACGCTATCGCTCGAATTGGGATTTATCGGGCGCGCGCGCGTCGTCGGTGGCTGACTACCTCACCGCGTATGCAGGCGTATCTCGCGAGCGTGTCGTCGTGCGCGGTATGGCTGATACACGTCCGGTGGCGCCGAACGACACGCGCGAGGGTCGTGCAAAAAACCGCCGTATCGAAGTACTGGTCGATGCGTATGGTGGGTGAATCAGGCCAAGCGCGCCAGCATTTTTTTAGCGTTATTCAGATGGGTGTCCAGCGCCTCTATGCAGGGTATAAATCGTTCGCTGAATTCACCATGCGCTTTTACTCGCGCGTAGAAAGTCTCTGCCACCGACAATGCCCTGCGCCAGATAACACTCGGCACGTCGAGGCTGATATGCGGTATGGCCAATTGATCTGAAAGACCACCGCTGCTGCGCGGCCGAAACCCCATAGGTGTCATGTCGTAGGCGGGCGCCAGTTGATAGGGCGGGCCTTGGTCATCTATGAACGACAGATTACCCAAGTGCATATCGGTATTACCGATCAGCGTACCGAATGCCCACAGCAGTGCCGCGCCCTCGAATGCTGCCGAATCAACTCGTCGCTCAGCAGCGAGTACCTGTGTAATCGTTGGCCAGGATCCGTTACCCGAATCGACGAACGCTGCATCTAACGCGGCGAGTGAATGCACGCCGCAACGGCCCACGCGACCGACCCGATCAAAGCGCACTACCTCCAGAAATCGCTGATCTGCTGAATCGATGATGCTGCTATGCGCCGCGCTGATGCCCGCATCGCGCAAGCTGAGTAGTGCGAGATGTTCTGCAAGAAGGAGATCTCGCCAGCGTTCGGCCACGGGGCCGCTTTCAGCTTCGCTGAACTTGACAATCACATGACGTACACCCGTATCGGTCATCGCATACGCAGTGAACTTGGGTTGCTCACCGCCTGCTGAAGACCCCGCCGGTTCGCCATCTGCAGCGCGACGAGCGAGTTCTGCGTATTGGGATGTTTTATCTTCTGCCTTAATAGGTTCGGTGCTCTCGTACTGAATAAATCGATGCACTGCATGGTCGCCAACAAGCAGATTGCCGACCATGTCATGACCATGCCGCAGCATGGCGAGCAATGCATGCGTATCGTTCCAGTCACTAACGCTTTCAGGTAAACCCAGCATGCGTGCGTGTTTCAGCGCGTAGGCCCGACCGAGGTAACCTTGGGGTCGCATATCATGCAACCACCACGGCAGGCCCTCACTGAAGTTCGCTTTGCCTTGCGCTGGAAAGGTAATGAAACCATCGGGGCGAACCGGCACCATGTAGCCCAACCGATCAAGTGCACCGTGTCGATCAACCCGGTGAATGCTCAAGTCCGGCAGGCTGCGAGCCTCGTCTCGTAAAAAATATTGAATGGATCGGGCAGCACCTACTCGAACCAGTGCCGGGCCCAAATGAACCATGGCGCGGGACAAGCTTGGTTGACTAAGTCCAATTAAATCAACAAGTTGTCTAGGCGTAGCCGGGCCTTGCGCCAACCGGCGGCGGATCGATTCAGCGTGAGCCCGCATGGATTATTGAATGGATTCATGAATGGATTAAAGGGCTCATGATACCCCCAATGGCCTGCGCCGGCGGTATCGACTGGCTTAAAAGAGCGCTGACTAAGTTGGAGAGGGCGCAGTTTGACCGCGGCGATCAAGCGTGGACACGAGCGTATGCTTTCGCAGTCGGTATCTTGCGCGGTAGCGTATTGTCGTTTGGCGATCTAAAGTTGATTTACTCCGGCTTCGCAGCGCCACCAGTCGTGTAGGAGGGCACTTTGGTACCGGGTACGGTGCCATTCGGCTTGGATTGGTCGCGCGCATAGCTCACTACACGCTCTTTGTTGCTCTCGCGTGCCTTGGCAGCTTCTGCTGCAGCCTGACGTTCTTTCGCTGATTCGCGTTCACGCGCGAGTTCACGCTCTTTGGCAGCTTCGCGTTCACGTGCACGCTCGCGTTCGCGCGCGAGTTCGCGTTCTTTGTCTTTCAGTTCTTTCTCACGGCGTGCTTTTTCAGCGGCGAGTTCGTCGGCCAGCTGTTTCTCGCGTTGCTTTTGCTGTTGCGTCAGCGCTTCAACATCTTTCTTCACACCTTCAACCGTCGAGACTGAGCCCTGCAAGCGGTTGAATTGGCCGGACAAGTCTTTCACGGCTTTCGACTGATCCTTCATCATGCTATCCAGCGTCGTGAGCTGTTGCAGTAGCTCCTTGTTGGCTGCTTCAGCTCGCGCTGCCTCGGCGCGCGCAGCCTCAAGCTTGGCCAGCTCAGCTTTGATGGCCTCAGCACGTGCGGCCTGCTCTGCCTTGGCGGCTTCAGCCCGAGCGCGGGCCTCGGCTTTTTTATCTGGTTGGGCAGCGGGCGCTGCCTCAGCGCTGGCGTCTTTTTTGTCGTTGGCGGCTGCAGGTTTTGCAGGTGTAGCGGCTGGTGCTGGTGCTGGCTTGGGTTCAGGCTTCGGCGCTGCTTTGGGTGCTTCCGACAAGCGCGCGATTTTTTCTTCGATGGCTGCCTGCACTGAATGTGTAGTCTCTTGGGCCAGCTTCAGCTCTTGCAGCGCGGTTTGGATGTCGTCCATGCTTTCCATGCGACGCTTCAGATCGACTGCACGTTTACCGACTGCCAGCATCATTTCATCGAGCTGAGCGACTTTGTTCTGCAACTGCACGCTCATGAAGCTGAAGACACCTGCAGTACCCACCAGTACGGCACCGGTGATACCCAGAATGATCTTCGCTTGCATCGAAGTGCGTTTGGCGCCATCGATGAGTTTTTCTGCAGCTTTATTCACATGACCACCGGTGGTGGCCACCGCAGCAGCCGACCGATTGGCGACTTCGGCAGCGTCAAGCACCATGCTCATCAGCGACTCGAGCTGTTGCGAGGCGGCGCGATTGTTCTCAACCAGAATCTGTACGGCTTCCAGCGCACGTTTTGCGGTGTCGTGCGGTACGGCGACCGAGCCATCAGGCATCGTCCCGGCAATTTGAATCTCGCCGTCCGCACCATCAGTGGGTACGCCAGCTTCTTCCGGGCTCAGTGACGGCGGCGGCGGATCAGGCATGAAGCCGCCGGCGGCATCAAGCTTTACCTCCGGCGTGTCATCATTTTTTGCTTCGTCGCTCATTTCGCTATCCGTTTTGCCAAGCGTTGTATCGATTGTTCAAAGCGATCAAGTTCTCTGTTAACTTTTGCTGTCGACTCAACGAGGCTCGCGATACGCTCTTCCAGGTGAATCGATAAAGCCCAAGGTGTTGCGTCGTCATCGACCTTGAAGGTCAGATCCGGATCGCTCATCACCTCTACCTGAGCATCGGCTGCCTCGGCAGCATCTGCCGCACCCAGTTCCAAACCGTCTTCGTCACCCTCAAGCCCTGCGTCACCGATCCTTCTGCCGGTATGCAAACCTTGCTGGTCATGCATCTCGCGCATGTCTGACAGACCCTGCGCGTCTTCCATTCGTCGTTGGTCCGACAAACCATCCGCGTCCTGCAGATGCCGAGCGTCGGACAAACCGTCGGCATCGTGCATTTGCCGCATGTCGCTCAAGCCGTCAGCATCGCTCATGTGGCGACCATCTGACGGACCGTCGCCAGCATGGCTTGCGCGTCCGTCTGCGTCGCCATCAGCGTCATGCAGATGGCGCGCTATGGCAGCACCATCACCGTCATCCAACGCTGTCGCGCCTTGCCCTGCATCCTTGCCGTGCAGCTGGCGTAAGTCGGCGAGGCCATCGCTGTCATGCAGGCTGCGCTGTTCTACGTGACCATCCCGCGCATCGTGAAGACCACGCTCGAAGGTCTCGCCGTGTTTCTGATCCTGCACCGCTCGCTGGTCGCTCGGGCCTTTTCTGGCGCGCGCACGCTTTACTTCGGTCGTGTCGGCAATCGCCATCTCTGGCGGCTCATCGCCACGAAATATCTGTGTTTTTTCTTCAGCCACGACTCACCTCAGCAAAAAAGCGACGTTAGCGACTCGCAGGCAGCAAAGCTGTCTGCAACGACCTGACCGGACGCAGCCACGGATCAGGAGGCATGCCGGTACGGGCGGCGTAGGTCTCTGCCTCTTTACGGGTCGCGAACGGTCCCGAGATCACGGCAAATTTGACACCTTTATCCGGTGTGTTGACTGCCGCAATCATCGCCTTCGTCAGCGCGCCGAATTGCGCGCGCCACTCTTGCGCCTCCGCCATCGACCCCAATGACACATGCTGTACAAAAAAGCTGCCCGCCTTGGTCTGCCTTACCAGTTGATCGACACCGCGCTCCGACCGGGGCGCCAATGCATCCGATGGCTTGCTTTCCGGCTTGCTCTCCGCCTTGCTGTCAGCCCGTGTCTCTGCCTTGAGATCGGGTTTTGCTTCGGGTTTTGCTTCCGTCTGCGCGGGCGCGGCAACAGCTTCGGTCTTGACCGGCACTGGTGCAGGTTCCGCCTTTACAAGGCTTGAATCGACAGCAGGGGCGGGATCTGAAGGGGTGGGCGGCTCGGCGGGCGCAGCCGCGCTGGCCGCTGCGGCGGCTTTTTGTTCTTCCAGCTGGGCGGTCGGCGGTTTGCCGACCACGGAGACCAAAGCCGCCATCGCCCAGGGCGGCAGGTTGTCTTTCAGGATAGGCGAATTCGCCAGCAGTGGTGAAGCCTTGTCGGCGAACAGCATCACCACCACGCCCAGCGACACCACCAGCAACAGCATCAGCGCAGCAAACCAGCGAATTAGGCGGCCGAGCAGGCCACGCTTCGGCGCGGCCTCGAGCACAGGCTTTGCGGCGGGCGCGGCATCGAAGCTGGGTTCGGTGCGACGCTTACGCTCTGCCTCGGCTTCGGCTTGTTCTTCTAGTTGCTGGCGCTCTTTACGCGCAGCAGCAAGCTGCGCTTCAAAACGCGCTTGCGCCGAACTGGGCTCAGCAGTGGATTCTTTTTTGGGTTTGGGTGCAATCTTGATCTCGGCGTAGCCGGTCGCGGCCAGTACTTTTTTGACTTCAACCTCGCGACCCATCGCACGAGCCAAATTGAGCAGCGCATCGCCCTCGGCACGGGTCGGGGTTTCTACCGGCCAGCGCAGCAGGCGCTGCCCGAAGCTATCAAGCGTGCGCTCGTGCAGCTGCATGCCGAGTTTGTCGACCAACATCACCAGCGACACATTCGCGCCTGGAAAGTCCTGCACGAGCCGAGCCAGCAGCTGCAGATCACGCTGGTTGATGGCTTTGGCATCATGCGCCAGCAGCACGCGGCGTGGTGCCAAGGAGTTATCTGGATTGCGCGCGTCTTCAATTGAAATATCGGACAGTATCTGGTTGAAGCGCTCGAGTAATTGCTCGGTGTTCTGCGGTAAAAATACCTCGACCTGCAAGCCGGGTGTTTTACGTAGTTTGGCCAACACCAGTCGCCCGTAGTGATCCAGCACACCTTCACTGTTGGATGACAGCGCCAGCGACTGGCTGCTCTCGCGTACTGCGCGAATCACATAATCGAAGCGGCTACGGTCGGCAGCGCGCAGGAAAATACCTTCGCTGCCGACGAGGTCGTTGCTGGTCTCGAGCTGCTGGTCGGTCACGTGACTGCCTCTTCAAGTTGTCCGTTCGAATCGAACTGCATATTTTTAGGTACTTTCGGTTGCGGCCGCTGCAATGGCGGCGCGCCTGGCCGGATACTCGCCAGATTAAACACATAGGCGATCACCTGCGCAACGGCATAGTACAGGTCTTCCGGCACCGGTTGATCCAACTCGGTCGTGAAATACAGTGCACGCGCCAGCGGTGGCGCGCGGAAAATCTCGATACCGTGTTTTTCGGCCTCAGCACGAATTCGCGCCGCGACTTCGTCGGCACCCTTGGCCAGCAGAATCGGCGCGCTATCGCCATTCGGGTCGTAGGATAGCGCGACTGCGAAATGCTCCGGGTTGGTGATGACGACGTCCGCTTCTTTGACATTGTCGATCATGCGGCGGTTAGCCATCTCGCGCTGACGACGGCGGATCTGTGCTTTCACCTCAGGCCGGCCTTCCATGTCCTTCATTTCATCCTTGATTTCCTGGATGGACATACGCATGGACTTCATGAATTCCCAGCGCTGGAAGGGCACATCAATCGCTGCAATCAAGATCAGTGCACAGGCCATGATCAGCGCTGATTTAAGCAGCATATGACCAGCGACCGCCATGGCGGGCTCGAACGCCATTTTGCCGATGTTATTCAGGGTGCTGACATTGTCATACAGCACCCAGGCCGATACGCCAGCCACCAAGCTGAATTTTAGTATCGCTTTACCCAGTTCGACAAAGGCCTTCAAGCCGAACATACGCTTCAAGCCATTGAGTGGATTGAGCTTGGATGCCTTGGGCGCGACGGCTTTAAATGAAAAAAGAAACCCCCCGGTCGCACCCGAGGCAGCAACTGCAATCGTGATGGTCAGCACCAGGAGTGGTGCAATCAGGATGAATGATTCAAGTACTTCGTGCGCAAAGATCGCAGGTAACAAATTCGGCGAGTGCACCAGCTTGCGATCAAAATTGAATCCGGAGACGAATGCTTCGGCCAACTTGTGTAACAGTGTGCCGCCGGTCAGGTAAAGCATGCCAAGCGCTGCAATCGTGACTGCCGCTGCGGGTAGCTCGATTGAGCGAGCAACTTGACCCTCCTCGCGCGCTTTTTCAAGTTTGCGCGAGGTGGGTTCTTCGGTCTTTTCCTGATCGTCGGACTGCGCCATCTTATGTCGTTAGTCCAACCAGATCCTTCGCATGACTGAAGCCCTGCATCCACAGCCACTGCATGCGGCCACCGATACTGTCGAGCGAAAGAACCAATACCAAAAAACCGGCCGTGATCGACGCCGGGAAGCCCACTGAAAAAATATTCAAACTGGGTGCTGCACGAGTGATCACGCCGAGACCAATATTAATGAAGAGCAGCGAGATCATCACCGGTAGCGCGATCAGTACACCACCCAAGAACATCATGCCGCTCCAGGCAACGACCTTGCCGAAAGTAACCTGACCCAAAATGAACTTACCGATCGGTACCGTTTGAAAACTGTCGATCACCATCGACAGCATGATCACATGGCCACCGAAGCCCAGAAAAATCAGGGTCGACATGATCACTAAAAACTGCGAGACCACCGGTACGTTACCGATGTTGGGGTCGACCATGCTCGCCATCGAAAGGCCCATCGAGCCGGCGATGGTTTGCCCGGCGAGTGCGATGGCGGCAACGACCACTTGCAGCATCAGCCCCATCATCGCACCAATAAACAACTGATTGACGATTTCTACGAGTCCCTTCGCGCTGATCGGATCAATCACCGGCCAGTCAACTAGCGGGTATACAAGGAAAGTAATCACCATCGCCAGCAAAACGCGTATGCGTAGCGAGAGTGCGTCTAGTGAAAACAAGGGCGCGGCCATCAGCAGCGCCGAAATGCGCAGCATGGGCCACAGAAAAGTGTAAAAGCGCTCGACGATATCCGCAGCAAGTAGTGTCATGGCAGTTCAGCCGCTTGCGTCGGACGCATCGCCCTTAGGAAAACATCGCAGGGATGCGTTTGTAAATGTCGCGGGTGTAGTCGACCATCATGGTGAGTTGCCAGCTACCAAACAGCGCCAGCGTCAGACCGAGTGCGACCAGCTTGGGAATGAATGACAGGGTGGCCTCGTTGACCGAGGTAGCCGCTTGAATCACACCGATCAGCAAACCGATACCGAGCGCGACAACCAGCAGTGGTGCGGAGATCAACAGCACAGCCCACAAAGCGCTGCGTGCCAGATCTATAACGGTTGCGATTTCCATGTGAATCTCCTATTTCTTTCAAGGCATGGCGAAGCTTGAAGCCAGCGAACCCAGCAGCAAGGCCCAACCATCAACCAGCACGAATAACATTAATTTGAACGGCATCGAGATCATCATGGGTGACAGCATCATCATACCCATCGACATCAGTACCGAAGAAACGATCAGATCAATCACTACGAAAGGTATGTAAATCAGAAAGCCGATCGTGAACGCGCTTTTTAGTTCAGAGGTAATGAATGCAGGTACCAGCGTGGTAAAGGGTACGGATTCCGGACCTTCTAGTTCACCTTTGTTGCGCGAAATTTCCATGAACATCGAGATATCTTCTTCACGCGTCTGTGCCAGCATGAAACCGCGAATCGGTTTTTCTGCTTCTTCCAGTGCTTGCTCGAATGCCATGCCTTGATTCATGTAAGGCAGTAGCGCGTTGTTGTACACATCACTCATCACTGGCTGCATGATGAACAGCGTCAGGAACAATGCGAGGCCTGCGAGTACTTGATTCGGCGGCGTTTGGCCTGTACCGAGTGCCTGACGAAGAATCGAGAATACGATGATGATGCGGGTGAATGCAGTCATCATCAGCAGCATCGACGGCAGCAGTGTCAGCACTGTCATCAGTGCCAGCAACTGCAATGTCAAGCTGTAAGCCTGTACACCACCTTTGCCAGTTGCTACCGTGACCACTGGCATACCTTGGGCGAATACTTCTGCCGGAATCACTGATGCCAGCGAGAGCAGCAGAAAGAGCGTGATATGGCGTGCCATGATCAGACCTTGTCCTTGTTTTGCGCAGCAGCCAACATGGCCGATAACTTGCGTGCCATGGGGGCTAATGAGTTACCGCCCTCGTTGATGGCAGTGGTTGGTGTGGTATCGCTAGCCATCTCCTCGGCACTGACCGGGAAGGTGGCAATCGCATTAATTTGTTGTGGCGAGACGCCAATCAACACATCCTGGTCTTTCACGCGCAGCAGCACCACCTTTTGGCGCGGCGCGACTGAGACCATCTCGATCACTTTGATTTTTCGGGTCGGCATACCGAGCAGATTGCCGCTCTGCATGCGCTTCAGTACATAAAGCACCCCAGCGAGCAGTGCGAGCACGATCGCGAAATTTATC
>Ga0194133_10009025_pt1 | contig 11519 bp, 8 predicted proteins | sample TA2KigOf40mmetaG_FD_155448 | JGI IMG/M metagenome (GOLD analysis project Ga0194133, IMG submission 155448) | Freshwater microbial communities from Lake Tanganyika, Tanzania - TA2015055 Kigoma Offshore 40m | ecosystem: Environmental > Aquatic > Freshwater > Lake | place: Tanzania: Lake Tanganyika...
TATTATCTCAGGTATCTTCACTTTGACAAAGTTTCTATAACTATCTAAATGATGTCCTGTAAAAGGATATTTATGATTTTTAAAATATATATCTAATATATCCCATTCGTTATTAATCATTCTTCTAATATTATATATTATATATTATATATTATATATTATATATTAACTAAAAAAAATTTATATCTTAGTTATTAAAAATTACATTAAAACCTAAATCATATATTTTGATTTTCCCAAGATTACCAGGAGATGTATCTAATATAAGGCTACAAGGTTGTATATTTTTATTTGTAAGATATGTTAATGATATTGTATCATTATTCTCTGTCGGATCCCCTTGTATATGTAATATTCCGCTTCCACTTAAATTACTATCAAAAACTATCTTTCTTTTTTTCGTGTTTTTGAGATTTTTACCATATGCAACCCGTATAATAGTATTCGGGGTACCATTTTTGTTATATAGTGTCAGCACTCCTTCTTTATCAAACTCCATATAGTAATTATCATCAAATGATTTGAACTTTAAATATACAGGGACAATTGTATCTTTTAGTAAATATTTGCTATCTTCGAATTCAAATGTTTTGCCACCATTCAATACATATTCGTTATTTATTAATTTATTACCCCACGGCATATAATGGAAGAAATTAGAAAACTTAGAATATTTCTCATTAATTTTAAACATACTAAATGTAATATCTTGAATGCCTGGATAGCTCTTACCCGGTTCTGTTCTATATTTTATATCATTTATGATAGTATTATTATATGTCCTATTTATTTTATTTCCTTCTTTTCCTTCTCTTCCAGCATATGCCAGAGATTCTGCAATAGCATCACGCGATATTTCATCTAATTCTGCTTCTTCTAATTCGCCATTTTCTGGTTTAGCTTCTTTCTCAGCTTCTTTTTTGATATCTTCGTATATTTTTTTTATTTCATCGCTACTCTTTGAATATAAATCGTTAAAATCTCTGTTCATATAATATTCTGATGCATATTCTTTGAATTGCAGGCATTTAGTAGGCATATAAATACCACCTCCATAATCTCCTTTGATATGTTTTATATCTTCTCCAGCACCTTCCGATACACATCCAAAATCATTACATATATTATTTAAGGACCTCTTTAAAAGGTTATCATATCTTGCTTTTTCCGATTTTTTTTCTTTGTTATCAATGGCCTTTAAGAAATACGAATCTTTACTTGTCATATACTCCATCCATTTATTTTGATTTGTGTATGTACACAGAGATGGATAATAGTTATAATAATCACCTTCATTTTTCATTAAATTTGGAATATATATTATTATTTTCATCATTCCCTTGAATGTGTATTTCTCAAAAAAAGTGTCTGAAAAATTATATCTTACATCAGAGAACATCTTCTTTAATACATATTTATCATCTCTTGATATTATCTTGGCAATTGATACATATATTGGAAGTGGTAGCAGAACATTATTACCTTGCTTGAACGGAGGTTTGATTTTATTTTTAATAAGGTTTAGATTTTCAATAATTTTTTTTTCAATATCGTACATATTGCAATTGAACTCTTTATAACACATATTTTCATTGATATGATCGCGGTCTTTGTACTGTTCCATAGTCATATGGATACACCTCTGATGTTTTAAAAATGATAGCTTGCCTGTGGATACAAACTTTTTAAAATCATCTGGATTGCTCTTCTCTTCTTTTGTAGCAGCAGGAGCTATGACGCGTTGGTTAGGAGCTGGTGCAGCTTTTGCTCCTGCAGCTCTTGACGCTTTTTTAGCTCCTTTTGGAGGAGGAGGCGGAGGCGGTAATTTATAAATAAGCATTTATTATTATTTATATTTTATATGGATATAAATAATTGTATAGATTTATGTGTTATAAATAATACGGAATATGACATATCATTAGTAGTATTTAAGATTCTTGAAGGGAAATATAGATATATATCAAATGATGTTTGGGAGTATTTAAATAATGATAATAAATGGGTTAAAGATATAAAGAATAATAATTTTAAGTATTCTATTAAAACAGAGGTATATACTTATTTTATTAAGAGGGCAATTGAATTGTGTGATAAAACGGATGATACAAATATAATATCAGGAAAGCTCTTAGATATATCTTCAAAACTGAAAGAAGATAAATATATATCTAATATTATTAAAGAAAGTAAGCAGTTTTTTTAATTTTATAAATGAATAATATAAATGAATATGATTTATACAAAATAGTCAAAGATAACTATAATATCAATAGGGATGATATATATATTAAGGAAATTAAGGAAAATGAAATATTAGATACTGGAAAAGGCTTTGAGTGTTTTAAAAAATTCAGGGAATTATTATTAAAAGATGATTTTTTTGATTGGCGTTTCTGTATTGAATATTTTGATAAATGTAATCGTGCTTATCATATTACTTGTAAAAATATTAATTTTTTCATTCTTTCGAATAAACCGATTACTATAAAGGCTCGCAGACATATGTTTAACAGTATATATCGCGTTTTTTTGATTAAAAAGCTATTTAATATTAAGCCAACACAAGATTTCAATTATTATATATTACTCGATCCTGTTAAACGCAAACTTCCTAACAAAAATGAGGATAGCATATGTGCAGTGAATATCAATGGTGGCTTTACATATATTAATTCAAATAATGTATATATTGTAAGAAAGGAAGATTACGAGAAGGTTATATTGCACGAATTATTGCATCATCATCACGATATACATTTTGAGGGATGGACTAATGCAAATATTAAGCAAATAAAGAATATGTGTAGAATAACCGATAAACAATATTTATTACCAAATGAGGCAATAATTGAAACATATGCTATCATATTAAATACTATATTTTATTGCATTGAACACAATATGTCTTTTGCCGATTTCAAGAAGACACTTGTTAAAGATAAAGAGCATAATATAGCTATTGCTAAAAAAATATTGGCAAAACAAGGGAAAAATATGTGGTATGAGAAAACACACTCGTACTGCTATATTGTATTGAGAGCAATATTTTACATTTATTTTAAAGAGTTCGTGCGGATATACAGATATAATAATGATGATGACATAACTTCATTTATTATTATGTATTTTCCAAAAATCCTAAAGAAAATACGAGAATATAGGCAAGGAGATAACCGCAATAAATACATCAAGCAGACGATATTTAATAACTTTTAAGACTTTTAGGATATAAATAATAATATCAGTATATTTAATAAGGTGTCGACAAGGGATACAAATGTCAATTGAAGATATTAATTATCTTAAAAATAATAGTATTAAACAGAATTACACATTTTTAATAGATAGTACAGATAGAGATAGGGGTAAATATCCTAATCCTAATAAATATGTAGTAGATTTCACAGTTCCCTTTAAAAATGTCATTGGTATGGAAATAATTGACGCAAGTATTCCGCGTACTATGTATAATATAGATGTTGAAAACAATCTATTATATTATTATTTGGGAAATAATGAGAATGACCCTATAATTAAGAATGGCGTAACTGAAAAAATAGCATGTGATATAATTACAAGCAATTGTACTTATGCTGATAGCTATACAAAAATAACTGATGGAGGCTTCATAGAACTCAGTAATAACATAAATATATATAATATATATTCAAATTATACAACAAGTTTTGATATAAATTCAGGTACTAATAACAGTGTAATAGGAGGACCCGAAATAGGCATAACATATTCTTTTAAAATTAAAGCAGAGGCTACATACAATCCTTCAATAAATAATACATACTGTGTATTTAGTTTAGGATATTACCACTTATGGAAGCAAACAAAAGAAAAATATACTGGGATGAGCGTAAGTGTCGTCAAGAGAAGCACAGGAACTCTCTATAATATTCAGTTTATTATGGGTGATGGTAGTGTGCCTGGAGATACGCAAGTAATTACAGATGTTGATTTGAAAGATGAAGTTCATATATGCTGGACGATATTTGAAAATAATTGGGTCGTATATATATCTAATAATTCACTTTCAATAAATATTACGAGAAAAATAACAGTTACAAAAACTATTAGGAATGTATTCTATGTCAAGAAATATATAGGGAAATCCCTTACTGCTCCTATTACTAACAATCTAAATGGCAATTTATATAAAGAGTATTGGACTGCTGTTACGAATGCTGTTATGTATATAAAGGATTTCAAGATATATAATAGGGTGCTCAAAGCGGAAGAGGTAATATTATGTAAAAACAATAGTATTTTGGATATGCCTTTCTGGTACAAGCTATATGACAATAGCACAAAAAACAGTGGGAAAACAGAGTTGATAGATTATCCTGATATATTTAGCAAAATGCCAATTGATACTGGCGATTATACATTGAAAACATTTTTATTAAATTATGAGGAAATAGAAGATACAGAAATAGGATTTAAGAAACACTCTGAGCCTGCTGAATTGACGAACTTATTAGATATATATAGCAGATTGCCTTTTATATTTGATATGAGACGCTCAACTATATATGAAAATATAGGTTTTGATTTATATAATTCTATAAATCCCAATTATATCAATGATAGATATCAGTATAAGCCTATGTATAATAGTAATCCAAATATGTACAAAATGTTTCATAGCATATTAAATCCTGATATTACTAAAGTAATAAATACAATACAATATGATAAGTATCTAATAACATCGCCAGGCATCGTGTATTTAATAGGGAATAAATATATTGTATTAAAATGCCCGGAAATAGAAGAGCATCTGTTCGGTTCTTTATCATATTCTAAGTATTCTCTTGGTTTAGCTAAGTTTCGTGTAGATAATGTGGGTATTAATAGCGAAAGGCTTGCTATCACTAAGTTGCCTGTCCGTGAGTTTCATCCGATTGGTAAATTATCTAGAATATCCTTGCGATTTGAAACAAACCGCGGGACACTGTATGATTTTAAGGGTGTTAATCATAATATAGTATTTGCTGTTTATTATTACGAACCAAAACAGAATAAATTTCCTGAAGGTTCAATATTAAACCCAGAATACAAGATGAATTATATAGATTATAAATATTATCAGGAAGAGATTGAGGGCGATAGCGAAGATGAAACCGAAGAATATTCACGAGATAATATAAATGATTATAAAAAGAAAGAGATTGACTATAGCAATGAGGGAATAAAATTGAGACAATATAACGAACACTATATAAACAAAGATGACGGAGATGACGGAGATGACGGAGATGACGGAGATGACGGAGATGACGGAGATGACGGAGATGACGGAGATGATAATTAATATACTATACCATTATGATGTCCTAAAAATGAACTGAAATTTTCCAAAAAATTGAAAATTAAAATTTGAGTACATCTCTTGAATTATTTTGTAATTTCTAAAAAACTTTTGAAATTTTTGAAAAAACAAAAAGATGTACTCAAATTTTAAATTGTAAAAATTAGAATATTTCTGTGTCTTAATATATCCATATATATTTATGATAATTATTGAGAGGTCCCGATTACTATTCTAGCTAACCTCTTTTATTATAGCCTCAACATCCTTTTTTTTAAGGTCATTATTATTGATTTTAGTAATATAGGGCTGTTTATTTGTTAGTTTATTACATTTATTTATCAAATCTAATATATTAGTTTTTTGTTCAGCTGTCAAAGTTATAATGGGATTGACGCGTGCTTTGTAATCATCTATTGATTCTAAAACTATTTTAGAAACATCGTCGGCTGCTACATATTTTTTTCCAGCATCTTTTATTTCTATATTATTAATTTCATATAATTTTCCATTTGCAACTATAGGTGTAGTTTTCAATTTAACTTCAGCGGTAGCAGCAGTCCCAGTATTATCTTTTGGGGCTCCGATAGTTATCTTAGGAGGCGCATTTTTATAATATTTACCTTTTGATGTTAGAGTAATAGATTCTATACCTTTATTTTCATCGTTTTTAACATCCATATTATTTATAACCGCAGCTACTGGCTCTGTTTCTACAGTAGAATAAGCAGATTTATATGTTGCTATAGGTTCAAAGGTAATCTTGCTTTTATCAGCTACTACATAGTTAGTACCTCCTTTTCCTGCAGTTATTTGTATACTTGCAATTTCGTAAAGAGGGGGCGTAGTCCCAGTTATAGCAGTAGTGCTTAATATTGCAGTAGCTTCTGCCTGCGTGGAATTTGCAGTTGTAGGAGCAGCAATAGTTATTTTAGGAGGCGTACCAGCATAATACTTGCCTTTATTAGTTCCAAGGACTATTCCTGTTATTGCCCCTTGACTATTAACAGTTATGCTTGCTATCTCAGCGTGCACAGGTTCCGCTGTTGAAAAATTTTCTATAATACCACCGTCCTTTCCACTGTTATAATTATTAGCTATGCACCCATACATTAATACTACGAATATGGCAAATGCTAATATTAATGATATATATGTAAAAAAACTCTCATAATCAATGAATTTATTCATTTAATCTGTAATACTTAAAGATTATTATTTTTTAGTTTTTTATAATTTATTTCCACATATAATATAGATATTATGACAGATTTAAGTTTATTATATGGTGGAGACGACAATTTATTAGGTGATAATATTGATAATTCATATTCCCCGCAAAAAATTAATAAAATGAGTAATAATGAATTGTATAATGGAGGACATCAGGCACAACAAGCTCAACAAGCTCAACAAGCTCAACAAGCTCAACAAGCTCAACAAGCTCAACAAGCTCAACAAGCTCAACAAGCTCAGCAGATGGCGCTTCAGGCTCAAATGGCTCAACAACAGGCTCAACAACAGGCTCATCAGGCTCAATATAAGGTTGAAAATATACAGAGTATGAATGCCTCATTAGTTCCATTTAATAATAACCAAAACTATAAACAGCCTGATAATGATTATTCAAAAAAGAGAGGTAATGAATACAATTTCTTTGATAGAATGAACTTAAAAAGAACAGAGGTCATTAAGCTATCATTGTTTTCTCTTGTAATTGTTTTAGGTATTTCAATAGATAGAATGCTGACATATTATTTATCTAAATATATTGGCGATAATATACTGACAGATTTCCAAGAGTTCTTATTGAGAATAAGCTATCCTATAACTATCTTTTTATTATTATGGATATTTAAAGCTATTTAATGAAAGATAAGGCCATTAAATTAATTTATAAAATTAAAAAATATAAAAATATATAGTAAAAGGCTAATAAAATATTAATGGTAAATATATCTAATTTTTTTAAAACTATTAAAAATATTATCCAAAAAGCATTAATAATATTTTTGTTTTTGGCGGTGCTTATTATAAATATTATGGAAATAAGCAATTTTGGCTCTAGTAGAGCTAAACTGTCAACTATATCATCAAAAGAAAATAACCCGAGCTATGACAGTTTAAACTTGCGGTATTGCAATTACGATAATATGTTTTCTGATAAAGATACAATAGATTATAATAATTATAGATTTGTAATTATCTACGGTATCCTGTTTTTCCTATTTTGGTATAATACTATTATAAATGTGTTTTCCACATCAGGAATGTCTAATGAAATAAAGATTGCATTTTATGACAAATATTTTAATTATGATATATATAAAAATTATAATTATGAATACACATTTATGCGCGGTCTTCAAATATATATTATCGTAGCCTTCTTATTTCATTCATATATCTTGTATAACGAGTTTATGGGTACGAACGAAGAAGATATTAAGATACACAATAATATTAAAATCATAGATTCAGCAATTATGGAAAATATAGATTGTGATTTAATTAGGGCTCACGACCCTTCAAAAGGAAAATTTATTACAAGAGAATCTCTAGTGACATATTTACAAAATATAAGTTCATTAAAAGACCAAGCGGATGTGGATAAATATGTTAAAATATGTATCGCAATTATATTAACTAATAAGAACAGCAATAATGCGAAGAAAACAATCAAAGATGTTCAAAATCTCTGCGACAATCCGAAATGTATATATAGCAAATTGGAAAATAATATGGAAGAAATATTCCCAGAAAATATAGATAAACAGATTGATATAATAAGGGCTTCAATAAAAACTGCAGTGTTGAAGGATTTAAACCCTGCTCAAATTTCCGAATTATATACTAAATATAAAGAAATAAGAAAAAAACTGGTTGATAGCTTTAATATTATAAAAGGCTATAAGTCTTCCCACGTTATTTATTATAAGTTTGGGCTAATTACAACAGTGCTTGCAGGTATATTCTTTGCAACATTTGGTTTAGCATATTTCTTAATATATGATATAGATCCAGTTAATAAATTTTTTTATTCCTCATTAAACCTGCGACTACCATTTGATTATTTTGTTAACGCATTTTTTTACCCAGCCGTTGTTTATATAGTAGCGATGATTAGTATTTATATAGCATTTATTATTAATTTCTAATGACAAACCTGTTAATTTTTATTATAATTATTAAATTAGAATATATATTTAATAATAATGAATGATATGTTAGTTAATATCATTACGAATATAATATATATAGTAGCTGTATTAATAGTAGTAGTTTTAATATTCGCAATTATAAATTATACCTTATACACAATATATTCTATTAAAGAAATAATTGTACATAATACGAGCGAATATGCCATACACTACAAGCTCAAGGATATTTATAATTATAAATTAATAAACTATGTTAATACAATAAACACCGACAATAATTATAAATACGATATATCTAGCGAGTTTGATAATGCAGTTGTAATTGATATGAAAGAGTTTAAGCTAACTAACTATATGAAAAATGAAAATATGCCTTCGCCAAAATACATAGACCTCTCATATCTCAAAGATTACAAGATAACACAAGATGATAAAAATGATAATATAGAGTTTAAATTGAAAAATATAGATGCTTTAAAGCCCGATGATTTTATGATATTATATGAAGAGATATTTATACAAGACCAATCCAATGTAGTGGAAGGATCTCATTCATTAAATGAGCATAATAAATTAATAGCAAAATATAAGAATGGTGATACTACAAGCTATCATAACATTGAATATACAAAAAAAAATTATTCTGATTATGCAAAAAATAATACCGTGGATATTAATATAAATAAAAGCCTATATGGTGATATTGTATCATTCTCCAAATATACAGCAACCCCGGCAACAGCAACCCCGGCAACGACAAAGACAAATAAGAAGTTAATTGCAAAGGATGGAATAATAATCCTTTATATAGATGATAGCAGTACTAGTACTAATAATATTAATATAGTTAGGGTTGCTAATACAGATATTTACGGGTATATATTGAATGGGTTGTTTATGTTAATTCCCACGACATTATTTTGGTCTAATGATAAATACGCAACTGGGCTATATGTAAAAACTAATAATGATTTTTACGAGATAATTTTACTAGCGGTATTTCTAATAATATTTATCATATTTATAGCATTAATATACGATTTTTATACATATATATTTAATATTGGAAATAATAGCAAAATAACGGATGAACTATTTATTACAAAAATTATGGATAGAAATATTCATTTGATAGTAATAACATTATGTATTATTATTTATTGTATAATACATAGTATGGTATATTTTTTCGCATTTATCAATGGAACTTATAAAAAAATCAAGGGAATGTATGATGATTTAATTGTTGCCGATGAATATATAAGAAATGAAACAAATAAACATTTAATATCTAATAACTACAATAGTGATGCAATACTTGAAGCATTTAATGATATTGCATATGGTGGCGATATTAGCTATCGCAATGGGAAATATAATGTAATTGATGGAACAAGCAATCAAGATGATATCTATGAAGTTAAAAAGAAGTTTGAAGAAAAGATGATAGCCATTAATTACAGCTTTAATTACGATGATAATATATACAAGGCAAATAAATATACAAGTGCTTTCTTTACAAAAATCAAAAGCATATTATTATATTCAAAAAAAAATTACAGTAATAGTGATAAAGAAATAAATAATACATTATTATTTGTGCTAATAATATATTTATATTTTGTTAAGAATAATATTGATGACCCGTATATATTAATTAAATTGAATAAGCTGATATTTGGAAGAGTTGCTAATGTAGGCGTGCCCGAAATAGACGAAGAGATATATAATACCTTGACATTAAGGTCTTTACTCGGACACAATTTAGAAAATAAAGAGATAATAGACGGTTTAGAATATGAAAAAACACTAATATTTAATAATATAGAAAATAATGAAAAGACTAATGTTAAAACAAATATTGATAATTATAAGAAAGCTGTTAATGATCTTGTTCTAAATTTTTCAAATAAATTATATGTAGAATTGGATTATTGGGGCGCTGTATATTTTTTCAATTTATATTTAGTATTAGAAATAATCATAGGGTGCTTTGTAATTTTAGCAATATTATTGATTATTAAATATACTGATAATGATATGAAGGAAAATGTAGAAAGGTACATTGATAAAATGAAGGAATTTATAGAAACAATAATAGAAGAAATCAAAACCGCTGTTTTGGGGGTTGTTTAGATTAAGATTTAAATCTTTGAAGATTTAAAATGTTATTATTTTAATAAAAGAAGGTAATATTATGCCTTGCGAAATAGCATATTTTGTTGACAAAGAAAAATATAATATGACATTGTTTTTTATAAACTTTTATATATCTTTGGTAATAATAATAACCTTATTAATATTCATAAATACTATATATAATTATTATGTATATAATAACATACTTTCAGAAAAAATATATGATGATACTAATGTAATAGAAAATGGTAATCTTCCCCCTAAAAAAAATGAAGTATCTTCAAAAAACAACATATTAATTGGGGAGACTGTTGATTATAAGCTGTTAATTAGTCTTCTTCTTGATCATAATATGTATTACAATGATAAATATTTTACTTTAAATATTACAAATATATTATTGGATGTTTTTGCGTTAGCAACAATAGTATTAATAATTTTTTTAATAATCTATTACTGTATTTCCCATGCACCTATTTTAGCAAATTTTCTTCGTTTAAATCTTAAAATTTTAGAACTTAAAGAATATATTTATCAATATTGTTATTTTATAAATAATAAAGATTGTGATAATTTCAATAAAATTAAAATCGTTTTAATCGGCCTAATACTTTTGATATTAATAATAATATATATTCTAAGACTAGGATTAAGTATTATTTCTTCTATAAATTATACAGATTATTTAAATTTTGAAAAATCAAAAGATTTAAACAACGAGGAAAATCCCAAAAATATTGAAAATCAGTTAAATATTATATGTAATAATGAAACTGATTTATTAAAAGATAATTCATTTATTACAAAAATAATCAACAAATTAAATGGACACAATATACATACAGTTGATATTATTTCAGCAACCACTTACACAGATGAAGATATTAAAA
>Ga0194133_10009026_pt1 | contig 11518 bp, 14 predicted proteins | sample TA2KigOf40mmetaG_FD_155448 | JGI IMG/M metagenome (GOLD analysis project Ga0194133, IMG submission 155448) | Freshwater microbial communities from Lake Tanganyika, Tanzania - TA2015055 Kigoma Offshore 40m | ecosystem: Environmental > Aquatic > Freshwater > Lake | place: Tanzania: Lake...
CAAAGAATTGTCATTAATGATTTTGCAAATAGTAATCCATACCCATCGTGTAGTGCTATCAATCTTCCCAGAAATTCAAATAATCTTAAGGAGTTTTATCAGTGAAAATTTTAATTACAGGTGCTGCGGGTCAAATTGGATCTGGTCTTGCTAAAAGATTGAAAAGTTCTGATCATGACCTTATTCTTGTTGATAATCTTAGAAATGGATATGTAGATAATCTTTATCGAGATGGAGAAATTGTTGCACCATTCTATTGTGTGGATGTTTTAAGACCAGATTTTTCTTCTTGGTGTAACGATAATTATGATGCGATAATTCATCTTGCTGCAATCACATCTCTTCCAGATTGTGAAAGTAATCCGCTGGAAACAATTATGATTAATGTTGCGGGAACTGCTGCTGTTCTGGAGTTCGCTAGAAAGAATAATGTTCCACATGTCATCTTTGCTAGTACAAGTGCTGTGTATGAAAATACGAATGCTGAAATTTTTACTGAAGAAATGGAGATTAATCCACGACTTTATTATTCTTTGTCAAAGAAAATGGCAGAGGAAATCGTTCAATCTTATCGTGAAAACTATGGAAGTAAGGTAACTGTTCTTCGTTTCTTTAATGTTTTTGGTCCAGATGGTGATTCCACAAGACCAAATCCACCACTTCTTAATTTTTTGGTTAGAGAATTTAAGAAAGGAGTTCCTCCAGAATTGAGTGGAGATGGTGAGCAAGTTAGAGATTTTATTCATGTTGATGATGTTGTTTCTATGATTGAATTGTGTTTGGATAAAAAACCAAATGATGTTTTTAATGTTTGTACTGGAAAGACAATTAGTGTAAATCAAATGGGTAATTGGGTTGCTCAAGCACTTAATTGTGAGCACATTGGTCTTGCCTACAAACCAGCACAAGAACTTTGGAGTCGGTATCCAGAAATGTTCGAGGGTGAATATCCACTGAGTAAAGAGATCGTTGCCAAAGAAACAACAAGAAAATCTAATGGATCTTATCAAAAAGCAAAAGAAGTTCTTGGGTGGCAACCAAACACAAACATTGAAAAATTAGTTAAAAAGGTAGCACTGGAGATTAAATTGTGAAAATTGCATTATGTTTGTCGGGTCAACCAAGATTTGTTGAAGAAGTTGCACCTCACATTTTATCTAATGTATGTGAAGGATATGATGTTGACGTGTTCTGTCATTTTTGGTTTGATGAAAAACTTCAATCAGAACCTTATAAATTTGGAGAGTGTGGTAAGGGTGATTGGCATAATCAAAGAATTAATTCCAATGCTGTTGAAACCGCACTAAAAATTTATAAACCCGTTTCTTATAAAGTTGAACCTAGCAAATCTTTTTATGATTCTGCTGTGCCATTTGAACCATCTCTCAAAAGGTATTGGTATGGTGCATTAGATGATCCCGACCAAAAGGGATTTCGTGATAGAACAGTTAATAACTGTCTTTCATACTTTTATAGTTTGAATGAAGTCAATAAACTTAAAAAAGAGCATGAGTATGCACATGACTTTAAGTATGATTGGGTTGTGAGATGTAGAACCGATACAATTTTACATACTAAGATTCCCTTTGAACAACTTGATCCATCTGTAATTAACTTCTCCAATCTTCAGAATCAACCAGATGGAATGATTAATGATTGGTTTGATTTTGCTGGATCAAAGGAAATGGATGTTTTCATGAGTGTTTTTCCAGTGTGGCAAGTTGTTCTTGAGAAGTGTATGAGAGAAACAGGATCTTGGTGCCATGAACTTATGCACAGAAAAATGGTTGATAGTTTTGGGATAAATACGCAAGGTCATCCAATTATTATTACATTGCCTAGATTCTAATTCCTTACGATGGGACCAATCTACAAGTAGTATGTTTTACGTTTAAAAAATAATATGAAAATTGCTCTTTGTTTTGCTGGTCAACCAAGATTTATTGACCGCATGAACTTTGTTAATCTGGCACAAGAACATCAAGTGGATACTTATGCACACTTCTGGTGGGATGAAAGTTATCGTGGACAGCAATTTGCTTGGAATAGTGAATTGAAGTATCCTGAAGATTATGATCCAATTGTGGATTTCACCGAGAGAATGAATCCTAAAAAGATTGTATTTGAAAAGTATCCAGATCTTGATCTGAGTTCATTTAAGATGGTCAGTCAAATGGAATTTCCTTTGTCTGAAGAAGTTGTTGGACAGTCAATCTATCGTCAAAAGTGTCAATGGATTTCTGTCAAAAAAAGTGTTGAATTGGTTGAGGGTGATTATGATCTTGTGATTAGAATGAGAACTGATCTTGAGTTTCCTGAAAGAGTTCCTGTAGAGGAACTTAATGGTGATGGTCTTTATTTGATGGACGGGTCATTGCAAGCTGGTAGGGGTAGAGAGTATTGTGATTGGTTTTATTGTGGACCCCTACATAGAATGAAGGAGTTTGATGTTCTAAAAGTTTACGACGAATTTTATAAGAATGGAATTCGTCACATGCATGAATTGATAATTGAAACATTGGCAACTTTACAAATGCCTCATAGTGTATTAGACTTGAAGGCATGGATGACCGACCGTAACAAAATTAAATGAAAATTGTAATTTGGGGATATCCTCTTCATACTCACACACATTCATACATTCACAACGGATTTAAAAAAGGATTTGAATATCTTGGTCATGAAGTTCATTGGTTTCATGATGAAGACTATCCTGAAAATTTTGATTATGATAACTGTGTATTTCTTACAGAGGGGTTTGCTGATAAAAATATTCCACTCAAAAAAACCAGCACATACTTTGTTCATGTATGTGTAAACCCTCAGAAGTATTTGGGTAATGTTAAAAAATTAATTGATGTTCGATACTTACAAGAAAGTATGGACAAAGATAATTATGAGTTTGTTTTGGATCGGTCTAATTGTGAAGTGTTAGATCGAGGAGTTTTGTATGATCAAAATTCTGATGATTATGACATCGTTTATGCTGCTTGGGCAACAGATCTTTTACCGCATGAAATTCTTGATGAATGGGTAAACATTGAAAGAGAGAATCATTATTACTTTATTGGTAGTGTAAGTGGAACTGGAAGATTTGCAAACGCACAGTTGATACAACAATTTGTTGATTGCTGTGCAGAAAATAACATAGGATTTACATACATTGATCCATGGCAGTCTCCAGTCAGTGATGAAGATAATCGTATCATTACTCAAAAAAGTATTTTATCTCCAGATTTTAGAAATGTAACTCACAAAAAGTGGGGATACCTTGCTTGTAGATTAGTTAAAAGTATTAGTTATGGTCATTTGGGAATGACAAATTCACCTATTAATGCTAGATTTATTGATGATAGTATTATTTGCGAACAGGACATTCGCAAATTGTTTGTGGAGGGTATGAAAAATAAAGATGATAAGAATCTTATTCTTCATCAAATGAATGTGGTTAGGCAGCATCACACTTATCTTAATCGTATTGAAGGACTTCTTAAATTGGTATGACATTATCAGTATTTCATCAGTGCTATAAACAACGTAAAGCAACAACTGAAGCAATTAGATCATTTAGAGAGTTTTATCCAACAGAGAATTATTTTTTAATTTCTGATGGTGGAGATGATTTTTCTGACATTGCTGCAGAATTTAAGTGTCATTATTATCATGACCCAATAAATCTTGGGTATCGTGATCACACACATTCATCTGGAATTTATGGGATGACTAAAGATGAAGTTCTTCTTTGGTTATCAAGATTTCGTCTTGCGTGTGAACTTAATAGTACTAAGTACATTTTAATGATGGAGGATGATGTATTAATTAGAGGTAAGATTGAGATGCCAGAAGATACTCAATTCTCTGGATTTGGTCTTCCAGGAAATAAATTTCAACCAGAATTTATAAACTATTTGAAATCAAAGTATGATGTGAAGTTTAATGTTGACTACTACGGAACTGGTGGTGGAAGTATTTTTAATGCCGAAACTTTTCTAAAAAATTACGATAAAGTTACTCAAATTTTTAGATCTGAATTTGACTTTATTAAAAATAATCTTTGTGGAAACTTGGGTTGGGTAGATGTTTGGATGCCAGTCTATTATTTTCTTTCTGGTAAAGAATATACTCAAAATCCTAATCTTACAGAAATTCCTCACAATCCTGCATGGGAATCTGGAAATCATAGTATTGTTCATCAGTATAAAAAGTTTTATGTCTAAGATCACATTTGGATACATCGTTGGTGGTGCTGATAAGCACTATAATAATTTACTACGGTCTTTGGAATCATTAGATCGTATTCAACAGTCTCATGAAGTTGTTATTTTGGATGCAGATAGTCGGTTACAAACCGATGATATTATGCCAAATGTACGAATTATTCCTTTTCCAGTTGATGAGGAAAGGGGTGGTGGTTGGTTTAAACCACATTATTGGCAAATGAGATATCATTTGAATAAGTATCTTGAAACTGATTATTGTTTTTACATGGATACTGATACTGTCATTGTAAATGACCGTGTTGATGAACTTCTTGAAGAAGCAGAAGATGAGTTTTTGATTTGTAATCATTGGTGGGTTCCTAAACTTCAAGATTATTTGTCGCATGTGAGAGTTAATGTAAGTCTTATTAATCCATTAATAGAAAATGATGAAGTTTTGAATAGTCCTTATTTTGCATCAGGATTATTTCTTTTTCAAAAAGAAAAGCATGATCACATCTTTGAAACTTTCTTAAATAAATTTGGTAAAGTTTTTGATAATCTTCCAAATAATGCAAGTCCAGAAGGAATTACAGATGAACTTCTTCTTGCTCTAACTTTACATGATACGGGAAATTATAAAATGACAAATGGTTCTATGAACCATAGTTCTGAACAAGAACAAATGCCATTAAAATTTGAGAATCAAACCTTTTGGGGTAAAAATCCTCAAGATGATGAGTACAAAAAGGTTTTTGCATTTCATAATGATCTAGAAGAATTTAATACTCTTTCTTATTTTAGAAAACCTGGGTCTGTGAATGAAGAATTTATGAACAATTTTAAAAAAGTTTGTTTTGCTGAAAGATGAAAATTGCATTGATAGGTCCAGGCATCATAGAAATCCCACCTAAAGGATGGGGTGCTGTTGAAAGTTTGATCTGGGATTATGCAACAGAGTTGACTGAGTTGGGACATGAAGGTGTTATTATTAATACTCCAGATCCAAATCAAATTATACTAGAACTAAAGCAAGATGATTTTGATTTTATACATGTTCATTATGATATGTTTTATCCTCTCATGGATTACATTTATTCTACGTATCCTAAAACAAAACTTGCGATAAGTTCCCATTATCCATATATTGATCAACCAGATAGGCATCAGTACGATGGATACTATCGTGTCTATGATTGGTTAATTCATAATGATAAGTATTACAATTTTTGTATTTCCAAAAAGGATTATGAAACATTTAAAAAAGATGGAGCATCAACTGATAAACTTTTAGTTTGTGAAAATGGTGCATCACATCGTACTTATTCATTTCAAGAAAAGGCATCTAAACCAGATAAAACTTTATACCTTGGAAAAATTGAATTAAGAAAAAGGCAGTATCTTTATCAAAAAATAGATAGCATAGATTTTGTTGGGCACTATACCAACACAACATCATTTGATCCAAATAAAAATTATCTTGGAGAGTGGGAGCACGAATATAAGTTGCAACATGTCACCGATTATGGTAATATGTTACTTCTATCTGATGGAGAGAATGGAACTCCTCTTGTAATTAAAGAGGCACTAATATGTGGGTTGGGTGTAGTTGTATCTCAGTATGCAGCACATGACTTAGATCAATCTCTACCTTTTGTTACAGTTATTCCGGATGATAAATGGGATGATATTGAATTTGTAAATCAAAAACTGATTGAAAATAGAAAAATTTCTATTTCAATGCGAAAAAAAATACGTGATTATGGTGTAAATAATTTTTCATGGGAACACTTAGTTAAGATTTACGTTAAAAACATTGAGGAAATGAAATGAAGATAAGTATTGTTGGTCCTGGGTTAATGCCAATTCCCCCCAAAGGATGGGGTGCTGTGGAGAGTTTAATATGGGACATGAACAATGCTCTTCAAGAACTTGGACATGAAGTTCAAATTGTAAATACCACTGATGCAAACGAAGTTTTAAAACAAATTAATAATTTTAATCCCGACTTTGTTCATGTAAATTATGATGATTTTATTGTCTTATATCCATTCATTGATAAACCAAAGGCAATGACATCTCACTTTGGTTATCTGGAAAGACCAGACATGATGAGTTCTTATGTAAACATTTTTAATAAGTTTACAGAGATTAAGCCAAACATCTTTTGTCTTTCTGAAGGAATTAAAAAAATCTATAAAATTTTTAGTTCTTTTCCAGATGAAAAACTTTTTGTTTCACCAAATGGTGTAAACTTAGATATGTTTAGATTTACACTTGAACCAAAGTATGCTGATCGCAGTATCTATCTTGCAAAGATAGATTATAGAAAGAGGCAAAATTTATTTCAAGAGATTCAAAGTCTTTATTTTGCGGGAAACATTGTAGACGAAAGGTACAATACTAAAAATAATTATCTTGGAGAGTGGTCAAAGGAGAAACTCTTTCAAGAGTTAACAGATTACGGAAATCTTGTGCTTCTTTCTGATGGAGAGGCACATTCTCTTGTAGTTATGGAAGCATTTGCTGCTGGACTTGGTGTTGTGATTAGTGAGTTCGCAACAGCAAATTTAGATTTAACTAAGGATTTTATCACTATAATTCCTGAGAAGAAAATCAATGACATAAAATTTGTAGAAGATGCTATAATTAAAAACAGAGAATACTCCATACAACACCGTGAAGAAATCAGAGAATATGCAAAACAATTTGAGTGGAAAAATGTTTTGCAAAAACATTACATACCAAACATTGAAAAACTTATTCAAGAACAACAAACACAAAAATTGATGACTTATAGTGTAAATTACTTGGAGAATAATAAAGCTAAGCCTAAACTTTCTGGATTTGGACCTCTGTACTACATCAATCTTGATGAACAACCAGAAAGAAATGCTGAGATGCAAAGAATGCTTGATTACTGGGGAATCAGTGCTACTCGTATTTCTGCTTATGATGGTAGAAATGATGATTTAAGTGAAATTATTTCGGGTCGTTATCCGGAGGGAGTTACATCTGGAGAAGTTGGATGTGTAACATCACATCTCAAAGCAATTAAGCATTGGTATGAAACATCAAATACAGATTATGCTATTTTTGCTGAGGATGATGTTAGTTTTGATACTGCAAGATTTTGGAAATTTTCTTGGAAAGATTTCTTTTCTAAAATTCCTTATGACTGGGATTGTGTGCAACTTGCAATTATCAATCCTGGAGCAGTCTATGCCAACTTACATCAAAGGTGGGTGAATGATTTTTCTACAGCTTGCTACATGATCACTCGGCATCATGCAGAAAAATTAATTAAATATCATTGTAGAGGAGACAAATACAAATTGGATAATGGTGTTGCTCCTCGTGCCGTTGCTGACGATCTGATTTATAATTGTGGAAAGACTTATGCAATTCCACTTTTTCATTATAAAATTGAATTAGGATCATCTATTCACCCAGAACATCTTGAAATTTTTCATCGTTCCTCTTATACGGGTATTTTAGATTATTGGAGGGAGACCGCTTCAAGAATGGAAGATCAAATGGTATTATTTAATTATGATCCATATCTTGGAAGACTTCCACCAGAAGCTAATAAATGATACTTGACAAAATCTTAAAAAATGTGTTAAGATTACTTGCCCTTAATTTTTTGGGCACTATCCTATGTTTTTAATTTTTATGAAACAATTCCTTGCTCTTGCTGTTCTCCCTATGATGACAGCACCTGCTATGGCAGCTCCTTACGTGGAGTCGAAGACCACTGTAGGTCTTTCTGATGGCACCTACAAAGGTTCCCAGACTGAACTTCGTGTTGGTTACGAAGAGAAAGTTGCTCCTACTGTAACTCTCTATGGTGAAATCGGTCCTGGTTATGAGTGGACGGCGGTTGATGGATACCTGCAGGGCACTGGTGAAACCGTTGTCGTTGGTGAAGTTGGTGTAACGGTGCAAGCATCCGAACGTGTTAGCATCAATGCTAAAGTTGGTGGTGAGTACGGTAACACTAGCGAACTCTTTGACCTTGGTGGCGAACTGAAAGTTCGTTACTCTTTCTGATAACATAGGGGGTTGACATACTCCCACCCTCCCTATATACTGGGAGGGTAAACATGGAAAGGTGGCCGAGTGGTTTAAGGCAGCAGTCTTGAAAACTGCCGATGTGAAAGCATCCGTTGGTTCGAATCCAACCACTTCCGTTGCCCTTTGGGCATTTTGTAAACATAACATTAGAAAAATATGAAACAATTGCTTGCCCTTGCTGCTCTTCCTTTTATGGCAGCACCTGTGATGGAAGCACCTGTTATGGCAGCTCCTCGTATGAAAACAAAAATCACTCGTTCTAATAAAATGAAAGACAATCTAACTGGAATCAAAATCAAGGGTGATGATTTCTATGTGGATGGCAAAAAAACTCAGTTTGCTGGCAATCACACATGGAATAATGTTCAACCTATTGGTGGTAAAACTGTAGGTATGGATAGAGTTACAGGAAACTGGACTCGGTTGTGGACTATTGAAACCAGAGGAGCTGACTTTGCTGCATCTAAATGGGGTAGTAATACACCAGGAGTTCAGCGTGTTGGTAGTGTTCCTTGGAAAGATGATGGAAGTTTAAAAAACTCTTACTACACAAGACTTGAAAACACCATAAAAAAAGCAGATAAAAAAGGATTAACGGTCAGTATTTCCTTGTTTGAGGGTTCTATTCAAGGGTTTGATGGTGCATGGGAGAATCATCCATTCAACGGTCTCAAAGACGGTCCTAGTATTCCACATGACATTCATACGAAAGGTGAATGGAACAAATATCAGCGAGCACATGTCAAACGAGTTGCAGAGATTGCATCTAAGTATGATAATGTAATGGCAGAAGTTGGTAATGAGTTAAACTCTGCATCAACGAAATGGTTTCAACCCAAAGTTGTTGAATGGTGGAATAAGTTTACTGACAAGTATAGTGATGTTGATAAGTATATCGGTGTGAGTTATGCTACTGGTGTCCGAGGAGAACAACACTGGATGAAACGAACTGGTGCAGACTTTGTTATTCCTAGCGTTGGAAGTGGAGCATCACCAGCATTAAGAGTTCCTGGTTTTAAAGGACCGCAGATACTAGATACTGACCATGGTTGGGCACTTCACTCAAATGTTGGTGGTATTAAAGAAGCATGGGATAGTGGTAAAAGTGTGTGGTTAATGGATGGATTTGACGGAAGTGTGCTAAGAAATCAAGATAGTTTAGTACCTGATAGAAACTTTATTAATGGAGTGACTAATTGATTTGGGAGAAAACTGTTGACGTGATCCCAGGTTTATGTTAGAATAAATACATTCTAGTGATGAGACCTCAATTACTCGTTGACTCACTGAACACGGAGTTTGTCGAAACTCCTTTCATCCGCAGGTATTACTCTGCGAGAAACTTAGAGGTACAATTATGTTTAAATTCGCAATCGCAGCTGTTGCAGCTGCTCCTTTCCTTGCCACCGCTGCGTTCGCTGGCCCTTATGTAGAATCCAAGACCACTGCAGGTCTTTCTAATGGAGACTATGAAGGTTCCCAAACTGAACTTCGTGTTGGTTACGAAGAGAAAGTTGCTCCTACTGTAACTGTCTTTGGTGAAATCGGTCCTGGTTATGAATGGACCAATGGTGGTGCAAATGAAACTGTAGTCGTTGGTGAAGTTGGTGTAACGGTGCAAGCATCCGAACGTGTTAGCATCAATGCTAAAGTTGATAGTGAGTACGGTAACACTAGCAAACTCTTTGACCTTGGTGGCGAACTGAAAGTTCGTTACTCTTTCTGATAACATAGGGGGTTGACATACTCCCACCCTCCCTATATACTGGGAGGGTAAACATGGAAAGGTGGCCGAGTGGTTTAAGGCAGCAGTCTTGAAAACTGCCGATGCGAAAGCATCCGTTGGTTCGAATCCTACCCTTTCCGCCACGGGGCGTAGGTCAGCTTGGTAGACCGCCTGCTTTGGGAGCAGGATGTCGCAGGTTCAAATCCTGCCGCTCCGATTCTTCTTTAGGAGATATTAATGATTTCGCAAATGGTTATCTACACCCGTGATAGTTGTGAGTATTGTCGTAAGCTCAAGGTAATCCTTGATAGTTTTGATGTGAAATACACACAATACAAACTAGATGTTGACTTTGACCGTCAAGCATTCTATACTGAGTTTGGTCAAGATGCTACCTTTCCTCAAGTAGTTATTGATGGTATAATTATGGGTGGTTGCAATGATACTATCGAATATCTAACTAGTATTGGTTGCCTACAAGAAGAAAAAGACATGGAATGTATGGTATGAAAACGATTACAGAAGAAACATTTTCTCATGATTTTGATGAGATTATGGAAACAGTAATGGAAAACAAAGAAATGTATATTATTACAACTTCAAGTGGGTCTAATGTTATGTTAGTGCCTTATGATTATTATGAGCGAATACAAGGGGAATTAACTCAGTTGGTAGAGTGACAGCTTTGCAAGCTGTAAGTCAGGGGTTCGAGTCCCCTATTCTCCATTTAATATATTCATTATGATTCACACATTCAAAAACTTTATAAACGAAACAGAATGTCAATATTGGAAATCTAAAGCACCTTTGTTTGTAAATTATGAATGGAAAAATAGGACTATAGATATTACAAATTCTGAGATAGTTGATAGAGTAAAATTTTTTTTGAATAAACAATTAAATGTGGAAACAGAATGTGACCAAGCTCAAATACAATTATGGCCTGTTGGATCTCTTTCTGAATTACATACACATACATATGATAACAGAGAGCATGGTGATTATAATAGTTTAATTTATTTGAATGACGAATTTATTGGTGGAGAATTTTTTACAGAAACTGAAATAATAAAACCAAACAAAGGTTTACTAACATTTTTTTCTGGTAATGATGTTCCTCATGGAGTAAAACAAATACATCTTTGTCATCGATACACTTTAATTTTTTGGTGGAAAAATACTAAATTTTAAATTGCTCCTTTAGCTATCTGGTGAAAGCACCCGACTCATAATCGGATACAGGTGGGTTCGATCCCCTCAAGGAGCACCTATGGGGGTGTAGCTCAATTGGCAGAGCGGAAAGCTTATACCTTTCGTATACGGCAGATTACCGTGCGGTTGGGGGTTCGAGTCCCTCCGCCCCTATATAAAATAAATAACGGAGGTCATATGTCTTACCAACATCAAACAGATTTTGAGTATCACCTATTTGACTTCGGCAAAAAAGTGGAGTATATTATTGCTGCTGAAATGGCAGGCAAAGAAGATGCTAACGAAGCATACAAAAAAATTAAAG
>Ga0194133_10009030_pt1 | contig 11517 bp, 16 predicted proteins | sample TA2KigOf40mmetaG_FD_155448 | JGI IMG/M metagenome (GOLD analysis project Ga0194133, IMG submission 155448) | Freshwater microbial communities from Lake Tanganyika, Tanzania - TA2015055 Kigoma Offshore 40m | ecosystem: Environmental > Aquatic > Freshwater > Lake | place: Tanzania: Lake...
GTAGCAAGTGATCTATCCCAAGTATTTAGCGCAATCCCTAAGCATTACCCCAGTAGGTAGGGTGAAATATTTTGGCTAAAACTGGGGTTGATTAGATAATCTTGCACCCTATCAACAGAACTTACAGCTCCATTGTGAAGGAGGCCCCCAGCTATGGGACGTGGCCGATCAAAAGCTAAGCAAACCAAGGTTGCCAGAGATCTTAAGTACTCAAATCAGGATATGGATTTAGAGCGGCTAGCTAAGGAGCTGCATGGTGAGCTCTCCAATAAAAACTCCAGCCAAGATGATGATTTATATAAGGATGAGGATTACAAGTAATTTTTAATCTAGAGATTTTAAGATTTCAAATTAGTAGTACGGTTTACTGATGCGTCCAACTCCATATGTGGCCTCCCTTAGAGTTTATGAACCAATAGATTCATTTGAGCCAGCAGATCAATTACGTTGGTCACAAATTGCAATCACCTCCCCTACCGGCTGGGATGAACAGGTTAGATCATTAAAGAGAAGTATTACTAATGAGCCACCAAATTTAAAACCAGATGGGGCTTATGTATTAGAACATGAGGGCAAAAGATATATTGCACCTTGGTCAACAGCTGCAAGATGTTGGGCAGCACTTGATGATTTTAAATACACATTGCCACCTTCGGTAATTAAGTTTTTTATCCCACAAACAATTGAGGATTCAATTAATAGCACCATAGATATTGTTGAAGATAAGGTCTCGCATATTTTCACCTCAACCTGGAATATCCCACCCCGCTGGTTTGCATTATTTTCACCCGATGAGCGATTACGGGGTGTAAATGAGGATGGCCACTTCACAATTATGCGCACGGCAATTGCAAATGCAAAAACCCGTTGCACCTTTACCCACCAAGCTGTCCTTAGCGCCTTTGGTGAGGGCGCAGTTGAAGGTGAGGTAGCAGAGCTACTTACTTGGCTTGAGATCTTTGATCCAAAATCAATTGTGGAGTTAGATTACGGCGGCCTTGCAACATATTTGAATAAACAATTAATTGAAAGTGGGCAGGTGGGCTTAGATGCCGACACATCTATTGAGGATGTCACCTCATCTATTGCCGGGCTTGCATCCGGTGATGGCGCACTTGCAGGACGTGGCTATGAAAGATTGGTCTCACGTTGGCGCCGGGTTTCAGCGCTGGAGTCTGCCACCTAAATACAGCCATACTTGTCCTTAAATATATTTAAAGGGATACTTACCCCATAAGGTTTAAATCAGACATTTTTTAAGTGAGGTTAGGAGAAGATGAGTCAATCAAACTTTGCATCATTAACCTCAAGTAACCAAGAGAAATTACTAACCCCAGCTGAGGTGGCATCTTTGTTTAGAGTAGATCCAAAGACAGTTACCAGGTGGGCAAAGGCTGGCAAATTAACCGCCATTAGAACCTTAGGTGGACATCGCCGCTATAAGGAGTCTGAGGTTAGAGCTTTACTAAAATCAATCGCACCAGCAAACTCTGATGGTAATCAAAGATTAGGTGGTAATTGATAAATGAGTGAGGATAAGAAAGTCGATAACTCTCAAGGGAATACTGCCCAAGATTCAAAGGCGAAGATGCTTGCAGCGCTCGCAAAAAAACAAAAGGGACAAAACTTAGGCAAATCATCTGGACCAACAGGTGGCTCTAAGGTTGGCGCCGGACAAACTGGTGGGGCAGCGCCAAAGATGCATAGAAGAAAAGCAGGATCTGCTTAAGTAAGTTAGTTTTTTTAAACAAGTAAAAAAATTCAAACCTAAAAAATTACTTGTGGCTTGGGCCGGGATCGAACCGGCGACCTAACGATTTTCAGTCGTTCGCTCGTACCAACTGAGCTACCAAGCCAATCAGATTTACTTACCTCAATTAAGAGATAAATAAACACGCGACCCAGACGGGACTTGAACCCGCGACCTCCGCCGTGACAGGGCGGCGCGCTAACCAACTGCGCTACTGGGCCAGCTTTTAAAGTAGGTAAAGAGAAAAAAACTCCAAACCAACTTTGCGTCCCCAACGGGATTTGAACCCGTGTTAACGCCGTGAAAGGGCGACGTCCTAGGCCACTAGACGATGGGGACAGTGGAAGGGCTAAGGGTATCGGTTGAATTAAGTAGGACAAAACTAATAAACAAAATAAGCGCAATAACTACTCCTCTGTAGATAGTGCGACAATTACCTATCATGGCGATCATCTCAAACTGCACCGCATCTGCAGTATCTGATGCTGCCAGCTCACTTATAGCTGGCAATCTTGTCGCATTTCCAACTGAGACTGTCTATGGCCTAGGTGCTGATGCTACAAATCAAAGCGCAGTTGCCAGGATCTATGCAGTTAAGGGCAGACCCACAGATCACCCATTAATTATCCACCTCTCATCGATAAGTAATCTAGATAAGTGGGCTAGAGATATTCCAGAGTATGCGATAAAACTGGCAAGAAAGTTTTGGCCAGGGCCAATGACCTTAATTTTGCCAAGAACAAAGTTAGCAAAAGATTTTATAACTGGCGGCCAAGATAATGTTGGTATCAGAGTGCCACAACATACAGTTGCCCAAGCATTACTTAAAGCTTTTGAATCCCAATGTGGCTTTGGTGTTGCCGCCCCAAGTGCTAATAGATTTGGCAAGGTTTCACCAACCTGCGCCGATGATGTTAACAGTGACTTAGCAGATTACTTATCTACTGATGATTTAATTTTAGATGGCGGCCAATCTGAGGTTGGGGTTGAATCCACCATAATTGATTGCACAAAGCTGACACCAATGATTCTAAGACCAGGTGCAATTACAGCTGCCATGATAAATGATCTACTACAGATCCAAATTGCGGTATTAACAAACACATCTAGTAATCAAATAAAAGCATCTGGCCTACTTCAATCACATTACGCACCAAAGGCCAAGGTATTTTTATCTACTACAGCAAATCCAGGCGATGGCTTTATTGCCTTAGCTAACACCCCAACTCCAGATGGTGCAATTAGATTAGCTGCACCTAAAAACAACCAAGAGTATGCCCAACTTTTATACCAAGCATTACGTCTTGCCGATACTAAGCAATTACAAAATGTGATTGTCATTCCGCCAACCGGGGATGATCTAGCAGTTGCAATCTGTGATCGATTAGAAAAATCTGCTTATCAGGGTTGATTTGGTATCAAGTAATGATTAAGAGGAGAGCATATAAAAAAACTCACAGGCAAATCTATGAAAAAAAGCATCAAATCCCCCACCTTGACCTAATACCCTTGCCATAGTGGCAAAAGTTGATACCTTTAGCCCCATCAAATCCTGCCGCCCAGCAGGCGAAGTCACATTTTATAAAGGGAGCACAAACAAAATGAGTAAACCTGTAACCAAGGCAAAACCAGCGCTAATCGCCCTAACTCTTGGCCTACTACTTTCTACCACCTCAGTAATCACCGCAGCAGAGGCTGCCACCATCAAAAATGGTGTGGCCTGCAAGAAATCTGGTCAGAAAACTAAATCTGGTAAGAAAAATTATGTTTGTGGCAAAAACCCATATGTGAGCCCAACAAAATTAACGTGGATGCTTACTAGTTGCCCAGAGGCGTATGACCTATATGTTGAGGCAAAGGATCAATATGGAATCTTCAAAGATATTCTTTCTTCATCCCCTGAAGGAATTGCAGAGCTTAATAATCTGCAGAAGAGCATGGATTCACTAGATACGCTGATGAAGACTCAGGTTTGTAAAAGAGGCAAGTAACTCTCCTGCACCCAACACTGGGTTACTCCGGCGCTACAAAAAGCATTTGCTCAAATAGGGATAGGATGCGCCCCTGGCGTATTAATAAATGCGCCTGTTTAAATGGGGCCTTTAGCTCAGTCGGTAGAGCAACAGACTTTTAATCTGTGGGTCGTCGGTTCGATCCCGACAGGGCCCACTTTTGGTTATTTTTTGACCGGTCATAACACCATCTGCCGTAGCAGTTGTCACAACCGTCATCTACATTAATTAGTTATGACTGGTCATATATAATAGGTATTAACAATTACCAAAAAGGCCTATACCTACCCCTAAATAAGGGGTGGTACTGGGATGTCCGATTTGTCCATTGGGTGCGACAAATGACCAGTCATGGCGTAGTGGTGATTAGAGGCAGCGACGGCTGTATCTGCAAGACCAATACCGGTTATTAAAGGGGCACAACAGTTATGGCACTAAAGGCCAAAAAGGTTAAAGCAGTTGGAGTTAACTCACCTGCTACCTGGAGTGTTGCCCAATTCTCCGCCTTCTACACAACCAACCGATCAGAGCTAATTGCCCATGCCAATCGGATTGTTAAAGACAAGGCAAGAGCAGAAGAGATCACCCAAGAGGCGTTAGTTAAATTTATGTTGGCCGCCCCTGAGTTAGAAAGTGATCAGCATGGCCTTTCATATCTTCACCGCACAATTGAAAACCTATGCATTGATATTTTCCGCGCTGAAAACAGACGCCCTAACTTAGTTGCATTAGATGATGCCTCAGCTGAGGTTGAATCTGCCTGGCAGGTATCCGGAGATCACTCACTTGCCATCTCCCAAGCAGAAGATGCTGCAATTATTCGCCAAGCACTATCCCTTCTATCCCCGGCAGAGCGGGCTGCTCTAGTTATGTGGGAGGTTGAAGGTCGTTCAACTGCTGAGATCGCTAAAGAGCTTGGTATCAAAGAGTCAGCTGTTCGTCACACTGTCTCTAGAGCCCGTGCCTCATTACGTAAGGTTCTATCTGAACTTATTATTGATGAAGCACGTGGTCTAACCGCGCTAGATCTTCTATCTACCACCTATAAAAAGGCAACAGAGCTTGCTAGTAAATCATCAAAGATTGCACTCACCTTTATCTTGGTATTAACCGCCTTCCTAGGTCTTAACTCCCTAACCGGTAATGAATCAAATACCACGATTACAACCAGCTCATCTCAGCTTTTAAATGATCAGGATCTACCAACTATTGCCGCCCCAACTACTCAAGATGAGGTAGTTGCACCAGCTGCAACTACACCTTCAGTAGGTAACACCATCACAACAGGTGAATACGCAGATCACATGAGCCTCTCTCTTGCCCAATTAGAGACAGTGACCTTGATGCTCACAGTCCTTGATCAAGTAGATGGGAAGAACAACTAACTTTCTGTCTCTTTGCGGCATTACACGTGTGTGCCACATAAGAAACAGAATTAGAAGGTCCAAAAGATCTTCGAAGCCGGCCTTAGGAAATACTTAAGACCGACTAACGAAAGGAAAAAAATGTTTATAAAGACACTACGCAAGCGCATTGCGCTTGTTGCAGTATCTGCTCTGGGCGTCGGCGTATTATCAGCGGCTCCTGCATCTTCTGCAGTAGCTATTGGTGACATTGACTTCAGCACACAGTCTGACATTGTAAACGTTGGTGCATGTACTATCACTAACACCAATGTTTACGGAACCACTGTTGCTACATTCCGAAGCGGATCAAACGTTCGACTAGTGCGTACCACCCTTGGTGATGCTGCTGATGGGGCTTATTTAACCTTATCAGGACCTGCTATATTCGCGTCTCACTCCTTAGCCGGTGGTGGTACCGCTGGGGCAACAGTTACGCCAACAACAATCACTGACGCTACTTCAGTAGCAGGCGATCTAACAACGATTACACTCACTGGAGTCGGTACTGTAGTGATGACTTACGCCGCAAATGCGGCATCAGCACCAATAGATGTAATTACAATTACATCCGTTGCGGCTTGTGCAAATAACACATACTCAGCTATTTACTCCGACGTTTCCGCTGTTGATAGTGGAACCGATGCTGCGTGGACCGCAAACGTAGATGAAGCCACTCAAGTTACTGCAGGTGGCTCACTTTATTTACGTATTGATGGTGACAATGCATATGATTCAAACCTAACTACAGGCACCTGGACTGCTTCTGCAACCAATGGTGCACTTGTTGCTTACGGTAGCACAATCGGTACTGCGGTAGCCCTTGCTGGCACCACTTCATCGGTATCAACAACTGACGGTGACGGATCTCTTGTTTTCCGTATCGATCCAGCATCACAAGCAGCTGGTGCAACAACCGTTGTAACCGTTACACATAACGGAACTGCCGTAACAACCAAGACTCTTACTTTCTTCGGTGAGGCAAAGTCAATTAAGGTTATGGCTGTTAAGTCCGGAGCTCGCGGTGGTACAATTGCGGCTGAAACTGCAACAGGTTACTTCTTATACCGATATCTAGACGCAGCAGGTAGTGCTGTTCCAGGCTCTGCATCTGCATTTGCAACAACTTCAGCTACAGTACAGATTCCTACCGCAGCTAGCGTAAAGGCGCCAAGCATTGCGCCTGCAGCAGTCGCTGACGCTGCAACAGGACTTGTTGACGCAACTGAAACTGCGATTGGTTCCGTTACTGATGGTGTTTTTGCGTTCACTTGCGCCGCAACATCAGGTTCTTCAACCATCACAATTGCACACGTAAATGCAGTTACTGGCGATACCATTACAGTTAACCAGGAAGTTACATGTGCTGGAGGAATCGCTACCTACGAAGTATCAGCTGACAAGGCTTCTTACAAAGTAGGCGAAGTCGCAACCTTCACAATTACTGCTAAGGACTCATCAGGAAAAGCTGTTGCTGACTCAACAGTTATGGCTGTCGACACCGTTTCAGTTGGTGGCGGAACCCTAACTCGAGCAGTTGCTGCAACAGATCTGTTCTCAGCTGGCGTCCGAACCGTCAAGGCTCAAATGACAACAGCGGGTACATTCAACGCAGTTGTATCCTTAACTGGTTCAGTTACAACATCCGCAACAGCTTCATACACCGTCACCGATGGTGCGGTTTCAAACGCTGACGTTCTAAAGTCGATCGTTGCGTTAATCGCATCAATCAACAAGCAGATCCAAGCACTACAGAAGTTGATCCTAAAAAGATAAGTAACTTCTAAATAAGTACCCAAGGCCGGCTCCCTCTTAATTGAGGGGGCCGGCCTTGGGCTTTTTAATCTGTAAATGCAAAGTAGGCTTAGTGGGTGAGTGATTCCTTTGCAGTTTCCGGCTTTACATCCCAACTACTTCTAGAGGAGCAGGATCGATTGGTTCTGCCCTCATTAAGTGTGGCAGATGCACTCGAGATAGGTCAGATTGCATTCTCCTTTGGTGTAGAGCAGGGATTACCAATTGCAGTTGAGGTTCGCCTTGGAGATTGGATTATTTATCACGCATCCTTACCTGGATCAACAGTTGAAAATCAAGGCTGGATAGATCGCAAGGCGAGAGTTGTAATGCTAAAGCAGCACTCAACATTGTTTGAAAGAGTAAGTGCGCAAGAGCGCGGGGTTGATTGGCATAAAGAGAATGGCTTATTGGATGAAACCCATGCAATCCATGGGGGCGGATTGCCTTTAATTACGCAAGGTGATGGCTTTGTTGGGGTGTTGTTGATTAGTGGATTGCCGCAGGTAGAGGATCACTTATTAGGTGTTAAGGTATTAACAGAGTTTCTAGCTCGCAAGGGTGAATTACTTTGAGCAATCAAGTATGGGTATGTGGTGAGGTATTAATTGATTTAATTCCAGATGGCACAGAGCGCAAGGCAGTTGTTGGTGGGGGCCCTGCAAACACTGCTAAAGCATTAGCAAAGCTTGGCATTGCTACCCAATTTATTGATGGTATTTCAACTGATAAGTATGGCCAGATGGCTCTTAAGCAATTACACAAAGATGGTGTGCTGCTTGATTTTGTTAAGTTTTCAGATAAGCCAACCTGTTTAGCGATTGTTTCTTTAAACAAGCAAGGAGGTGCCTCCTATGAGTTTGTAATAGAGGGAACTGCTACCTTTGATTTCTCTGCTACCTGGCTGCCAGATCCTGCTGCAAATAAACCAGCCCTATTACATATTGGCACATTGGTTACTGCAATAGAGCCAGCAGCCTCTGTTTTATTTGAATGGGCTAAACAGGTAGCAAAGGTGTCACCTATTGTATTTGATCCAAATATAAGGCCTGCGGTAATGAGTGATCGGGCTGAGTATGTAAAGCAGGTTGAAAGATGGGTATCAATATCATCTGCAGTTAAGGTTAGTGATGATGATGTTTACTGGCTATACCCAGGTGTTGAGTTAGATCTGGTAGCAAATAGATGGCTTTCAATGGGGCCAGAGTTAGTTGTAGTTACATTTGGTGATAAGGGCTTAACTGGATATCGAGAAAATGAAAAAGTAACGGTAGATGCTAAAAAAGTAGTTGTGGCAGATACGGTGGGTGCAGGAGATACTGTGGGCGCCATATTAGTTGAAGCAATAATTGAGGATGACCTGAATAAGTTAACGGGAAATAGATTATCTGTGATGCTAGATCGAGCAGCAAAGGCAGCTGCGATTACCGTATCTAGAACAGGCGCGCTACCACCATCAAAAGATGAGATTTAAAGAAAATAAGAAGATGCTAAATATTGATGGTGATCAAATCTCAATTTCAATTGATTTAGATCAGGGAGCACGACTGGCATCGGTGCAATGGCGGGATATGGAGTTTGTCCTGCCTTTTAGAGGACAAAATTACACCTGGGGATGGTTTGCTATGGCCCCATTTGCTGGGCGGATAAGGGATGGTGTAGTAAGAAATTCAAAGGGTGAAGAATTCCAATTACCAAACAATTTTGATCCACCCCATGCCTTAATTGGTTTTGGTGCATCATCTTCTTGGGAGGATATTGGAAATGGCGCGCAATACTTAGAGCTGCCATCCCCTTTTAATGGCGCATCTGTTACGCAAAAATTTGAAATCTTAGATGATGCCCTTAGATGGTCATTAGATTATGAAGCAGCAGGTTGTGATCTGCCAGTAACGCTAGGTTTTCATCCCTGGTTTCCAAGAGATATTGGTACGGGAGGCAGTGCGGAAATTATTTTCAAGGCAAAGAAAATGTTTGAGCGAGGAGATGAATACCTGCCAACTGGGCAATTAATTTCACCTACCCAACCTCCTTGGGATGACACCTTTACTGAAGTCATTGGCACACCAGAAATATTATGGCCAGGAGCAGCCAGGTTGAGCATGGAGTTTGATTCACCATATTTGATGATCTACTCCCAAGATGATGAAGGAATTTGTTTTGAGCCCGTTACCGCACCCCCTGATGCCCAAAATCTAGGAATAACAGGAGATACCTATATTGAAACCCTCATTACCTTTAGTGAGGATTACTAAGAGTCATTTAAGCTTTTAACTTATATAAAATATCCATACCAAATTTAGTAAAGCCTAAGCTTTGATAGAGATTTAATGCTGCCTTATTATCAAAATCAACATATAACATCGCATTACTTAATCCTTGATATTTTTAGTAATTAAGTGCGGTAATAGTTAAGACCTTTCCAATACCACGGCCGGAATACTCTTGATCTACTGCGGTTATATAGATCTCACCTATTGCAGAATGTGCATGGCTTTCTTCATCTACCTCATGTTGGTGAGAGTGCGAGCCATAAATCTTGGTCCAGGTTGAGCCAATTATTTTGTTATCAACTTCAGCTAAAAAGAATCCCTGCTCATCAAACCACTCCTCACCGAGTCTGATATTTAAATCAGATAATTGCCAATTTCCTTGCTCAGGGTGTTCTTTAAACACTTTATTGTTTAGCGATAACCAGGCATCACTATCGATGCCAGGTAAAAAGCTTCGAATCACAACATCTTGATCAACCTCTTTACCTACCTTTGGTAGTTGCTGGATATCGGTAAGTGCTCGACTCATCTGCAGGACTGTTCTAATCTTTTCAAAGCCAAAGGAGGTAGCAAGGGCATTCGCTGCTAGCTGATCCCCATGCACCCAAAGCCGAACTTTTTTACCACAAATCTCAATTGCTTTACTTAACAATTGCCTGCCAACTCCTGCGCCTCGAGACTTTGGATCAACTACCAACTCAACTGAGGGGCCAGCCACTAAATCGGTTTGATCTAGGTGGGCGTATCCAATTACTTGATCTTTTTGCTCTACCAATAGGTGAGAATCTGCCTTATCCCCACCATGGCGAAGATGTAGCAGGATGTGCTCTGCAATCGGGGGCGTGTTATCAAAGGCGGTTGTATCGGCAATTAACTTAAGAACCGCTTCTTGTTGGGTATTGGAAAGTTTTGGTAGATGTAGCAAGGGGTAACTTATATAGGTAAGTTAGATGGCATCAACTGGGGTTTGGGAACCATTTTGAGTAAAGCGATAGCCAACATTGCGCACCGTATCAATTACTGATTCAAACTCAGGCCCTAGCTTTGAACGAAGACGCCTAATATGAACATCAACTGTTCTAGTTCCGCCAAAGTAATCATAACCCCAGATCTCCTGTAGTAATTGAGATCTAGAGAACACTCTTCCTGGATGTTGAACTAAATACTTTAGTAATTCAAACTCTTTAAAGGTTAGATCAAGAGTTCTTCCCTTTATCTTGGCAGTATATGAATCCTCATCTATTACTACCTCACCACTTCTAATCTCTTTAAGTGATGGATTTTTAGCTAATTGAGTAATTGCATCTTTGCCAATTACAATTCTAATTCGAGCATCCACTTCGGCTGGTCCTGCCGTGTCTAACATAACATCGGCAATCTGCCAATCAGCATTTATTGCAGATAGTCCGCCCTCTGTCGTAATTACCACAATCGGTGTTGAAACACCTGTGGTGGTAATTAACTTAGTAAAGGCCTTGGTATTTGGTAGATCACGCCGGGCGTCAACAAAAATACAATCGGCAATTGGTGCATCAATTAATACAGAGACCTCAGCTGGCAGGATGCGAACATCATGCTGAAGCAAACCAAGGGCAGGCAATACATCAGCACTTGCGCCAAGAGAGTTAGTCAGCATTAGAATTTTTGCCATAAGAGTGCTAAGAATACACTTATGGATTCACTCTCACTACTTACTTTTTTACTGCTTGGTGCAACGGTAATTGGCCTGTACTATCGAAAAAAATCTGGGCTAATTAGGCGCAAAAAACGGCTCAAGCTTTCACCAACTGAGTTTGGTGGGGCCTACGGCGAGCGGGCAACCATTCTGCAATTTTCCACCACCTTCTGCTCCGCCTGCCGGGCAGCAAAGGCGTTAATTAAAGATGTGGTCAAAGATGAAGCAGATATTTCCTATTATGAAGTAGATGCGGAGAGTAATTTAGAGTTGGTAAGAAAGGTTGATGTCAGATCAACACCAACTACGCTTTTTTTAGATAGCTCTGGCTTTGAGATTGCCCGGGCCACAGGAAAACCTAAACGTGATCAACTTATCAAGGTAGTGGCATCTCTTTAAGGCTTGTGAGCGCAAGTTCTGCAAAATACTTGCAGGAAGTATTCTCAACCCCAGTATAAAATTTCACCTATGTTCTCCATACAACCAGTGTTTTTCACTAAGCGTCGCGTAATTGATTACGCCCGCGCTAAGGGTTGTATGTGTTGGGTATTAATTTAAATAGCTTTATCTTTTTTAAATTTAAAACCCCCAACTAATTTTTAAGGAGAAG
>Ga0194133_10009031_pt1 | contig 11516 bp, 7 predicted proteins | sample TA2KigOf40mmetaG_FD_155448 | JGI IMG/M metagenome (GOLD analysis project Ga0194133, IMG submission 155448) | Freshwater microbial communities from Lake Tanganyika, Tanzania - TA2015055 Kigoma Offshore 40m | ecosystem: Environmental > Aquatic > Freshwater > Lake | place: Tanzania: Lake Tanganyika...
CGCTTGGCATCACAGATCAGTTCTCGACACATGTGTTGAAGCCGATGGTGAATCGTGAAAGACCCTGCAGACAGGAAGCAACGATTCGTTTGCTCATTCCTTGCGGACCAGGCCAATCATTCCCATCAACTCATGCAATCAATAATGGTTGCCTGGCGATGTTCATAGGCATCATGTTTCCACATATGAGACTTTGGATTTTAGTGTTTGCATTGCTTGTGAGCTATTCAAGAATATATGTAGGCGTGCATTATCCGCTTGATGTTCTTGGTGGCCTTCTCATTGGAGCAGGGTTCGGATTGTTCACAGCAATGATGCTGAGGCGATTCTCGATATCTACTGCAAAGAGTTGACATATTACCACTTGGTAATATGTTTTCATCATGGAAAAATCACAGTTTGCGATTCAATTCGCAGACAAATCATATAATGTTTTTTTCTCGTTCTTGCCATAATCTTGGCTTGAACTTCACATTTCAAGGAGTGTTATGAGACATTCAGTACTTTCACTTTGTGTAAGTGCCATCATGGGTTTGGGTGTGTATTGCACAATCATCATGCCGGCTGCCATGCATGCTCAAGGCGTTACCAGCGGTGGAATCACCGGAACGGTCAGAGCGGCGAATGGAGGCATTGTGGCGGGAGCTAAAATCATTGCGATCCATATCCCCACAGGAACTCGATTTGGCGCTAATGCAAAATCAAATGGAACATTCACCATTAACAATGTTCGCGTGGGCGGCCCATATACGATAAAGGCATCCGCAGTTGGATATGGTGAATCATCATTATCAAATCAATTTGTAAAGCTTGGTCAAAACCTAAAAATTAGCATGGCATTGTCCGAGAAAGCAATTTCCACGGATGAAGTCACTGTCATGGCTCAAAAAGGAGTATTCGGAGCATCCAGAACAGGAGCTCAAACGAATGTGTCCAAAGAACAATTGAATAATTTCCCCACCATTTCTCGCTCTTTTCAAGACTTTGCAAAATTTACCCCTCAAGTAGTTTCAACAGGTGCCGGTGTTTCCGTTGCGGGTAGAAACAATCGCTATAATAATATCCAAATCGATGGATCAAATTATACAGATCTGTTTGGATTAGGTAGCGCAGGCACACCCGGCGGGCAAGCCAATACAAATCCCGTCTCGCTGGATGCGATTGAGGAATTCCAAGTATTGGTTGCTCCCTATGATGTACGCCAAGGAAGATTTACCGGCGGTGGTGTGAATGCAATCACAAGATCCGGTACAAATAAATTCGAAGGTTCCGCTTACTGGTTCACGAGAAGTCAATCAATGATTAGCGATTTGACAATCACCAGAAAGAACATTGCGAATAATAATCTCCTTGATCCGCTAACGAAGGATACAACCATCACAACCACATTTTCCAATTTCAATGAATTGCAAACCGGTGTGAGAGTCGGTGGCCCTATCATTCCTGACAAACTGTTTTTCTTTGCAAATGCAGAATTCACATCCCGGGTGCAACCGGTTGACAATGTGGCATTGACTCAGAATACAAGATCCAAGCAAATTGATTCAATCGCACAATTGGTTTCTTCTCATTTGACTTCAAAATATGGATATGCTCCGGGACAATTGACCGGTTTTGAAATCACACGTCCTTCTACAAAAGTATTTGCTCGTTTGGATTGGAATATTGATGACAATAATCGACTCACCTTCCGAAACAATTATGTAAGTGCTTATGATGACAATTATAGCAACACGGTCACAAGTTTGCGTTTTAGCGACAGAAATTATCGATTCAATAATTCACAGAATTCAACCGTGCTCGAACTCAATTCTTCATTGGGGAATGACATGCACAATGAATTGATCGTGGGATATACTAGAATTCGTGATTTCCGTGAAGTTACCGGCAAGCCATTCTCAGCCATCACGGTCAATGATCCCAGCATGGGTCAAGGTGTCGGTATTCAATTCGGATCCGAAGAATTTTCAAACTTGAATAAACTCGATCAAGATGTGATTGAAATCACTGATAACTTTACAATGAGTTTGAATGAGAATCACACCTTGACAATCGGAACACAAAATGAAATTTTCTCTTTCAGAAATCTCTTCATCCGTGACGCCTATGGAACATATCGTTTCAATTCCTATTCTGATTTCGTGCTTGGAAATGCGGCATCCGTCAGTATGTCTTTTGCTCGCCCGGGATTTGCAAATGATTGGGCAGCTCAGTTTTCAGCGATGCAATTAGGTGCATATATTCAAGATGACATCAAAGTATCAGATAATTTCAAAGTCAATGTGGGTTTGCGCGTGGATGTCCCTGTGTTTCCCGATGCTCCATCATATAATTTCAAAGCTGAAAATGCATTTGTCAATACTGCAACAGTTGGCGTGGCATCCAATGGAAATGGATCCATTTCATATAAAAATGATTCAACAAGAACACTTGGATGGAAAACGTCCGAGATGCCTAAGTCAGCATTATTGTTCTCCCCAAGAGTTGGTTTCAACTGGGATGTGAATGGTGATCAATCATTGCAAGTGCGTGGTGGCGCGGGTATTTTCACGGGCCGCGTTCCTTTTGTTTGGATCTCCAATCATTATGGAAACACCGGTGTGGAAATCGCACGTTTGTCACTTGCGACAGCAGGTTCCGATACCGTTCGTTTCAATCCAACCATCGCAAATTCTTTGTCTGAAAATTTGAAGGATACCACAAAAGTTGCATCAACTACAGAGTTGAATCTCACAGGCAATGATTTCAAGATGCCTCAGACTTTTCGCATGAATTTGGGCTTTGACTATAAATTGCCCGAAGACATTATACTGACTGTTGATGGTATGTACACAAAGAATCTGAATGAGATTTTCTATACTGATTTGAATCTTGGTGATCGCCGAGACACAACTCAATTTGGCTCCACATTGCCAGGCAATCGCGGAGTATTCGGCATTTACAATGGCCGCAATACAACAGCACGATTCCATGATGGTCGCAAGAGTTTCACCAATGTGATTCTCCTAAGCAATACCGACATGGGATATTCATATAATATGTCCGTGCAATTGCAAAAATCCTGGAAAGCAGGTCTGGATCTTATGGCCGCATATACTCACTCAGCTTCTTATGACATCAATTCCGGTTTGTCATCACAAGCTGTGTCTCAGTGGAGATTTAATTATATCCAAGACAATCCAAATACTCCAACGCTCTCACGTTCTTATTTTGACATTCCTCATCGCTTGATTGCATCCGCTGCTTATCGCATTGAATTGATTCCTGAAGTGTCACTCAAGGCATCATTGTTCTATGAAGGTCGTTCAGGCCAACCATTCTCTTATGTTTATGATGGCGACCTTAATGCCGATGGACAAACAAGCAATGATTTGATTTATGTGCCAAAAGATAAAAATGATATCGCACTCGTAACCGGCACCTCTCGTGCCACTGATGCCACATATGATGCACTTGATCGCTTCATCACAAATGATGAGGCATTAAATGCTGCTCGTGGAACAATCATTGAACGTAATGCTGCTCGCGAGCCATGGAATAATCGCATTGATCTTCGGATCGCCGCAGATATTCGCAATCCTTTTGCAAATGGACATAATCTTGAAGTATCCCTGGACATCATCAATCTTGGTTCCAATGCTTATCGCTTTGTACCAAATCAGAGTGATCAGATGCTTCGCTTTGAGGGATTGGCAAGAACAGGAAATACTCTCGGTGCCAATGGAGCGGCATTGCCGGTTGGCACACCTCTTTTCAGTTACAGAGACAGAGAAAATGCATATCAGTATTCCGATTTGCTCTCCCGTATGCAAATGCAATTGGGTATCAGATATTCATTCTGATGAAATCTCAATGTTGAAAATGGCCTCTCATGGAAACATGAGAGGCTTTTTTTTGGCATGGCTATTGATGTTAAACCTATGAATGGAATTATTGTCGAACTACTATTCCATTTTTTTCAGTTCATCATTTGGAGTAATATGATGCGAGCACTGCTTCTCACTTTCTCTCTGTTGGTTTTTTGTTCCAATGCTGAAGTACAAGCTCAGAGATATTTTCCCCCCTTGAATCCTCAATTGCAATGGGACACACTCTCAGCAACCACTCTGGGATGGTGTACTGAAAAAACTCCGGCTTTGTATGAATATCTTGAACGTTCCAATACAAAAGGGTATTTGCTTCTCTATAAAGGCAGGATTGTTCTTGAAAAATATTTCGGGACTTTCACAAAAGATAGCGCATGGTATTGGGCATCAGCCGGCAAAACTCTTACTTCGGTATTGATAGGAAAGGCACAAGAAGAAAAATTGCTTTCGATTGAAGACAAGACTTCAACATATCTTGGTTCTGGGTGGACTTCCATACCAAAGGAAAAGGAAGATCTCATCACGATCAAGAATCAACTTACCATGACAACCGGATTAAATGATGAAGGGATTGATCTCGATTGCACCGATGATACATGCCTTACCTATCTTGCCGATCCGGGGACTCGATGGTCATATCACAATGCACCTTATACATTATTGGAAGAAGTTCTTACAAAAGCCACCGGTCAAACTCTCAATGCGTTTACGACAACCACACTCAAAACAAAAATCGGCATGACCGGCTCTTGGCTCAAGCTTGGCTTCAACAATGTATATTTCAGTACTCCACGATCAATGGCTCGCTTTGGATTGATGATGCTCAATAATGGAATTTGGAATAAGGATACCATCATCAAAGATCGAGAGTATTATAATGCAAGCATCACGCGCTCTCAAGTGTTGAATCCCTCATATGGATATTTGTGGTGGCTCAACGGTCAGGGTGGATATATGCTTCCAGGATTCCAATTTTTCTTTAATGGGAATTTAGCGAAAGAAGCACCGGAAGATGCAATATCAGGTATGGGTAAGAACGGTCAATTCGTTTCATTCTCCAAAGAACATGATCTTGTTATGATACGCATGGGTCAAGCACCCGATTCTCTTGGATATGTTCCGAATTTCTATATGAGCGATCTGTGGAAGTTAACCATGGATGTGGCTTGCAGAGCCACTTCAGCGGAAGAAACGATGATTTCCGAAGCAGAACCTCTCGTGATGCATGATGACATGATACGATTCACATCATTGAGAACGGACATCAATCGCATCACAGTTTATGACATGAATGGAAGAAGCATGCACATGCAATACAATCAAGACCCCATCAATGTGGCACAATTCCCCATTGGGGTCTATAATGTGGTGATTTCATCAACAAAAGGTAATATCAATCAATTGATAGTAAAGAAGTGATCAGGATGCAATGACAAGTGATGGAATTTCTATGGCCAGAACATCTTTGGCATATCGTTCAAGATCTGCAATCATGTCAGGGCATTCATAGGTGCAATTCTTCAAAAAGTCTGCATTGATGCTTTTGTAATACTCAATGCCGGAAAGAAGATTTGTCTTGAAAGCATTCAATGTTCTGAATGTATTCTGATTCAGCGTCAAAGCATTGCGGTCAATCTCTTTGTGTAGATATTTCACATATAATACAAGCTCATTGACGAAGAGCGATGCTCGTTCAACGGAATTTCTAACATTTGTCCGACCATAAATATGATCGATCATCTGTGCCAATGTGAATGTACCTGAAAAATAAGCTAGATTCGGACCCGGACAAATGATCACACCCTCGGGCTTATGTTGCTTGTTCACAATGTCATTTTTCAATAGCGCCGTAGTGCCAAGACCGGTGCACAAACAATCCTTTTCAACGACTGCCGCAAATCTCTTTTTATATTCTTCTTCCGGCAACCCTGCTTGCTTCAATTCATCGAGCTTCAAACGCTGATACTTGATTGAGGATGTGCAAATGGGCTCTTGCGTATATTCCGTATTGGAAATAAGAAGTTTCTTGACGCATGGATTTCCGGGTTTTCCGGCAGCCACACGATCATCACGCAATTTTTGAGATCCACTTTTTCTGAAGTGATTGAATGGAATGCCAAGAGGCGAAGCGCCACTTAGATAATAATCATCCGGCTCGGCAGTGGCCAGTGCATTGAGAGTGGAATCATCCACATTGGTTGCTTCGGGAACAAGCAAGAATGGGCTTCCCCATCCCGTGCCGTCCAATTCATAAAAATCAATCAAAAACTGTTGTTCATGGGCCGTTCCAATTCCACCTTGATAGGTGATTCTTTGCATTGGAAGATCCGAAAAGGTTATTCTTCCTGTAGCTTCGAGTGAGGCATTGCACAAAGCAAACAATTCCTCTCGCATGGAGTGCCTGTTTTCCTTGAATGATTGCAAGATGGGTCCGCACAGTAAACCATCTGTTGCAAAAGCATGTCCACCGCAATTCAAACCTGATTCAATTCGGAATTCCGATACCCATATCCCTTTCTTAGCAAGTATCTTTCCTTGAACAACCGCACTACGATAATCACTCACTTTCAAAATCACACGCTTTTTCAGCATGCCATTTGCATTCGGATAAAAATCCTCAAAAGCAGCGATATAATTATACAAACGTGGATTATAGCCGGCTGAAAAAACAATGGAGGAATTTAGGACACTTTGAGCATATCCGCGAAGAGCCGTCAATGCATCAGATTGCTCAACAGGAAGTGGCTCACCTGTTTTTGTAGCACCAAGATTATCAACCTTGGACATAATGTTCACATCAATATATCCCGGTACAATCGCCTTTCTAAGATCTTCTTCAAGGGCTGAACGCTTGTCCTGATCAGTACATAGGAGCATTTCACGGTATTTGGCTTTAACCGGAGAACGCTCAGGCAATAACTCGAAATATTTGACGATGTCCGAACCAAATGTGAATTCCTGGCTGCGAATGCGCTCTATATTTCTCGAGACCAATTGATCGAGAACATTGCAATAAGCTGTGATACGCTTGGCTCTGGAATCAAACTCTTTCTTGTCTATCGGTTCAAAAGGAATTCCATTCTTTTTTGAATGATGTTCCCTCATCATTTCCAACAAATCTTCTTCCATGATGGAAACAACGGAAGAAATGCCAAAATGAGCAACTTTCAAAGGTGTGTCAACCGAAAAAGACAATCCCATGACAGGGATATGGAAATCATGTATATAATTCATGCAATGTCAGATGTTTATCAAGAATTTACATGATAAAACTACGAATAATAGAGGGAAACAAATACATGAATTTTTCCCCGAAAATTCTTATGATGTTTACCCGGATTACAGACAGCATGGAGATTATGCACTAATCACGCCGTATTCAGAATGTACAAATCAGATCTGACCCGCTGATTGAAGGCATAAAATCCTCTGCACAAAGTGTTGCAAGCATCATTTCAGACCCCTCATTTACGTAATTTTGAGCATGTTTTTAGTCAAAACAGGATAGAATATGGATTGGATATTGCTCTGCCTTGCAGGTATCTTCGAAATGGGATGGCCCATCGGAATGAAATTCATGCAATATCCGGCCTCGAGACTATGGGGCATGATTCTTGCCATTCTATCGATGGGATTGAGCTTTACATTTCTATGGATGGCGCAAAAAACCATTCCAATCGGCACTGCATACATGGTTTGGACCGGAATCGGAGCGGTTGGAACTATGACAATCGGCATCATTTTTTACGGTGATTCAGCCGGAATATGGAGATTGATCTCAGCATTTCTGGTACTCGCAGGTATAGTAGGCCTCAAAATCAGTAGTTGAAAGTTGTGAAATCATAGACTATCACCACTCATGAATCGTCAAGATTGACCTTAATGAGAACAAACGCATAATCATGAAAAGAAATCCAAATAGAGTATTGGTCGGAATGTCCGGAGGAGTTGATTCTTCCGTGGCAGCATGCTTATTGCATGAGCAAGGATATGAAGTGATAGGCATTACGATCAAGACATATAGATATGAGGATGTTGGTGGAAATGTTGGAAATGATTCCTCATGTTGCTCTCTTGACGGCATTAACGATGCCAGACGTGTATGCAATGCAAGAGGAATTCCGCATTATGTGGTGGACTGGTCCGAACGATTCAAAGAAGAAGTGATTGACTATTTCGTTGAGGATTATCTCGCCGGAAATACGCCAAACCCATGCGTGAAATGCAATCGCACCATCAAATGGGGAGAGATGATTCGCAAAGCGGACATGCTTGGTGCTCAATGGATTGCAACCGGTCATTATGCCGATATTTCTCACGATCCACAAAGTGATCGCTATATTCTCTCCAGAGATTCAGACAATGTGAAGGATCAATCCTATGCATTATGGGGCCTGACGCAGGAACATCTCTCACGCACACTTTTCCCACTTACGGGATTTACCAAGGAGCGCGCCAGAGCTGAAGCCGAACGCTTCGGACTTAGCATAGCCAAGAAACCTGAATCCTATGAGATTTGCTTTATCCCCGATAATGATTACAAACGCTTCATGAGAGACATGGTGCCTGACTTGGAAGAAAAAGCAGGCAAAGGTGATATCATCATGGACGGCGAAGTAATAGGATCGCATAATGGATATCATGGATATACAGTTGGGCAAAGAAAAGGACTCGGCATATCTTCACCTGAACCGCTATATGTATTGAATGTGCTCGCAGATTCAAATGAAGTGATTGTCGGAAAAGAAGAGCAATTGCTTTCAAAAGAATTGATTGCCCATTCAGTGAATCTCATCAAGTATAAGAACATTGAAGGAACGCGAACATTCACGGTCAAAATCAGATATAAAGATGATGGAGCACCCGCAGAATGCACGCTATTGCCTGATGGCAGATTGCATATTGTGTTTCAGGAAGAACGCAAGGCCATCACACCCGGTCAATCAATCGTACTCTATGAAGGCAATGATGTCATCGGTGGCGGAATCATCGATCGTATGTCTGAACTTGAACTTCATTCGCATGAATAAATGCGTGAGGCATAGCACACAATTCTTTTTGGCGATCATCAGCTTGATGTTCTCCGCTTCATTGTTCAGTCAATTCAGACAATCACCAAGCATCGCTAAAAAGATTTCAGTCATCCATGCCGATGCATACTGGTTCAAGTCCGATGGAGATTCGCTGCCTTACATTGATGTCTATGCAACAATACCATATGAGTCTTTACAATTCACTCCGGAAAATCAAGGATTCAGTGCAAAGATTTCCATTTCATTGTCAGTGCGAGACACAACCGGAAAAAAGATAGCGGAACAGAATCTCGATCGCATGCTCTTTGCCGAAACCTATGAACAATCTCGTGGTATAAGTGCCGAATTCGATTATGTACAATTTCGTGTACCGGCTTCAATGGGTTATCATACATGTTTCATCAATGTTCATGATGCGATTGCAAATACGGATATTCGGGAAGTGAGAACGATCACGATTCCACAGTGGTCTAAACTAGAAAAGGAACATCGCTATCTCTTCAGCTCTGTGATGTATTCCGCTGCAATCGAAGAAAAAAGCAATGGTCCGATTGTGATCACGCCGCATCTTTCAAATAATGTAGCCGGCTTGAATGATGGATTCTTTCTCTATGTAGAACTCTATCACTTTGGAATGCCAAAAGATGATGTAATAGGGATTTCTTATGCAATCATGGATGAGGATCAGGAAGAAACATTCGTAAAATCCTCTCCCGTCACCTATGCCGCGGGAAGAGCTGAATCTCAACACATATATATTCCGGTGAAACAATTGCCGATATTGCGTGCAAAGACATATACACTCATCGTGATGGCACATACAATGAAAGGTGATTCCATAGATAAGGAATTGACTCGCAGTGTCAAACCACTCACGATTGAGCAAACAATTGGTGGATTGGTCTATCAAGACTTGAAAAAAGCAGTCAGGCAATTACGCTTCATTGCAACCCAGGCCGAAATCGATCATATCAATGAAGGCCAAGATGATGAAACCAAACGCATGATGTTCGAAGAGTTTTGGAAGGTACAAGATCCAAATCCATCAACATCTCGCAATGAAGCATTTGAAGAGTATTATGGTAGAATTGATTTTGCGAACAAGAATTTCAGATCATATACGGAAGGTTGGATGACAGACATGGGCATGGTCTATATCATATTCGGACAACCCATTCAAGTGGAACGCACACCACGCGGATCCGATGGCCGAACATTTGCCCGATGGATCTATCCGGATCAACGACAATTCACTTTTGTGGATAATAGTGGTTTCGAAGATTATCGTCTTACAACACCTTTCCCAACCGGCATCAAATATCGTTATTCGGGGGTACGATGAAGCATTTCTCATTCTCATGGATCATCCTGTTAGCAGGTTTGTTCATTTCAGGTTGCCATACCTATGATAATTTCACAACCTATTTCAACACATATTACAATATGGACAGGTTGATATGGGAAACCGAGTACGATTTTGAGGGCACGGAAATAATGCGACGCCAAAAACCTCGCGTATTGACGCCGGTAGATAGCGGAATGAGATTCGGTCAAGATGCATTCGGCAAGCCGGCTGAATTGCCACAATTCCTGAAAGACATCATGATTGAGCAATCCCGCCTGCAACCCGTAAAAGTGAAATTGGACTCCGTTATTATCAAAGGTTCAAAGATTCTTAAGCAGCATCCGAAATCGGATTATGTTGAAGGCACGCTATTTTTGATGGCCAAATCATTTTACTATCAAAGTGAATGGGTTTCCGCGGAAATCAAATGTTCTGAATTGATAGACAAATTTGCTGTAGGCGAATTATCCCCCGATGCACATTTGCTGCTCTCAAAGATTTATCTCATACAAAGAAAATATGCATTAGGAAAAACCATGCTTTCCCGCACTGCGGATATTGCTTGGTTCAAGAAGAGATATGACATCTTATCCGAAACATTTCGGTTCATGGCAGAACAAGCGATCTTTGAGTCCAATGAAGATGAGGCGGTAAGACCATACAGACAAGCAATAGCACAAAGTGATGATGGAGAAATTCGTGCACGCTGGCAATTGGATCTGGCTTCATTGTATTATAGACTTGGAAGATTCGACAAAGCATTAAAAGAATTCGACATGGTTCTTTATGAAAGTCCGGAAATAACGCAAGAATTCGAAGCCGAATTATACAAATCAGCCTGCCTCATGTACATGAACAGGTATGATGAAGCTCAAGAAATTCTTGATGATTTGGATGGCAATGACAATTACAAGGAATATAAAGCTGATATTCTCGGCCAGAGACTACGCATGCTACGCCTGAAAGGCAAAAAAGATGAATTCAATACCCTTGCCAAAGAAGCAGAAAAACTCGCGGGCTTTCCGGCAATACCTGTGGCTTATTTCGAAAATGCCATGAGCTTGTATAAAGATGGAAAATATGATGAAGCCAAACACTTTTTCGCAAAATCAAAAACCGTGAAATCCCCTGTGATGGATGCTGCGGGAAAGTATTTCGGTCTCATAACGGAATGGAGTCAGAAACATGAAATGCTCACTCTGGGAAAAACAATCACAGACAGTTTATTCAAAGATTCCACACAAATATTTCCTGATTCAGTGAATGCAAAGT
>Ga0194133_10009033_pt1 | contig 11515 bp, 10 predicted proteins | sample TA2KigOf40mmetaG_FD_155448 | JGI IMG/M metagenome (GOLD analysis project Ga0194133, IMG submission 155448) | Freshwater microbial communities from Lake Tanganyika, Tanzania - TA2015055 Kigoma Offshore 40m | ecosystem: Environmental > Aquatic > Freshwater > Lake | place: Tanzania: Lake...
TCCATTTAAATGCGGTTCACTGCAAATCTTATAATAACTTGGATATTCAATAACATTTTTTCCTTCATAAACTGATATCATATCCTCATGAATTTTTTCTCCTGGTCTTTGACCAATAATATTTATTTTTGCATCAGCTGATATAGATTTTGCTAAATCTACTATGTAAAAAGATGGCAATTTTGGAATAAATATCTCTCCACCCTCTGAATTTATTAGAGAATCTAGTGTAAACCTAGCGCTTTGTTCTAATAGCATTAAAAATCTAGTCATCTCAACATCAGTTACATCAAAAATATTTTTTTTTTTTTGTTCGATAAAATTTAATAACACTGAGCCTCTGCTTCCTAAAACATTTCCATATCTAACGACTGAAAAAGTTATTTTTTGGTTTCCTTTAATTTTATTAGCACTTATAACTAACTTTTCTAAACATAGCTTGGTTGCTCCATACAAATTCAATGGGGAACAGGCTTTATCTGTTGATAATGATATAAGTTTTTTAACATTTGAGTTTAAACAAACTTCAATAAGATTTTGAGTTCCAACAACATTGGTTTTAATAAATTCAAAAGGATTATATTCAGCTATTGGAACATGTTTTAAAGCTGCAGCATGAACTACAAAATCAACATTATCTTTTAAAGCTAAGCTTAATCTATCTTTATCTCTTACATCGCCTAAAAAATATCTGATATAAGGATAATCCTTTTGAGAAAAAGTTTTTGACATTTCATTCTGCTTCCATTCATCTCTACTAAAAATAATTATTTTTTTTATTGGGAATTTTTTTTTTAGTAGAAGAGAAACAAAGGATTTGCCAAATGAGCCTGTACCACCAGTAATTAAAATAGTTTTATTTTTAAAAAAAAGTTTATTCATAAATTAAGTTTGACGAAGCCCGCTTAAACAAACTGGTCCATCCATTTTTTTAATTATATCGTAATTAAAAGTTGATACTCTTGATTTAGAAATATCAAAAAAAATATCATTTAAAATGTTAAAATATCTTTCTAAAATCTTGTCATCATGTGAGGTTGATAAATAAACTTTGTTTGAACATAAAAAATTTTTTTTAAGAAATTCTTGAGTTATATAGGTTTTGATTTCTAAACTATTATTTGTCTTTATATTAAACTCAGGTATTGCATCAAGACCAGATATTTGAAATTCAATTTTATTACTTTCTAAGCTCTTTTTCCAGAAGTTTTTAATTTTTTTTCCATGATTTTTTAAAATTTCCCAAGATTTAATTTTCTTCATCACTTCTAATGTCGCTAAAGCTGCTGAGGGTCCAATTCTATCAGTCCAAAAAGTGCTACTTATAAAAGTCGAATTTACACACTTCATTAATTCAGCCCTTCCTACAACAGCGTTAATTGGGTAGCCATTACCAAGAGCTTTACCAAATGTTGCAATGTCAGGATTAACATTATATTTTAGATGTAAACCACCATAATTTTCTCTAAATCCTGAGGTGCATTCATCAAATATAAGAACAATTCCTTTTTTTTTTGTAATTTTTCTTATATATTCAAGGAAATTTGGCTTAGGTACTATAGAACGAGAAACTTCCATTATAACTGCTGCCAAACTATTTTGTTGAATAATTCTTTGTAATTGATTGAAGTTATTATAATCGAATACAAAAGTATTATTTTTAAGTGATTTTGGAATTCCATTAGTTGGAGCGTTTTTTAAAAAATGTTTATCTAAACTTTTTACATTAGAAAGATTCGCGGCCAAATACCAATCATGCCATCCGTGATAACCGCACAAAGCTATTTTTTCTCTACCTGTTGATACTTTTGCTATTCTTAATGCAATATTATTTGCCTCCGCTCCGGTTCTAGCGAGTCTTACCATTTGTGCCCAAGGATGAATTTCGATTAATTTCTCAGATAGGAGAATGTCTTCTTTTGAATTAAGAGAACTCATATTACCTTTTCTAATAATTTTTTTTACCGCATCATCAACCTCTCTTCTAGAGTATCCTAATGTATTTGTTCCTACGCCCATCATAGATAGATCTATATATTTTTTTTTTTCTAAATCCCAAACATAACAACCTTTCGTTCTTTCATAATAAGCTGGCCAAAAATTGGGAAGAAAAAGGTCAGGATTTTTTGAAAATAACATAGTTCCACCTGGAATAATTTTATTGGCTCTAATCCACATTTTTTGACCAATATTAATATGATGGCCTGAGTTTCGTTTAATATGACTATTGGTGGATATGATTTTTTTATTTTTGTTTAAAAAATTTAAAATATCTTTTAGATCGAAAAAAATATTATTTTTAAAATTTTTAATTATTTTTTCTAATACAAAAAAATCTTCTTTTTCATCCAGAGTAAGCCTTAAATAAGAAAAATTTTTAAAGTACTCTTGATTAAATTTTTTCAATTTTTTATTTTTTAAAATAAAAGGGGTTACATGCTCTCTATCCAAAGGATTTTTAGCATAAAAAAAAGCATTTTTTAGAGCACTAAATTTGAAAACTTCAACATCTAATCCATCTGGATATGTTGGCGGATTTGTATTAGAGCAATAATCTACATTTTTGACAAAAAAATTATTTATAATTTCATCTACAATTTTTGAGTCAATTAAAGGGCAATCACCTGTTATTCTTGCAATATTTCTTGCTTTATATTTAATTGCCGCGTTGTAATATCGTGCTAATACATCATTTTCTGATCCGATAAAGCAACTAATTTTTAAATTTTTACATATTTCAACGATAGCTTTATCATTAACGTTTTCTGAACAAGCAACTATAATTTTCGAAATATATTTTGATAGTGATAACCTTTTGATTAATATTTCTAATATCGTTTTATTATTTATTTTTTTAAGAACTTTACCTGGAAATCTCTCTGAACTGTATCGTGCTTGAATAATAGCTACAACCTTTTTTCTTATTTCCATCGTCTAGGGTCTATTAAGTTTAAATCATTGAAAGAAAAAATTTTTGGAACTTTAACCTGACTTTCTTTATAGCAATTTATAATTTCTTTTAAATGTTTATAATTATTAAAACCTACAATTAAATAATCAATTTTTTTATATTGTTTAACAAAATGTAAACATGCTTTTATATTAGAGATATTATTTATACGGCACCAATTATTAAATCTATCAAATACCAACTTATTTTTTTTACTAAATTTTAAGTTATTATAACTGTTTAGTAAAAGGCCTTGCAAAAATATAGATCTCGCAAAAATTTTTATTTTAAATCTTTTTAAAGTTTCTAACCAACCAGAATCTAATATTCGATTATCTATCACGTTTAAAGGGACTTGAATAACGTCAGGTTTCCAAAATTTCCAAATTTTTTTTATCTCTTCATGACTGTAAATAGATATACCAAGTTTGCTTATGACTTTTTTCTTTTTAAGTTGTTTTAAAAAAGATAAATAATTCCTACCTTTGTTTCCTAACAAATCTTTATAATTATGAATTAAAACAGCATAAACTTTTTTAATTTTTAATTTTTTTAAACTCTCGCCAACTTTTTTCTCAACCCAGTTTTTTATATTAAAGTTCCTATTTTTTGGAAGATTAATCTTTGTAATAATATTCAAGGAATTTAATTTGCTTTTTGCGATAATATCTTCACTAGAACCATAATTTGATGCAGTATCTATAAAACGAATTTTTGATTTAAACGATAAATTTTTTATTTTTCTCAATTCCTTCAGATTAATTTTTTTATTTTTTAAAATACCATAATTCATACCAAATTGTGCTGATCCCAAAACCAATTTCATTAATGAATTTTATTTAAAAAAAATTTATTAATTTTATTAATTATCTTTTTTTGCGAAAAAGAATTTAAATTGAAAAATATAGGTAAACTTATATAGGTTTTAAAATATTTTTCTGATCCTTGAAAAAAATTTAAATTTATTTTTTCCTTAAAGCATTTAAATTTATAGATTGGAATATAATGAAATTGACAATAAATATTTTCTTTTTTTAAATATTTTAATAACTTATCTTTTTCTTTGTTTCTTTTAAAACTAATTGAAATCAAAAAAAGATGATATGATGACTTGATATTTTTATAGCAAGGAAAATTAACAAATTTATTATTATTCTTTATATTTTTAACATAAAAATTGTAAATTTTTTTCCTATAATTTATAAATTTATTAATTTTTTTTAGCTGGGATAGTGCAAGAGCACAGTTCAGGTCACTTAATCTATAATTAAAGCTAGACCTTAAAATATTATATTTCCAATGGGATTTTTTATCTTTTTCTATTCCATGAGATCTAAGTAAAATCATGCGTCTATAAATAAATTTATTATTTGTAGTTACTACCCCCCCTTCACCAGATGTTATTGTCTTTACAGGATGTAATGAAAAAGTCGCGATATCTGAATGTTTGCAACAACCAACAGGTATATAAGTATTATTATAAAAATATTTTGCTCCTAATGCATGACAGGCGTCTTCAATTAAAAAAAATTTATATTTTTTTTTAATTTTGTAAAAATTAACAATATTTTCTGGATAGCCGCCTAAATACATTGTCACGACTGCTTTAATTTTCCTTATTTTGTATCTGTTAATACAAGCAATTAATGTTTTTGGAGTCATTTGACCAGTGAATGGATCAACATCTGCAAGATATATTTTAGCATTCATAAATTTAGCCATGTTATAAGAGGCTATAAAATTTATTGCAGGCATAATAATTATATCCTTTTTTTTAATATTAATTGCCATAAAAGCTAAGTGAAGTGCTGCTGTTCCATTGCTACAAGATAAAGAATATTTAACTTTTAAAAACTTCGAAATTTTATTTTCAAATTTTTTAACAAAAGTCCCTGTTGTAATTAAATCTTTCTTTAATGCCTCTGAGACTTCTTTTATATCATTATGATCAATAAACTGCCTCCCATAGGGAATAGTTTTCATTTTTTTATTTTAAGTTTTGATAGAATATTATTTTTTAATGGTGTTGCTTTTAATATAGATAAAGGTGATTTTTTGTTTAGTAACTTTTCATAAAATACTGGTTTCAAACCATAACTAGGTCTTATAACTTTAATATTATCTAAAGTAAACTTTTCTCCTTTTCTGATATTTTTAGTTGCATAAATTGATCTTCTAAAAATCTTATTTTTTAATTCTGATTTTGTTATAAAGAAAGAATTTCTTCCAAGTAGCTTTGAGGTTTTTTTAATTAAATTTATACATTCTTTGATTTCTTTGCCTTTGATTGAAAAAGCTATATCTGGACCACTCTTTTGTCCCTCTAGGGCAATATGTTTTTCAATAATTTCAGCTCCAGAAGCTACTGCACACGCTAGAATATTATTGTCATTAGAGTGGTCTGAAAAACCTACTTTACACTTATATCTATCTTTGAGAATTTTGATATTATTTAAATTAAAATCTTCAATCTTTGAAGGGTAATTACTTACACAATATAAAAGTATAACTTCTTTTGCTCCGTAATTAATCGCGGTTTTATAAGTTAAATCAATTTCTTTTAAGTTTGCCATACCTGTTGAAATAATCATTAATTTTTTCGTTTTTGCAATTTTTTTTATTAAAGGAATATGAGTCAACTCAAAAGATGCAACTTTATAGAAAGGGCAGTTTAAACTTTCTAGAAAATCAACTGCTGACTCATCAAACGGTGTACTAAAACAAGTAATATTTAACTTTTTTGCGTAATTAAATAATTCTTTATGCCATGCATATGGTGTATGCGCTTTTTTATATAGTTCCCAAAGTATTTGACCGCTCCATGGACCTCTATTAATTTGAAAGTCACTTTTTTTACTTTTTATAGTTAATTTTTCTGGAGTATATGTTTGAAGCTTTACAGCATCTGCACCAGATTTTTTTGCTAAGCTTATCAGTTTTTTAGCATGAGATATTGAGCCATTATGATTTGCAGATATTTCTGCAATAAAGAATGGTGTTTTTTTGTGTAATCTACGAAGTATCAAGTTATAATTTTTAAAATTTTAGTATAAAATAATTAATACTCTCCTAGAATATATGAAAAAAAAAAAAAAGTCTAAAAAATACTTTAAAATTATTTCTCAAATTGAGAATATTAGAAAAAAAAATAATGTAAATTGGATGAATATTCTTCGTATTGCTTTTAGATATAATCCAAAATTAACTGCTAAAGTTATGTCAAAAATATATTCAGATGATAAAAAAATAAGTTTATTGGTTAAAAAAATATCTTAATTTCTAATATAATAATTAAACTTATCTTTTGTTTTAAAATAATAGAAACTATTTTTTATAAAACAACTAATACTTCGAAAATTGTTTTTTTTAATCTCAGCAAAAAGTTTTATTTTTTTGAATTTAATAAATTTTTTTATAGCTATTCCAAGTAAAACTTTTGATAAGTGTCTATTTCTCATCTTAGGATTTAAGTTTATTGAAACTTTTGCATATCTATTTTTTTTTATATCAAACCTAACAATACCAACTTTTTTTTTTTTAATAAAACCCATAAAAAATTTAATTTTTGGATTATCTAAATTTTTATTAAACCATTTATTGTGATTTATTAAGCTTAACCTTTTCTTTTTTTTTGAAAAATAAATTGATACTTTATCATTTCTCCATTTAAAAACATCTTGGGAGTCTTGTTTTTTAACTTTCTTAATTATCACTAAATTTTTCTATATATCAAAATTTCATAGGTTATTTTTGTGACATGTCAAACTAACTAAAATTATTTTTATGATCTAAATTAATAAAATTTTATTCTTAATAAACTTTACTAAATAGTGTTAATTTTTATTACATAATAGATCAATTAATATTTTAGTTTGCGAGAATTTCTAAAGTATAAATTTTTTCAAAAGATTTTTAGCTTATATTTTCATTAATTTTTTTATTTTTGAAAATTTGTCTAAATAATAATAAATAAAAATATATAAGTTGTATTAAGTTGTACTATTATCTACTGAAAAATATAAATAAATATAGAGATTTTATTAATTATGTCTTTAAAAAGATATTATAATTTAGCAAAAAATATTCTCTTTCCAATATGCAGAAGTATTACCGGAGAAGGAATAAAAAAAACCTTAGAAATCATAAAAACTCAATTTCCAAAATTAGAAATTTACCGTGTTAAATCTGGTACAAAAGTATTTGACTGGAGAGTCCCTTCAGAATGGAATATCAAAAATGCATATATATTAGATAAAAAAAATAAAAAAATTATTGATTTTAAAAAAAATAATTTACATCTGGTGAACTATTCAATCCCGGTAAAAAAAAAAATTAAAAAAAAATTATTATTAAAACATTTACACGATTATAAAAGAATACCAGAAGCAATACCTTATATTACATCATACTACAAAAAATATTGGGGTTTTTGCTGTTCTCACAATCAAAAAAACCAGATAAAAAAGTATTACGGTGAAGAGGATAAATTTAAAGTTGTTATAAACTCCTCCTTAAAAAAAAATGGAAATTTGTCGTATGGTGAATTTTTAATTCACGGAAAATCAAAACAAGAAATTTTAATTTCAACTTATATTTGCCATCCATCTATGGCTAATAATGAACTTTCAGGACCAATAGTATCTATGGCACTTATTAAATTTTTTTTAAAAAAAAAAAATAATAAAACAATCAGATTTTTATTTATTCCTGAAACTATTGGTTCAATAATTTTTATAAATAAAAATCTTAATTATCTAAAAGAAAACATCATCGGAGGATATAATTTGTCATGTATTGGGGATAATCGTATGCATTCATGTATGTTAAGTAAATATGGCAATACACTGTCCGATCAGTCTCTGATGGAAGCTTATAAAATATTAAATATACGACCCAAAATATATTCATTTTTAAATAGGGGTTCAGATGAAAGGCAATATTGTTCTCCTGGCGTAGATCTTCCAATTACATCTATTTTTAGAAGCAAATATGGAGAATATCCTGAATATCATACTTCAATGGATAATTTTAATTTAGTAAATTTAAAAGGATTGAATGGAGGATATATTGTTGCAAAGAAGGCGATAGAAATTTTATTAAAAAAGATAGTCCCTAAAAGCAAATTTCTATGTGAGCCTAATATGGGAAAGAGAAGTTTATATCCTACTTTATCAGAAAATTTAACAAAAAAATATACAAAAGATATAATGAATTTTTTAACTTACTCAGATGGTAAAAATGATATATCAAATATCTCATCTTTCATAAAACTTGATAAGAAAAAAACTATTCAAATTTTTTATAAATTAAAAAATCTGAATTTGATCTCTTATTAATTTTTAATTTAATGAAATTAATTGAAAAAGTTAGTGTTAAAAATTCAAGGGCAGAAGATATATATCATTTTTGGGAAAAATCTAATCAAAGGACAATCTTCAATAATCCAAAATTTATTGAATGTCTAAACTATAAATTCACCTGGTGGACGGCCTACTATGGAGATGAAATGGTATGTAGTTGGCCTGTCTGCGAGTCTTCAAATAAAATAACAATTCCGGATTTTTTTTACTATTTTGGCCCTCTTTGGACATCAAGAATAATTCATCCTCATAAATGGTTGAGCCTTAGCACTAATGTTTATTTTAAAATATTTGAAAAATTAATTAAAGAATTTGGATATATAGAAAACCAATTACATTATAGTCTAACAGATGTAAGGGCTTTTAATTGGTGGAACTACAATTTGGAGAAAAAATTTGAGGTATTACCAAGATACAGCGCAATTATTGAGGATCTTAAAAAAAAAAGTATTGAAAAAATTATTCAAGAATTTAGGAATAATAGAAAAAGAGAAATTAAAAAGTTTAGTGAAAAATTTAAAATTAAAATTGTGGATGATATAAATTTTAATGATATTAGTAAATTCTATGTTTCAATAATCGAAAATCAAAAAGAAAAAATCACTGATCAAACAATAGAAAATTTATATAATATTTATAAATCTGTGAAAAATTTTGGATCAATGATTGTTTTGAAAAACCTTAAAAACGACGAAATAGCATCTTTTTCTTTGTTACTCAACGATTTAAAAACATCAAATTTAGTTTTAAATATAAGTAACATAAAATATATAAAATACGGATCTGGTTCAACTTTAATAACTGAGACAATAAAAAATATTAGAACAAAGTTTGACGTTTTTGATTTTAATGGTGCGAATAGTCCAAATAGAGGAGATGACAAACATAGTTACGGAAGTATTTATAAATTATACTTTCATGTAAAATATAATAAATAATAATTTTTTTTTAATATAAAATAAATTTTACGATTTAAAATTACAGATTTTTTTTTTTAATTCTGCAAATAGAGAGTGAATTTTTTTATCAATTCCGTACTGCAACCAAAATTTACTAAGTAGATTACAACCTCTAATCTCATAATTAAATTTTTTTAAAATTTCAAAATCTTTTTGTGATATTATGTTAAAACGTAAATCTAAATTTTTACTAAAAGACGCGTTATCTAACACTAAAAATATATTAAATCTCTCGAGAATTTTTAATGCTTCATTATAAATTTCTTGAATGTCCATTTGGCTATCAAAAATTGTTTCAATGCTAATTTTTTTAATATTTTTTATTTTATATAAACTTATTCTGATTATATTCGATTGCTCAGAAAAAACCTGTACGTAAGTTGTTCTAAAATTTTTTGAAACTTTTATATTTGAATTAAATTGAATAACTTTATAATTATTTGATTCTAAATCTTCTCCATTAAAACTTTTAACCACAGCAGTAGGGTCACCTGTCCAAATAATAAGATCATTTTTAATTTCAACACCATCATTGAACAAATTTAATCTTTTTTTCTTCCAGTCTAAAGTCAACTTTGAATTTAATTTAACTTGAGCACCTGCATTCAAAAGTTTTGATTTTATATCATTAAAAAGTTCGTCATAACCATTTTTAGGTAATGCAGCTTTTAATTTTCTTTTGAACAATATTGATCTGTTTAAGGCCAGTAAATTATCAATCAAAGAAAATTTTTTTTTTAGCTTATAAATCTTTTCGCAATTATTTACTGATGCAATTCTAGATAATTGAAAACCATTTGTTGAAATTTGATTGAGTTTATCTGGATTTAATTTATGTCTTAAAATTATATTTTTTAAAAAAATTTTAATTTTTTTTGGATAAAAATTAAATCTATCTGAAATTGTCTGAATTTTATAAACATTTAACTTTTTAAAATTTTGAGTAAATTCTTTTAAATTTATATTTTTAAATATAGGAACGGCATATTTATCTGAAAAAAAAATATCTTTGTTATTCTCTACGTATACACCATAATTGTGATCAAAAACTTGTAAATTTTTAGAAAAATTCTTATAAAAAATATTAAACCAACTGTTTTTAATATTAAGATATTTGCATCCTCTAAAAAAAAAATGATCGTTTGTACTATAATCTCGAAGTATGCCACCTAATCTATTATGCTTTTCATAGATTTCAATATGATAACCTCTTTTCAAAAGTTCTAATGCTGAGACACATGAGACAATACCACCTCCAACAAACACTATTTTTTTCATTTTTTTTTACAAACTACATTCCATGAAGCCAATTTGCTTTTACTTATATGATCAGTGATAATTTTTTCAGATATATAAATGATTTCAAATTTTTTAAAAAAATTTAATAAATTTTTTTTGTCGGAAAAAAAAATACTCATATTTTTGAATTTACCTGTCTTAAAAAAATAATAGTTTCCCTTTCTTTTTTTTAAGAAATCAGAACATTTTTTTGAATACCAATCAATTCCTATAAAAAGACCTCCAGGTTTAAGTTTTTTATAAATTATTTCAATAGTTTTTTTAATATTTTCAAAATTGTTAAGAGATATTGAGGCTCTATCAAATATCACATCAAAAAAAATTTTTTTTAGGAAATCATTATTAAAATTACAGTTAACTAATTTTTTTTTTAATTTTGGATACTTTAGTTTTATTTTTTTATAAATAAATTCGTTTCTTTCAACCCCGTAGTAGTCACACTCGTGTTTTAAAAAAAAAGGAATGTTAGCACCAGAACCAAAACCTAACTCAAGTATTTTTTTTTTTTTATTATTAATAGAAAATCTAGTGTGCTTACAAAAAATAGATACAAGATCTGACCATGGCCACGCTGACATCTGTTCACCAGATTTATAAATTTTTTTCCAATTATCCATAACACACAAGTATTAATAAAAATTTTATTTTAATTATATTTAAGATTTTTAGAAAGAATCGAAACGATTTTTCTGAAACTAAAAATTATTAAAGAGATTTATTATCAAATATCGAAAATATTTTTACTATTAAAATTTTGTCAGTGCATAAATCAAGCCAGTTGAGCTATTAGTAACGGTAAGCTTAACGTGTTACCACGCTTACACACCCGTCCTATCAACGTCGTAGTCTACGACGGCTCTATGGGAAGAACTTGTTTTGAGGCGAGTTTCTCGCTTAGATGCTTTCAGCGATTATCTCTTCCGTATTTAGCTACGCGGCACTGCAGC
>Ga0194133_10009034_pt1 | contig 11514 bp, 13 predicted proteins | sample TA2KigOf40mmetaG_FD_155448 | JGI IMG/M metagenome (GOLD analysis project Ga0194133, IMG submission 155448) | Freshwater microbial communities from Lake Tanganyika, Tanzania - TA2015055 Kigoma Offshore 40m | ecosystem: Environmental > Aquatic > Freshwater > Lake | place: Tanzania: Lake...
GATACTGACACCGACCCAGACCCCAATGCCGACCCAAATGCAAACCGTATGCCCAGCCTGACACTGACCCAAATGCCAACCCCCAAGCGGACACTGAAACCCTCCCAAGGCATGTTCCCCTTCCTAACCCTGCGGAGAATGTTTTCCCCTCATCCAGCCCAACTGATAGTCGTCGTCGTATGGCCAACCAGCTAATATGGCAAACCTGCATATGGCAAAACGACTATGGCAAACTGGCATGTGGCGAATCGGTTTACAGCGAAAGGTTGTATTCCCAAATAATCTACTTATTTGTCTGGAATAAGTTAACATTGTCATCATTTTGGTGTTTAGAAACAACAGATTGTTTCTATTAACATATATTGCCCTCTTCCTTTTCCCAACCATTTGCCATGTAATTTAAGAAGTTAGTGTGGCTCTTTTTTTAGCAAATTGATTGGAGGGAAGGAGGTTTGTTTGTCTTAACTGTGACAATAAGACATGGAAAAAAGAGATTTTTACACTTAGCCAAGACAAAATTAAGTGAAAGTGATTTTGCTCAGGAAAAATTTCTTAAATTTCAGAAGCATAATCTACAGGTGCAGAAGGCTAATTTTGACATTTTCAAAATTTTATTTTTAAAATTTAATATCATAAAAACCATTATAAAGCTGATTTTTTTGGGATAAATTATAAAAAAAACCTTCTACGCCTTTTTTAACCAGTCAAATTTTTCTAGCTCTACAGGTTTTTACCATACAGGGCCAGAAACTTGGCCACGCTTTTTAAAAATGGGGCTTTGGGGTTCACGTTATTACCATTTATGGTATGGTGCTTGAGCATTCAAACTTTTTTATTGAATTCTATGAGCATTACTCAAAAATACCCCCTGAAAAAATAACTTCAATTAAATAAACTTTGGCTTTTATTGAGGTTTTAGCCAATAGCGAAAACGTATCAATAAATTCTGAGGCTAAAAATAACGAGGTTGTAATAGTGATCACCAACTTGTTAAAATATAAATTTAATATAATCTTAATGTCTGCTACTAAATTCATTAATAGTCTTCTTTGCAAAGGTAAACTTAACTCTTTTTCTTCATGCCTGCCCTTGTCTAATCTGTTGAGCCCCATTTCCTGCTAAACATAATGACTTCTGCCCCTTTTTCACTATGGCCTGCAATTCCCAAGAAAAGGGTCTTTTGATTTTTCAAAAAAAGTGAGCTGATAGCATTCTTTGAACATGATGGAATAACAACTGTGAGTCTAACCTATCTATCAAGAAACTCTGGCCCCAATCAATTTGTATTGCCAAGACAAACCTGAGAAATTATAGCATGAGATCAAAGGTGTCAAAAGTCTTCCTTTTAATAAAGAAATTTGCTACAGGAAATGAAGCTTGATTGCCAGAATCATTTCAATTTTGGCAAAAAAATTCAACGCTCTAGACAATCAAATTTTAATTTATGTCAATGCAAAAGAAAACCTTCTGAACCATGCTTGTTTCTTTTGAATTTGGCAAAATAGAGCTAAACATTCATCTAACATTTCCATTTTTTTCTAGAAAAAGTCTGCAAAAGGCCTTGGAATTTTGAACGTGTTCCCAATTCTATGATTCAAGGGCACGATAGGGCCCTGATCTTCACCTCAACCAAAGAGGCTTGCCTTGCTGCATGCTTGAACGAGGTAACGGTGTGATTTCATCCATGCTAAATTCAACGAAACAACTCAAAACATGTTCAATTTTCAGCGAAACTTTATTTGCCGAAGTGCTGAATACAACTACGTGACATTGCAGTGTCGACTGTCTGACTACGACCGTCGCACCGTCGATCCTGCCGCAAACCCGGTCGACCTAGTGGAGGCTGCTGGAGTAGATTACTTTGAAAATTTGTGCCTCTCAAGTGCGATGATCTCATCACAAAGATTCTTTGTCCAGTTAAAACAATTTAAAATTAAATTCATTGTTTTAGGTGAAAATGCTTGCGAAATTTCACGCTCTTACCAAATCCCCAAGTTTGGGATTCCAGACACAAAAGTGGCTGTTCACGCAGGAGTCCATTTCTATGTTGATAAGGAGTTATTGGTAAAAACTGAAAACTGAATTCAATTTTTTTTCATTGGGTATGTCTAGTTAAAAAAAAGAAAATCTTAGACATGCACTTGTCTTTTGGTGCCTTTGAGGCAACCCTTTGATTTGTTTTTTCTCTTAGCTGTAATTAAAACTACTGTTAGTTTGACAAAGAGGTTCATGACTATTGCAAAAAAGCCAATATTTTAATTGCAGAGAAAATTTTTCTTCATCTTATATATCTTACAGGAATTGAAATGTTTTTAGGCCAACAGTCTCCAAGCGTGTCGACGCGCTTGCACGATTGAGAATGAGTTTTTGTGCCGTTCATTTCTCTTCATCGGCTCTTCAGTTGGCAATGAGTACAACTGTAGGCTCTACCACCTTGACCACTGGACTCTCAAGGATGGGGCCGCAGCCTTCTTGAACAGCAACACCCCACTGAACATTGCCGGAAACAAAATTGGCTCTTACTATGAAAACCGATGCGCACGTAAGTACTTTGATGTTGGTACACAAAATACCAGAAAGCCTTGTTTGGGGGCCACCCCAGTAATGAGACGAACATCACCTGAAAGAGCGCTCACATTTTAACAAAAAATTGCTCTAGCACATGGTTTATCTTTATTTGGCAATCTGTCAGACCTGCATTATCTTCTAAAACTCTCGAATGCGTTACCAAAACCTCAGGATATGAAAGACCACAACCACACACCCTAATGCTGACACACACACCCTTTACACCTTATATTATTGACACACTGCTTTTGGATGAATGATTGACTACCAAAACATCTCAATCTTTTAGCTGCCGAAGTAGCAGCTTTCACTCACAACTTCACCTAGTGTTGTTGCATTTGCTTTCTTGATGATTCATTTTTGGTAGCGCGTTGGGATGTCCTCAGGGTCACCCAACCATTTCGGCTAAGATGTTTTCCAAATTGACTTGACCTCACGCTACACCAAGCTTTCTCTGTCCCTTGCTTTAGACGGTACACCCCGGGCCCATGCCAAGCAACCCAAGGCATTGGGCGAAGGCCGAGACGTCGGCTTTTCCAACCCTTCTGTCAGGACAAATGACGACACCATGCTTTGCAAGCGTGTTGTGACCAAAGACAGGAGGTACATCACCCAGATCACTTGCTACGAGAAAGGCAGTGAGACAGATCATGTGTCTGACAAGGACAAGAAGCCATTGAGACTCCCAGTCTATGCCAAGCAGACAAACGGAGGCACCTTGGCCTCGCTCTTCAACTTTGCCAGACAGGGTACGCGACTCAAACTTAATGAATACCCCACTTCTACCCCTCTTTTTCCACCGTTTTCACGCTTAACATGGTGCTTTCAAAGGCGAACATCGTTTGATCTTTTCGAATTTAGGGAAAAAGTGGAGAGACGTGTTTTGAGCAGATGTCAATCCACATGTAAAAATAGCCTTTTCTCGTCAAAATCAAACTTTGTCTCGTTCATTTCACCCTAACATTCTTGAATTGAGCACTGTCCTCCTGCTGCACTGTGCGAGGATGGGGTCTTGGATCACTTTCATGTTGATATGAATGAATGACAAACATGAACGACACAACAAATTAATCACTCAAGAGAAAGGGTTTTCCAAACAGAACACACACCAACACTACCCCAAAACACTGCACGTGGCCGAGAGGATCCCAACGTGGTTGAGGGAGGTGATAAAATAAAAGCATGAAAAGCTCTTCTAGATATGCTCAAATTATTTGAAATGAAATAGTTTTGGTCAGTCAACCATTCATTCCGAGTTCGTTGGTTCTTCAAGGTCACTAACATCATGCTGTCACACCTCAGCTCCTCAGGGACACAGACATATTTTAGGCTTTGGGACAGTGCGAAAGCTCATTTTTCTGTACAAATGCATTTTTATTTTTGAATAATGCTGCATGATGGTTCATGTTAATAGACAAAATCTAATATTTTTAAATATTCTAATTAGGGTGCCAAGGTTTGAAGCATGAGCTTATTTTTTCTAACCCAAATCTATTTTATGATATAATTTATGGAAATAGGTAGCCTTGGTTGATAAAGTTCGCTGCCATCCTAATTTTATTTGTAAGGTTGCATGGTATTTTTGCATTTGATATTTTCAGGAACCTTTGATGGAGGAGACAGCGAAAATGGCGTGGCCGAGACAGAGATCGGAGCAAACCCTGGGGCAGACATCTCATCTTCAGATGCCAATAGCGAAAGTGCAAACAGCCTAGGGTCCCTTCCTGGTGCAGGCAACATCCCAGGAGGCATTAACCTTGGGGGCTCCATTGGGGTTCAGGGTAATGTTGCCTGCTTGTCAACCATGAGATAGCTTATAACCTTTTTAATATGATTAGAATACTAATTGCAACCTGTAAAACAATGTAGATTATGTTGTGTGTAGGATTTCCATTATTTTGAGGCTTGAAAAACAAGTGTGAATGAACGGAAACAAAATAAGCATGATACAGGATAAAATTATCCAATTATTGTTTTGAGTCATTTGTAAAAAGATGTTTCTTGAAATCTGTGTGTTAGGTGGCAATGGCGGAAATGGGATTGATGGTGGAGCAGAGAACAATTCTGGTCAATCGGGTAGTGCCGGGGGAGAACTCAGTAAGTTCATATTGATACTTAGTCGTGTCAATTTTCATCAATTTTCTTATACGCTCTTCAAAGGTGGGATTGTGAATCAGCAAGGCGGCCTCGCCACCGGTCCTGACGGTCAGCTCATTGGCAGTGGTAAGTCAAAGAAAGGAACCATACATTAGTGAACACGATGCTCACACTTCAGCCTTTCAGGACCAAATGAATTGGAAGGCTCCTCTGGCAATGCAGTAGCTGGCGGGGCAAACGAGGCACAAGGGGGCAACCCGGAAACACTCGATCCAGACTTTGCAGAAAATGATGTCAATTGTGACTTTTTGGGAACCTGCTATGATGGTATGTAACTTGTCGCCTTGGCTGACAGGTCATAGGCACCTGACTGAGAGCTAAAATCCAAAGTTGTGGGTTCAATTCCCGGCCACCTATGCCAGCAATTTTTTAACCCAGGATTGCAAAAAAATCAACTAGGCACCCACAGCAAGGGTAATAGTTATCTGCAGTGACCATAAATTTCTATGGCGTGACTCTTATAAGGGTGTTGGTTGCGCAACATTGCCTGAGTCTATACTGTAAAAGATTGTTATTATTATTATTATTTATATGGAGCTCTTACAGATCATAAGCTATTTCATTCAACCTTGTTTTCTCATTGCAGTCACGGTTCATTGTAAAGACACCCGCATTGTTGTCAATGTCAACACCAATCGGGCCTTCAGTGGGAGGATCTATGCTCTCGGCCGTTCTGAAACATGCAACGTGGACGTCATCAACAGTGATTCTTTCCGACTTGACCTGACCATGAGTGGCCAAGACTGCAACACGCAATCAGCGGTGGGAAGATTTTTCATGATATTTTGCATCTTTGAACTTTGGCTTAATAACTGTATTTCAGAATGGCGTCTTCACCAACACTGTGGTGGTGCAACGCCACAGTGTCGTCATGACCAAAACTGACAAAATCTACAAAGTTCGGTGCACCTACGACACAACATCCAGGAACATTACTTTTGGCATGATGCCAATTCGGGACCCAGACATGATAAGGTAAATAGCTTGCTATTGATGAAATATAAAATAAACTTTATTTTTAACTTTTCAAAATGGTTTAGCATCACGTCTGCACCAGAGGCCCCTGCCCCAAGAATTTCAATTGTAGACCAGCGAGGACAGGAAGTTGAAACGGTCCGCATTGGCGATCGCCTCACTTTCAAAATTGAAATTCCGGACAAGACGCCCTACGGCATTTTTGCTAGGAGCTGTGTGGCAATGGCCAAGGATTCGAGGCAGATAAAAACATTGACAAAAATCATTTTTATGAGTTCTCAAGAGTCTGTTTATGTAGATCCACTTTCCCAATCATTGATGATGAGGGTTGTCCTGTTGACCCTACCATATTTCCCAGGTTTACACCTGAGGGCTCTGCTCTGGTCAGCGTTTATGAGGCTTTCAGGTTCACCGAATCTTACGGTGTCATATTTCAGTGTAATGTCAAATACTGTCTAGGACCATGTGAACCGGTAAAATTTGGAAAAAAAACTTTTAGTGGATAATTTTTTGACTCTTATTGTGTTAAAAAGGTGAACTGTCAATTCGGACGTGACAATTTTGAGTCTTGGGGCCGTCGCAGACGTTCTGTGGTCAAACGGGATGCCCGCCAGACCATTGATGGAGAGGACGGAGACAATGAAATTGCAGAAGTTGTGGAAGATTCTCACATGCAACTTAGCCATGAAATAATTGTCCTTGATTATGGCGATGAGAGATCCAGTCCCTATGACAATGAAAAAAGAATCGAAAAGCAAAAAGAGTCTGGAAACAGTAAGTAGTTTATTAGAAAATATGAAATCCAGTTTTTGATCCAACCTCAATCATTTTTAATATTAACAGACACTGATTTCCATATTTCCCCCATGGATTGGTCCAAAACAGGGGAAGAAGTTTTTGTCATGCCTCACGGCGGGTTGGGATCCAATGGCGACGATTGCCCAGCAAAAGGTTCTGTTTTGGCCTTGGCAATCACTTGGTGAGATCCAAATTATAAAAGCAAATATATTTTCATTGTATAATGAAACCGGGCATTTACATAGTGCCCTTCTTGTCGTCCTCTATGCTGGAACCGTCTTTTGCATCTGCGCCAAACGTTCTTCGTCAAAATCGAGTGCAGAAAAATTGATGCTGGACGGACAACTGGCTCAACTAGGGCTCAGACCTTCTCCTGTGCGAGAATATGTACGATAAATGAAATTATATGTGTTGGGAATCGAAAATTTATTCATAAGGTTCTCAGGGTAACGTTTTGATGCTGAAAATTTAAAATACCTGAGACAGGGGATATATAACAATTTAAAATGAGTGCCCACTATTATGAAAAAAACTTCAATATTTTCTTGCCTAACAATCTGGAATTAGTTTTTGGTTCAGTGATATATTACAGACCTTACAGCCTCTTTTATTGTGAAATTAGTGCAATCTTCTCCATTGTAATATTTTTTTACCTTAGGAAAAGCTTCTTGCTGTTATTTGACAACAAAAAAATATTTTTGAACTTTAGTTTCTCTACTTTTAGCATTTTGCCTTGAAAACATGTTTGTTTAAAAGATAGGCATTCCTTCATTGTTAGCTAATTTTAGTGTTGAAATTTTGTAATATGTATTGATCCTCAATCTAAACATTCTTTTTTCATTAACAAAAATGTTTAAAAGAGACTCAAAATGCTCCTGATTGTGAGATTGAAATGAATTAATCAATAAATGGACAATTTCAAAGGTGCCATTGGAATTTTGGAGTCACCAATCTCAAACAACTGTTATAGTTAGTGATGGGTTTGGGTCAAAAATTTTTGACCCGGGTTAATTTTTTGTGGCTCGGGTTGGGTTAGCAATTTATGGTTTGGGTTCAAATTTGGAAAATTTCACCTAAAAACGTCAAATTTTTTAATTTTTTTTCACTTCGGATCAAAAAAAATATCTTTGGGTCGGGTCAGAAAGTACCCAGGTCAAAGGCAGGTCGGCCTCTTATTTACTGTGGGTCAAAAGTAAGCTCGGGTTGGGTTGGATCAGGGCCCATCTCTAGTTACAGTATCCTCCATGAGATATGAAGATATCTGTTGACTTTATCAGGGTCATAAGCTTAGAATAGGTTGAGTGACTGAGATTGGATCATTCCAAAATGTAAATATTGCGAGGTATACCGACTAAAAAATGACCATATTACGAGCAATAAGGATTATGGTAATTCACTGCATAATTTGGGAATAATCAACAAATCTAAATAAGAGCGATTGTTGAAAAATAAATTGATGAAATTTATAAGGTTTAAATCTGTAACTGTGATGTGATTTTTCCACCACTATACGACATATTTTAGTGAAATCACAAAATGGTGTACGAGGATGGCAACTCATGGGCTTATTAAGCTATTTTGTAAAAGAAATACTCCTTGGGCATGACTAAGCTAGGTCGTTCCATTAATTCTAATCAAGCTCAAGTTCCAAACATATTCATTGGTTAATTGAGAATGTCCAGAAAAGCAGATTTTTGCATCAGGGACACTGTAACCTGAAACTCTGGCAAGGTTTTTTCAACCTGCATTGCCCTCCCATTTTTGGACCGCAAGGTCCACCCTGAGGGTCTTAATATTGTGATGGACAAAAAAGAGCTAATTAAGCTAATAACTGTATCACTGTTTGGTGGGTCTTATTGAATAATGTAAGGACAAAAATTTTAGGCACAAACAACTAAAGGCAGATACTTAAAAAATTTAGTTTATATAGCTAATACTAAAACAGGCTACCTGGGGTCAAGGGTTGCCTGGAGGTACCTATGGCAAAGTGTGAACACCTGATCCTCACACCATGCAGCCACCGTGACCCCAGATTATTTCAAGAAAGCTATAATCAAAGTAATTTTTTTACATAAGCTCTTGAAATTATCAGTTTATTTGATAATCCTCTGCTTTATCAAGTCAAATTGATAACAAGAAAGATAAATTTAACAGTCAAAGTTTTGATTGAGTCAATTTTGACAATAAGTCGAATTACAAGATGATGTTCAACTTGATTTTGATGTCCTTACTTGGGCTTTCATATGGGCAGCAGGAACAATCCTGCTTTGTTAATGGGGAGTGCATTTCAAGCACAAGAGTTGGCGGAGACATCACATCAAATGAAAAAGACTGCTTACTGCTTTGCAAAAATACAAAAGGTAGTGTGATACAAGTCTAGAACAAAGAAAAATAACCTTCATGATATTTCGAATGTTTTGATAGAATGTGGCTGGTTTACCTTTTTCCTCGATGTAAAATATTGCGAACTCTTTCAAGACTGTGGGGTATTAAGTGAAGAGAGTTGTCATGGTAAAATTAAAGTCAATCAATATATGCTTATCCAAGATAAAGTAATACTTTGTTTTAAGATTGTGTGAGTGGAGAACAAGAATGTGAGATTCCAGACCCCGTATGCTTCGCCAGGGGGGAGTGCTTTGGGGAAGTTCTGGACACGGCTATTTTTGTCAATACAAGGTAATCAAAACATTATTAATTACCTTATTGATATTGTCTGTTAGTTTTACAAATTTTAGTTCTGAGTGTTTAACACTATGCAAAAAGACAGATAAATGTTCTTGGTTTACACATTTTCCAAAACCGTCCGTTTGTGTGCTTCTGGAATCATGTCAAGGTAAAACAAACTAGATATCAGTTTTGGCTTTAGTTAAAAACTCATTACTTTTATCTTTAAAAGTTCTGGATGAATCTTGTGGTGAAATCAATGATTGTACTTCTGGTGAATCCATTTGTGAGACCGAAGACGGTAAGACAGTCTTTATTGTAGGCTAGAGTTGGGAACAGATGTTATTGTTACTAATTAAATGTTCAGAGCCTTATTACACTTGAAAACAATCTTTGTTTATCACTTCATTTCATTTTTCAGAATCTCCTTGGCATTTAACCATCGGTGGACTTTATGGGTCAGAATTAAACTCTGCCGAGCTTTTTAATTGGAGAACAGGGTCAAAATGTTTCATCAAACCATTACCTGTTCCTGATCAATTTCTCATCTTGCAAAATAAATGTTGGCCTAGATATCAAACAAATAATAATTAGATTTGTACATTTACAGATAGTTTTGTTTTGTAATCGTTTAAGCCTTGAATGGGTTCTTATGAGACACATATATAGATAGAAGAGGGTAAAAATGTTGCTGCCAAGACCAACAAGACGTGGGAATGAAAAACCATAAAGGAAGCCTATTTGGAATGAACTACAGAAGAGAGGAATGAGAAACAATAGCGGAAGCCTGTTTGAAATGACTTCAACGGTGATGTCACGTTAAAATGTTTTTAAAGTGAAGGGAAAGTAAAAACTTGGAATCTCCGCATACTGTGATACTTATTTCAGTTGAGTTTGTATTTATTTGAAACTGAATTCTCTAACTGACATTATATCAGCAACCTTATTTTAATACAATCAACTTACTCATTATTGGACCAATCATACAGAAAGATGTTTTCAGGATTGATATTTCCTCCAATAAATGTTGTGACATTTTCACTTATCTAGAAAATCAATATTTACTTTTATCATTCAATCAAAAACAAAACAAATACCTTTTGTTTCAAAGTGGTTTTCAATTATTACAAATTTTGGCCTGATTAAAAATATTAAAAATCCTATTATATTACCTTGACAACACATTGACCATAAATATATTTAGCAATTACTGGTGGACCTTCTCCCCATTTAGAATCGATTCCAACCAGTTTCTGCGATGTTTCAAGATCATTATACGTTCCACCAAATATGAACCAACCTTGACCGTCAATGTAAACACTCGATGCACCATATGCGGTTGCCAACAAATCACTTATCTAATAATGAAGTAAAAATAAAAATAAATTTATTTAGATGAATATCCACTCAAATTTTTATCTTGATCTTTTAAAAAGAAATACTAAAATTGCTGCCAATATTGACTAAAATAGGTAATCAAATGGTTTCAGCTTTTAACTCTCAAATAATTTACTCTGTTTTCAGTTTGCCATATTTGATGGAAAAAATTCTCCTTTAAATTTACCCTCTTCCAATTTTTGGTGCCTCTGTCATAGTGAAAACAGGACATTCCTGCAGATCCGCCACAAACAATTGGATCGCCATCAATCAGAGTTCCGGAATGAAAGGCAATTGTCTTTCAAATATATTAACATAGAATGAGGTTAAAGTATCAATTTTTTTAAATTTACCTGGGGTAATGGTTTGATGAAACATTCAATTTCAATTTCAATAGATTTATTGTCTTGGCGATAAGCATTATAAGACAATGTATATGAATTTTAATGAAGTTTAATTATAGCATGATGAGTTTCTGCTGATCGTTCATGTTTTTTGGAAGTGTAGTTCACGCGGTTATTCATCTTCTAGGGCACGTGGTACGGTACTGTTGATCTGATGCGCTGTCGGAATGTTTTAGAGCTGATCGTCACCCATTCGTAGGGTATCAGTTCGCTGATGTACTTTGCTCGATTTGCAAAAGAGTTTTTACCAATTCGTTTCCTGCTTAGATCGTGGAATGCAAGTTTATTAGGGTACCTAGAAAAACTAACTGAATTTTGCATTAATCTGATTGTTAGTAGGGTGTTAGTAGGGTTAGTACAAAGTGAATGAAGCATGAGGGCATCAAAGACAATTCTCGCCGAGTTAAATGATCTAATGCGGGTCTTGTTGCATATTGCATTATTACTGAGTACTCTGCTGAAGTCTCTGCAGTTGAGTCTAATCACTTTATAGATGAGTGTATTGAGTCTTCTGTTATCCTGGTATGACACACAGCCAGCCCAAACAGATGAGCAGTAGAGCAGAACACTC
>Ga0194133_10009036_pt1 | contig 11514 bp, 7 predicted proteins | sample TA2KigOf40mmetaG_FD_155448 | JGI IMG/M metagenome (GOLD analysis project Ga0194133, IMG submission 155448) | Freshwater microbial communities from Lake Tanganyika, Tanzania - TA2015055 Kigoma Offshore 40m | ecosystem: Environmental > Aquatic > Freshwater > Lake | place: Tanzania: Lake Tanganyika...
CGGGTCATCAAAATCCATGTAGTCCGATAGCACAATGTTGCCGACGCCCCATGCCGTGCGCGGATATCCCCATATCTTTGGCACCTGCAGTTTCGACCTCCAATGAAAAATGACCGAAATATAAGGCAAATACTGCGTTTCTTCCTGAAATCGTTCGAAATTGGGGCCAAATGCGGCACCCAACTCCTCGTGTTGGTTCAAAATGCGCTGCACTTCTTGCGGTGGGCATGCCAAAATGATTTCATTGCATCCATGCACGGTCGGCCTCTCGCCATTATTTGCATTTTTTCGTGAATCTCTCAATGCAACGCCCAACACTTTCGCATTTGCTGCATCCACCACAAATTCATCGATGGTCGCACTTTTCACAATAACCACTCCTCTCTCCAAAAGCGCTTGTTCCCATATTCGAAACAGTCCCACGTCATTCGGCACGCGCGGTTGATAAATGCCATACAAAAAATTCTGATTCAGGATTTGCAGGAAACTGAAGAGCGTGTAAATGTCTGCGCTGCCACCATCCGTCAGCCGTCCGATGCGGTCCAAAATGTCAATAGATGCTTTTGAGAAATCATGAGACGAGAGATATTCGAGCAATGTTATTTCTTTGTAAGAATCATTTAATGTCATAAAACTCCAACCCAGGGTGGCAATTTCTCTCAACGACAGGACTCGAACCGCCTCCAACATCATGGACACCGTGCTGAAATTGTATTTCACAAACAGGTCGTCAAATCTAACGCCCATGTCATTCAACAGCTCCTTAAACATGAGGAAATTATCAATGTAAATGCGCGGCCCATGCTCGGTCATCATGCCGTCATGCACACGGGTGACACCATGGCAGCCTCCCAAATAATCACGTTTCTCCACCAATAACACTCGCGACGTTTTTGACAACAGTTGCGCTAAAGCAAGCCCGGTTGGTCCTGCACCAACAACAATGTAGTCGTAATCGTAATCTGTTTGCATGGAATCGAGAGAAATTCAATTAAATATTTATAATGAATGAACATTTAATAATAACAATTATAACATTTTCTCTCGACTAGTTGCCGTTCCATTGTGAAAAGAACCAACGCATCGAGAGGTAATCCATGGTGCTGGGCGCACCGCCGGACGAACCCAACACGTTCAAATTAGGTCCATCACTGACGATGTTTTGAATCGCGCGCGTGCCGAGTGCCGTGTTGAAATATCGCAGAGACGACAGGTTGCCATTGAAGCCACCATTGATTGCAACATTCACGTCGCCGTAATTCTGGAAAGGAACCGCCTTCAGGGGCAGGCGTTGGGCCAGGTCGCCGTTGATAAACACATCTAATACCGTGTTTTCTACGCGAATGATGACGTTGACCCACTTGTTCACAGGGATGTTGCCCACAACCACCGAAGTGTTCGGGTCATCAAACGTGCTCATCACAACCTTGAGCGACATGGAGTTTGTGGTGGAGTCGTCGTAATTCAAATACAAACCGGGGCCATTATTTGGAAACATCACACCAGACCCGTCTTGATTCGGGGTTGCGCTTCCCTTGTTGAACACGTGTCGAAACTTTTGAGGAGCCGGCAAATTGTTTTGCTTGATGAACAACCAAACAGACCATGTTGCTCCAATGCCGACGTCATCATTGACCGAACGAATGACCGGAACTGCATTTGATTCGCTGGGGTTTTGTGGTATAATCAAATTTCCAACATTTCCATCAATGAGACCATTTACTAAATAAGGACTGGAATTGGGAGAAAAGAACCAAGCAACTAGTCCGATCGATAGTCGCAGCACGTAGACAAAAACGATAACCACTAAAATCAAAAACGCTGCCTTTGCAACATAGCTATTTGAATCTAAAAAAGATTTTGAACCGCCAACGATATCGGCTGCATTGAAATCAGTTAATGACGGAGTAGGAACCCCATCCGGAATACCTGCACCGAGATTTCCGGCACCAGCGCCAGCATCTAACCCAAAATTATTCATTTGTGCTAAATCGAAATGTTATTATATGTCTTATTAACTTATAATAATAATTTAATTTTGTGAATTGCACCGGAACAATCGAATCAATTAAATTGAGAATTGTCCAACAGTTTGGTTGTTGTTTGTGATACTGAAGTTCAAACGGTATGAATGAAGGAAGTTGAACATGCCCGCACCGCTGTATCCCTGGCTATAAATGTTCCACGCCTCTTCGGGTGCAATGTAGTCCGATTTGTAAACCACATTTGAGATGAATCCTTCCAAGTCGCCGTCCTGTGGAGTTACTCTATTAGAAGAGTCTAAATTGTATCCACCACCAATAAACAAATCATCGGTTGAACTCAGCGAAGGAGGCATTGTTTGCAAGATGCAAGTTCGAACAAGCTTTCCATCTAAATACAAATCAACCGTGTTGCCATAAATGCTCATGGTGAGGTTAATCCACTTTTGAAGCTGCACATTTCGAATCGTGCATGGAGTTGAATTTCCACGCAACACCACATTCAAATTATTTTGGTCATTGTCTAAATACATCTGGAACAATGGGACGCTGTTGGAATCAGTCCGCGTAATAATGTTCTTGTTGATCAATGACTGTCCACTGGTTCTCCAAGCATCCACGTAAAGCCACACTGAATATCCGTAGTTGTTATTTCCAGTGCTATTCGGTTCTGTTTTGCTTGCAGGAACCATGATGGACTTGGACGCGTCTGACAAATCAGACACGGTGGTGGTGGGATTCGTCATCAATTTGTAAATCATGTAAATCAATACAATGATTAGCACAAAAATGAAAATGGTCAAGAGATTCATGACTGTTGTGTTATGTCTTAATGCTTATATTATTATAAACATAATATTTTTATTTATGACATCTCATTCAAAATGTATCCACAAAAACATTCGCAACTGTTTTCAAAACATATGCAACTGTTCCATCTGTGCTAAATAATCCGCCCAATAAAGCCCCAATCAAACCAAACACAACTGCACCCATTACAAATCCTTTTGCGGATTCCATCGCGGTTTCGTCATTGAACAACCAGCCAAAAATTGCACCTAGGACCGCGCCAAGTATCCCATAGGTTCGAGCTCCACTTGTGCTTATTGTCGGCATTTGAGTTGGGGTTGGCGCATTCTTGTCAACCGCTTCATCCGCTAAGAAGCTTGCAGACTGACCCTGATTCTGGTCGTCCATGTTGACTCCAACCACTGGCGGATTCAGCGTGCGATTTGTTTTATACAACCACATAATTTCGGGTTTGGTAAATGCTTCCGTGTTCAATACAACATTGCAAATTTCTCCATGCACGCCATCCGCTTGTCCCAATTCCACATTGAATATCGCTGCACTAGCGTTTGTCTTGTCATCTGGCACGTTGTTTCCACTGTAAACCAGTTTGTTGTTAATGAATATGTCCACCATTCCTTTGTCAGAGTTAATAACAATGTTGTTCCATGTTTGCAACGGCACATCTGACACTGTCAGCGTCTCATTGTTCAGCTCTATGGGTTTTCCATACAACATGAATTGAATCGTGTTTGTTTTTGGACTAAACTGCACCGATGGTCCAAACTCTCCAAATCGCAGCATGTTGATGTATCCATCCGAATAATTTGCATTCATGTTCGGCGGCTGTGGATGGATGTAAAACCAAGCAGATATCCCATAGTTGTAATTTTTCAACGGCACCATGGTTGAACCGCTTGATGTGGGAATGAAACTAACGCTTTGTGCGTTAACAAATTGCACATCATAGGTGGTTATGGGAACCGATGTTGTCATGGAAATGGGTGCCGATAAAATTTGCACGCCGGTGTGATTCACCACTTTTGCAACCAGAGATGGCAGAAATCGTCCTATCAAAATGAATGCAGCCTGTGCTGCCAACAAAATCAACATGTTCGGAGTTGTTAGTTTATACTGCTCTTTCACCATGTCCACAAAATCCAATATCAAACACGGCAAGTAAAACAAGATGTTGGCCATCAACTTCAGCACGTTGATAATCCAATTGGAATCCGGGTCGCGACTTACCTGGAATATGGAACCACCCATTGTTCTCGAAGTTGAAAACAGAGTGCGCACCAATGCGACTACTATGGCAATGCCAGTGATATACGTTAACAAAGTTATCCCATATTGCACCAAACTCGCAATTGTAATCAGTTTGCTATGCGAATTCAAGAAATACGTGATGAGTCCTACCAAGCAGATTATGACTGCAATTCCCATTCCAGTTTTGCCTATGAACTGGCCATATGATGTAGTGCCTTCCACCATGTCAGCAGTAGATGAATTCATGTAGTAGATGCCAAATATCACGAGTGACGCAATAAACAGGATGAAGAGAGTCGCAACCGTGCCTTTTTGACTTGCCATAAAATCATTGATGTCAAATGACGACCGATACAACAACAGACCCAGTGCAGCAAATGCCATGAACCCACCGATGCTTGCAATCGGATGCTCCACAAACATAGTCATCAACCAATAAAACGGAAACAACAACAACTTGAAGAGCGTTATCATTTGCGTCATCATGTTAGGAGAGGAGCTTCCGGTTGGAAGCATTTGTGGTGCAATATTTGCTGCAGCAAAACCAATGATCCAGTTCGCCAAGTTTACCACGGAACACAAAATCAGTGTCCAAAAAAGCAAGTTCACGAAGGAAATGTCATTCGTGATTGGGAACGGAGTTTTGAAACAAGATGAAAATGAAGAATCTGTGCACGGAATCAACGGTTTCTTTTGAATGTATACACCATATATCAAATAAACTGCATATGCTAACAATCCAAATATGGAAACTTTCTTTGCCAGTTCTATCGGGTCATTATTCAAAACATACTTGGCATACTCGAATAATGGAAATGCCTTCAGAAAATCAAGCGGAAAAATATTTTTCAAACTCCGCCAAGTCGAACTGTCAGTTGGGTCAATGTTGATGGGGTTATCCAGCTGAACGGTGGTCCGGAATTTCCACCAATATGAAACCAATGTCAGCATTAAAATTGACAATGCACTTCCATAAACAATTTGTTCACCCAGTGGAGACGGAATTTCGTTGTCATTGACTGTTTGATTCTTCGCATTGTTCACTTTGGCATCATATGCATTGTTCGTATCTCTCACTTTAGTGTATATCAAGTTAATTGGAAACAACAGACTTAATGCAGCATAATCAAAATTGAAAAGCGCGGAGATGGTGGATTTGTATAAATTGAATAATTTAGCACCATTTTTAATTTGTGTTCTAACATAGTAGCCATAAATGATGGCCCCAATGAGTGCAACGAATATTACATAAATCACAAAAACACCCATCATGTTTCGAATCGCCCATAATGACGCCACAAAAATTGAAAGTGTCAACAAGATATTGATGAATGACATAATTCCAAACTTAATATTGTTTTTGCCTTCATCCGTGTTTGGATCTGTTCCTCCATCGGGGTTGAATGCAAATGAATACTTGAATGCAAATTTATACCACAGTGTAGCAAGGACATAATAGATGAAATACCCCAAAAAATCACCAAGCACAGCAACATTTGCATAAGTAATTGAATTGTAAATGATTGCTCCGATTGCAAACATCCATATTAAAAACCGTGGGTTTTTCCATACTGGTTCAGATTCATTTGGTGGTGTCGTAGCAGACTGCATTATCTTAAAACGTTGTTGTTATTTTTAAAACACGAGTATAACTATTATTATACATTGCATATATTTAAAATACATGGAATGAAATGATGGAACACGAGTGTGCATGCATGCATTTGCTAAAATGTTTCCATGGCGGTTTTTTTTCCATGGCAGTCGCGACACAGTGCAACCAGGTTATCCACATTGTTGGAACCGCCGTGTTCCAGTCGCACAATGTGGTCCACTTCATACCATGCAGGCAACTGGCGGTCGCAGTGGCCGCATTTCCACGACTGTTGCGCGGCAACAAACTTCTTTTTGGTTTCACTGACGCTGCGTTTGGTTGCATTGTTTCGACCGGAGGACCGGAGGCGCGCCTCCATTTGCGCCTCTCTTCTTCCCCCGCCCCCTCCCCCTCTTCCACCTAAATCATTGCCACCACCACCACCCGCATCCCCGTCTTCAAACATGGATTTTTTATTTGCAAAATCTAGAAAAGGCGAAAGCATGTCTGCCGATGACCGGCTAATTGGCATGTAGCGAATGATGTCATTTGCGTGCGACAACATGGATTGCGACTGTCCCGGGTTTTTTTTCAGGAAGATGTAGAGAGATAATCCAACAAATGCAAAGGTTGTCATCTTAATTTCTTTCTGCCAAGAATGAAACACTTTCAAATATTTGCCATCATAATATGTGTTGAAAATGAGGAATGCAGTGATTCCAAAAATGAACAATTCCAGTTTCATGGGTTGAGACTATTATTAATATCCTGTTATTTTTATTTGTCATCATTGTTTGTTTCAATTGAGAGGATGTGGTGGGTATGGTGTAAGAATTCGTTGAATGGGGTTGCGAGTGCGATTTGCCACATTGAATCGAACCGTCTTGTTTTTTGGGGCAACGTTCAGTGCAGCATTAATCTTTCGAAAGTGTTGCAAAATGTGTGCAACATTCATACGCTTGTGCCCACTTGCAAACACGATGGTGCGAAACAATGTGCGATATTGATGAAGCATAGTTGCGTATGCTTCATTTGACATGATGAAGTGCGTGCGTGGCAACATAAATATGCTGTAAAAAATGGACATGAGACCCCAAATGTCTGTATTGTATCGATACACCGTGCTAAAATATTTGTTCAAGTCAAATGCACCGGAAACCGTAAAATGGTGCAATATTTCAGCATTGTAAGTGGCAACAGAATCCATCAGCATGTGTGTTGCATCCTTGTCGTTTACACCAAATATTTTCATGAATATGTATTTGAGATATTCAAACCCACTGATGTCATAGGAATCAATATAAACTTTGTATAAGTTGTAAGCAAACTGTTTTGAATCCGCGAATGATGGATTGGATGTGTTGGATGCATAAAGTTCGCGCGAGTTGTCGGAAATAATCATGGTTGAAAACGGGCGATTAAATGTCACTGGGTTATTCTTAAAATGATGCAACGGTATGACTTGTTGCGCAGTGCTGACCCCAGCCAGACCCCAATCAATAATGCGCACGTCTCCTTTTGCATCCAGCATGACATTTTCAGATTTGAGGTCATTGTGAATGACTCCCAGTCGATTCATTGGTCCGACCGCACGAACCAACAAGATTGATATGAAATTGTTCAGTTTCCGGACATGGAATGCACTCATTGGTGTTTCATCCATCCATTTTTTCAAGTCAATTCCTAAATCCGGCATGTTTATCATGCGCAACTTACTCAAATTGGTGTTTACATTTTTTGCAGTTATGTTATGCCTTTCCATGTTTATGCAAACATCGTCAAAATTTTGCAAGTCATGTTTATCAAGAACGTCGGGTTCACACAACTCCGCCTGCATTCCAAAATATTTATTGTGATTTTTAATTCGGACCAAATATCGTCGAATATATTGATATTCTCTCATTTCTTCTTCAGCAGTTCTCTTTTCACCTAGTTTGCTGATGTTGCCATCGTTATAATTGCGAGTTCGATGTTTACATTTGAGAGATGGTTTGAAAACGCATCCTTGGGCCCCTGCAAATATGGGGATGCCGCCTTTCTTAATGCGTCGGCGCGTGTAATTACCGTGTTTCATTGTTATCACTACATATCAATATTATTTTATTTTCACATGGTTGAACATTCATGCATAATTCATGCATGATTCATGCATAGTATAAATAATACAGTGTGGCTGCTCCACCAACTGCAACAAGCGAATAAATTAACTTGCGTCTGTATTTGAATTCTTCTCGTAAACGCACCTCTTTGGGTTTGTAGTTGGAATAATACGCGTTAATTGCATCCTGCAGTGAAACCTCATCGCGATTCAAACGCAGATTGATTTGGTTGTGTAAAAAATGCACCCACTTGATAAAGGATTCGCGTTTGTCCAAGTAGGGAGAAACTGGGTATTTGTCCAACAATTCGCTTAATGTGTTGCCAATTTGATGATTGGGCAAAAATAGTGGTAAGTTTTGAATGAAGTCGTAATACTTTTTTATGGTGACATCATTGGGTCTCTCAGGGTAAGTCACTGCCATGCTGAATAACACGAACCAATAATGAGGCCCCCAAACCGATGCATCCAGCGCAGTTGTTGCATTACCATCTTTATAAATCGGGGATGGTTTCATGATGTTTTTTACACTCAAACAATATAAAAAGAAGTGCGATTTAACACATAGGTAGGTGTTTTGCCAATTAGTTAATTATTGAAAATGTTTAATGCTTTGCAAAATGTGGATGATGAAAAGGACACGGTCGAATCCATGGAAGAGTCTGATTCAACACAATCTAGATTGTCCACATTTCACAACAATTACCATTCTTATAAAAGAAACACGTTCTGCAATAACTGTGGCAAAAATGGGCACGCGATGCACGCTTGCAAAAATCCAATCATTAGCAATGGAATCATTGTTTACAAAGATGCAGCCAACACGAATGGTGCACGTGAAGTGCGTTATTTGATGATTCGACGCAAAGACACGCTTGGATTTGTCGAATTCATTCGCGGAAAGTATCCCGTCTACAATCAGTTGTATGTGCAAAGACTCATCAATGAAATGACACTGGATGAAAAACAACGGCTGCAAACTCAAACATTTAGCGAGTTGTGGAAAAACGTGTGGGGAGATTATTTGAATTCCAAATATCAAAACGAAGAAGCGGTTTCTTGCGACAGATTCAACATGTTGAAGTCGGGCATCAAGTTGAACCGGAATGGCGGCGTTCATTACACACTGGATTCACTTATTAAAAATTCAAACACGAACTGGAATGAGCCGGAATGGGGGTTTCCAAAGGGACGCCGCAACTATCAAGAAAAAGACATTGACTGTGCGTTGCGTGAATTTGCAGAAGAGACTGGATACAATTCAAATCGCATTACTATCATACAGAATGTGATTCCATACGAAGAAATATTTATGGGTTCCAACGCGAAAACATACAAACACAAATATTATGTCGCTTATATGACACATCATGACAAGCAACCGGCCGAGTCGTCGCCCGTGTTTCAAAAAACAGAAGTCAGCAAAATGGCATGGATGACGTATGACGAATGCATCGAACACATGCGTCCTTATAATTTAGAAAAAATCAACATACTGCGCAAGTTGAATAATGCATTGGGCGAATGCATACGGGTGGGTCATTAGAACGGAGAGATTTTGGTTCAGTTCATCAATTTATAATCATTGTCTATTATAACGATTATATGGAAATGAATCCCCCTGCAGCTTCTACTGAAGTTTCTAAAAAAAAATCAAAACAGGGACACCCGTTGTTGCGTTCTTTGAGCCAGCAATCCATTGAGGCATTGGAATGGAACCAAGGAGAAAAACATGGCGAAGGAGAAGAAGACCTTTCATTTTTGTATCCAACCCTGAATGACCCAAACTTTGCTCTCAATATTGCCGAGCGCAAGGAGTTTCACGACACCAAATACGACATTGTCATCCCCGAATCTCAGCATCAAATGGAAAGTGAAGCGAAAAAGCTGTGCAGCGCGGAATTTGAATTGGCACCGCACCAACTATTTGTTCGTAATTTTCTCTCGTCAATGACGCCTTACAACAGTTTGCTGCTTTATCATGGCCTTGGAACGGGAAAAACGTGTTCGGCCATTAGTGTGGCGGAAGAAATGCGTGATTACATAAACCAGTTGGGGCTCACAAAAAAAATACTGGTTGTCGCTTCGGTCAATGTGCAGGACAACTTTCGCAAGCAATTATTTGACTTCAACAAGCTGGAATTTGATAGAGACCTGCGTCAGTTTTATATACGTGGATGCACTGGAAACAAGCTTCTGAAAGAAGTGGGAGCAAACGCAGAGTTGACCGATTTGACGGAGAGAAACGTGGAAACGGTGCGTGTCAGCATTGTTCAGCGCATCACTCGCCTCATCAATGCCAACTACGAGTTTATGGGCTACATTGAGTTGGCAAACTTGGTGCGACGTCTGACAACCAAGGCAGGCATGTCAAAACAAGATGCAGTTCAAGCAATCAAGCGCGAATTCAACGACCGTCTTGTCATTGTGGACGAGATTCACAATGTGCGCAGCGACGAAGAAGCAAAAGACAAGGACAAGAAGGAGTCGGGAGGAACAATCGTGTCAGAAGAGTTATACAAACTGGTGCGATACGCAGCAAATATGCGTTTGCTGCTTTTGTCAGGAACACCCATGTATAATGACCCTCGTGAAATCGTGTGGTTATTGAATTTGATGAACACAAATGATCGCAGGTCGACGATTGCAGTGAGCGACGTGTTTGACCGAAACGGCAACTTGTTGGAAATAAATGGACGCCCGGTGGGTGCTGAGCTGCTGCGCATCAAGTCCAACGGATACATTTCAGTTGTAAAAGGAGAGAATCCGTATATTTTCCCATATAGAATGTATCCGCGTGAGTTTGCACCGGACCATTCATTTTTGTTGAATCGGGAAAAGCACCCCGCGCTGCAGTTGAATGGCACGCCTATTCCAGACCCATTGCAACATCTGGACGTGTATTTGAATCCCGCCGGACCATACCAAGAAGCCGTGTATAACTACATCATTGACCGCAAACGGCTGGAAATGTCGGTTGACGCCACTTCATTCGGCTCCTTTTTGTTGAAGCAGCCCATTGAGGCACTGAACCTCGTGTATCCTAGTGTGGAGTTTGACAAACTCATGGCGCGAAGAAAGCCCGAAACCGATGCAACCGTGTCGTCATCGGACGTTGCGCTTCTCAAACAAATGGACATTAAAGGACTGCTGGGTGATGCCGGCATCAAGCGAGTGATGAAGTATGAAGAATCGGAAGACGGTGCTCGGATTTTCAATTACGAATACAAGGCCACCACGCTGACAAATTATGGTCGCATTTTTGCACCCAGCAACATCGGCAAGTATAGCAGCAAGATTGCCTGCATTTGTGCACAAATCGAACGAGCCAACGGCATTGTGTTGGTTTACAGCGAATATATTGGAGGAGGTGCAGTGCCAATTGCGCTAGCGCTGGAAGAAATGGGATTCACGCGATACGATAAAGACGTGGGTTCGCTCTTCAAAACTGCACCCGTGCCGCAGCGCATTTTCAATCAACAAAAAAAACGGTTTGCTGCAAAATACGCGATGTTCACGGGAGATAAACATTTGTCGCCGGACAATCGCGCTGAACTGGAAGCACTTACGACAGACAATGCATACGGACAGCGCGTGAAGGTCGTTATCATTTCCAAGGCAGGAAGCGAAGGCATTGACTTCAAGAATGTGCGGCAAGTGCACATCATGGAGCCATGGTATAACATGAATCGCATTGAACAAATTGTTGGACGAGCTGTGCGAAACTGCAGCCACTCGGATCTTCCGTTTTCAGAGCGCAATGTCCAATTGTTTTTGTATGG
>Ga0194133_10009037_pt1 | contig 11513 bp, 7 predicted proteins | sample TA2KigOf40mmetaG_FD_155448 | JGI IMG/M metagenome (GOLD analysis project Ga0194133, IMG submission 155448) | Freshwater microbial communities from Lake Tanganyika, Tanzania - TA2015055 Kigoma Offshore 40m | ecosystem: Environmental > Aquatic > Freshwater > Lake | place: Tanzania: Lake Tanganyika...
AGAATTTTTTCCACTAGGCATTTATATAATTGAACCGATTGGTAACTATAATTATTAATACATTTTTGTACTAACATCTTAATTATTGACTGGATTTTATACATTTATTATGGCGTTATTATTCGCATTTATAGAACCATTTGCCAAAGTTATATTATTCAATGTTGTAGTTGCCAGATATCTTAGATTATCTTGAGTGTCTGTATAATTTTTTGTACTTGCATCTTAAGAATTAACTGGATTTAAAATATTTGTTATTTTATTTGAATTCATGGATAAATCGCCATTTGGTTATACAATATTGTTTAATTTTACAGTATTTTAATAACAAGTTCCTATTTATGTATCAACATACGCTTTATTAGATCCATCAGAATTTAATGATGGATTTTGTAAATTTATTATTTTTTATCCATTTAAATTCAGTGAATTTGTTGCTAAAGTTATAGAATTTAGAGGAGTTGTATTGAGATATCTCATATTATCCTAGGTATCTACATAATTTTTTGTCGCCGCATCTTGAAGATTCACTGGATTTAATAAATTAATAATTTGGTTATTATTCGCATTTATAGAGTCGTTTGCTAGCGTTATATTATTCAATGTTGTAGTTGCCAAATACCGTAAATTATCTTGAGTATCTGTATAATTTTTTGTCGCGGCATCTTAAAGATTTATTGGATTTTACAAATTTATTATATTGTGAGTATTTAAAGATAAGTTATCATTTGGCGCTGTTATATTGTTTAATTAAACCGTATTTTTATAGCAAGTTCCTATTTATTAATCTACGTATATTTTATTGACACCGTCACCATTAGCTGAGGGTGTTTATAAATTTACTATTTTTTATCCATTTAAATTTAACGAATTTGCCGCCAAAGTTATATTATCAAGTGTTGTTGTAGATAAATATCTATTATTATCTTATTAATCTACATAATTTTTTGTACAACAATCCTATAAATTAGTTGGATCGGCTATATTTATTATTTTTTGCGCATTCATATTTAATGGCGTTGTACCATTTAATAATTCTGTTTGATTTGCTTATAATTTCGATGTATTTACTACATTATTTTATATTTGCTATATATTTACATTATTAATTGATATGTCAACATAATTTTTATTTGCTACATCGGTTGGTTGGATTGGTGATAGAACATTGATAATATTATTATTATTCGCATTTATTTATCCATTTGCTAAAGTTATATTGTTTAAAGTAACAGTATTACTATATTTTTGAGAAACCTGACTGTCTACATAATTTTTTGAGCATCCATCTTATAAAGAAGTGGGATCGGCTACATTTATTATTTTTTGCGCATTCATATTTAATGGCGTTGTACCATTTAATAATTCTGTTTGATTTGCCGCTAATTTTGACGTTAAAACTATCGTATTCGCTATTTGAGTGCTGCCTTACGATCTAGAGTCTACATATTATTTTGTCGCGGCGTCTTATAATGAAATGGGATCAGCAATGTTTATTATTTTTTGCGCATTCATATTTAATGGTGTTGTTCCATTTAATAATTCTCCTTAATTCGCCGCAAGTTTTGATTAATTATTAACTGTATTTTATATTTATTATGTATTTAAACTTTATATTATACTATCCACGTATTATTTATTTGCCGCCTAATTATTTGTCTATGGATCTTATATTCCTTCTAAAATAATATTACTCGTACCGTCTTCCTTTGATAATTATATTATATGATTTCCTTTATTTTAAATTTAAGCAACTGTTTAATCTGATGCTGTCATTTTTATATTGATCGCTGTTACTTTTACGGTTTACATATTTATATACAATTTAATTTATTTTTCAAATATTACTATGACTATATTTTTGTAATACAACAAGACAATATCTCAACTATCGAGGGTTTTTAATAATATATCCGAATAATGAAATGTTATAACTTGATAATCTGGGGAATATAGTTATTGATATGCGAAGGTTAAGATGAAAGGCGTGATTGTAGATAAGATATTGGGTAAATAAAAACTATATCAATGCAAGAACAGGATTTTATGATATTTATAGATTAAAATAGATGGAAAATAATAAGCTTCTGCCAAAATGGATAAAAACGCGTTTATTATTGTATAAAATAATAAATAAAGGTATTATGATTATAAAATAAAAACTTTAAATAGGGAATTATGTATTTAATAAATGTTAGTTATTTAAATGATTGAGTTGTATAATTTATTGCAATTTTTAATATTGAAAAAATTGGAGATAAATTAAAACAATGTTAAATTATTTTTTAAGAACCGATTTTAATTAAAAAAAGTAAATTATGGTCTTGTTTTTAATCAAAAATAATATAAATTTTTTAATGACTTTATAAGATGTGAAAATTATAAATTTTATTGATAATAAACATATAAAGTCGCGTTTATTATTAAAATTATTTTGCATTATATAAAATCAATAGGAAAATAAACAGGAATCAAAGAATTTAGTATTTTTATAGTTATAACTAAGTATTACGAAATTTATAGTATGTGACATATGTATAAATAAAAATATAACTAATTAATATTTAAACGCGATCATTATTTTGCGTATAATTTAATATAAAGTTATAATATTTAATTTATATAATTTTGAATTATCTGAGAAGTTAAATAAATTTTACAAAAATTTTTATTAAATAAAAGTATATGGTGGGTCGCTTCGCTCTATTTATTATCAAAGAGTTAAGAGAAAATTAATAAAAGAAAGATTGCTTCAAAATTTATTGGCTAATATTTATTAAATTTTTGATTATATAACGTGCGTATAAATCAACTTTTAACTTGGATTAATTGGGTCGCGGGTTTGAAAGTTCATTATAATAGTTTTATAACACTTCCTTTTTTAATGCTTTATTTTATTATTAATCTAAATATGAATTCGCGGTTATTAAATGTTGATCGCAAATTTAATATTTAATATACGTTTTTATAGGGGTTTTGTTGGGTTATTCGCGTATATAAGTGAAATCGCGGTATTAATTTTATATATTAAAAATATAATAATTTAAAGCATATGAACGGAAAATAATTTCATTGAAAGTAATTTTCTTTTTTATATCTATTAAAAGTTCTATATAATATGCTAATTGTAAATTTTTATAACTATTTTTTATTTTATTATATAAGTTAAACAATTATATTTATAAATATTTATTATATACGCAAATTTTCGTTCTTTTTATTTAAAACACGAAATAAAGCAAGGTGAATTATTGCGCGCAAATATAATATATTATTTAAATAGCTTTCCACTAAAATTTCGGCGTCCAACAATTCAATTTATCTTCTTCAAGTCATTTTCAATCAGTATTTTATTGTTTTTCTGTGTGGTGATATAATACAAAAATTGTTTTTGTAAGGCGCCGAATTTAATTTATTATAAGCTATAAATCACGAATAATGTAAAATTAATTTATAACGCCTTTTCTACATATGTTTATTCGTAAAATTCGGTGTATTTTACATATTTTTTGAAATTCATTAAATGCGTATATTATAATAATTAAATTAATTTTATTAAAAAATTATTAAAAGTTTGTTTTATTTTTTGACTTATGAAAATAATTTTAAATTATATATTTGCGGCAAAAATTTTATGGTATTATTTAATTTGTTAATTTTTAAAATATTTCACCCATTATTTCCGCAAAAAATACATACAACACACCTCATTCATCACATTTGCTATATATGGAATACAATGTGACTCACTCGTTCATATTGCACTGCTCTCCCCACATTTTTATAGAACTTCAAATTAAAAAATATTTAACCATTACAAAAAATTAGATATTATAATTTATCTGTGTTATTTGTGGGCAGTATTCTCAATAGATAGTAAAATATGTGTTTATAAATAGGATTCACAGCCATCAATACAAATGGAGTTGATATTTTTAATTTATATAGAAATGTGGGGTATATTTTAATGTATTGTGCGAGAATATACTTAAAATATTAAAAAAAGAATAAATATAATTAAAATAACGCACCTTTTTAACTATTATTATTCCGATATAATACCCATGAAACGACGAAAATTATTAATTTTTTATTTTTGTATATGTGTACCATTTTTTATTTGGGTCGGTTATATTAGTTTGAGCAAAGAGTGTATTGTATATTTTCTTAGATATTTATGCGCCACCTAGTTTTTTAATAATATTAATATATAAATATTGCGGGTTTATTTTATACTATATATTATATTGTATTATTGTTTATATACTTTATTTTTTGTTATTAAGCAAGATGTTATTAAATTATGGTGATTTACCCTTTTTTTATAAACTATTTTGCAATTTCTGACGAACAATCAGTCAAAAAACTTTTTATTTTTTAGTTTATGATTTTGTTTCTAATATCCTGGTTTTTGCGAAAAATACATCAATATTAACACTTTCATTTTTAATCTTATTAATATATTTATATTTTTTATTATTCTAAATCGTCATCTATACATTTTTTGATATCATAATAATTTCCAATGCATTCTATTTTTTGACCAGAGAGTTATTAATATGTATTGTTTTATATGTTTTTTTACATGGAATTGTTTTAAAGTTATTCTTCAAGTGGTTCGCGTATTTTTAAATTGTAATGAACTGAACGATATAATTATTCTATGTTTTATTTAATAGTGTCAGACAATTATATTAATTTTTTCTCGATTAATTTCAAATATTCATTTTAATATTATTTTTAATTAAAATAATATAATAATCGCAAAGTATAATCGCGCCTTTTATTTTATTTCAGATCAGTGAAACTTTTACCTAGTTATTATTCAAATTACAATTGCGATATACAAATTTGCGGACTTATATTTTTCATCGCCCATATAAGTGTTAATTATACTAAAAATTCGCTATTTATTTTAAAAATATCGTTTTGTTCATTTTTCTATAGAACTTCTTCAATATTTGGTACACTTTTATCGCGAACTTTTATTTATTTATTATTACCGCCAAATAATTATTATTGTATGTCTTTTTAATTTTGTTTATTTTCATAAATATTTTTTATAAATTCGCTTAAATTATTCTATATTTAATGTTTTGTGTACTTTTACCAATCATACTCAAGGGGTATATTAAATATGAATTTCAATAATTGCGGATTAATTTATTTCTCATTTTCGTTTTATAGCTTTATATTATCAGATTGTACATTTTTTATTTTATTTTCTTATTATTGAGATGGGTCAATTAAAGTGTTCACTTTTATTTTATTTATATATTATTTTATATACTTTTTTTTATTAAAAGCTTCTTATAGATTTTGATTGCATTTTATTGCTTAATTCGCGTCTTAATTATTTATTATTTTGCTTAACATTTTATACGTTTGATATTAATTGTTTATTAGCTATTTTATTGTATTTCTGTATATTTTTTGAAAATAATAATTATAGGTTGGTTAATCGCTAACAATAATAACATTTGTATTTTAATTTTCCTATTATTATAGTTTATTTAAATATTTTAATAATTTATGTAAATTTTCTTGATTTATAGTATTTGAATTCTCCTAAAATTAATTAAAAAACAAATTAACTTACTTTTTAAACTCCATTTCAATTTGTTAACGGTTAAAACTTATTATATTATCATATTGCCATATTATATCATTGTCGCATTATTTACTTTTTTCGTCTTTTTTTAAATACGATTTATATGATATTTTTATAAAAATGTCTTTTATTTGTTTTATTATTTCTATGTTATCTTATGTTTCTTTGTCAAATATTTACGCTTTAATATTCATTGTTTGTTGGAAAAATAAAAAAGTACAAATAAAATAGTTTGAAATATATATTTATTTAATAAACATTTATTCATTTATTTTTTATACATTCTATTATATCTAAAAAACTCATATTATCAATGTTTATGTTTTCGCTTTCAAATACATCGATTATTTTTTCTTCGTTTAAGTCATCGCTCTCTGACATACTCCCCACCCCCTCGCTATTTGAATCTTTATTATTTTTTTATATTTCGCTATATTTTTTTATAATTTTATTTAAATCTAATTCTTTAATTTCATTGATTGTAGAAAAATTTATATCCGCGCCTAATCCCTTATTTATAAAAGAATTGCTATAATTTTCGGTAAGGACTAAAACTTCATTATTTGATGCGTATTCTTCTATGATTGACAATAATTTTACAAAGCATACTTAATCAATTATATTTATTTTCTCGTCGTCTTCGATTATACTTTATTGACCGTTTAATTTATTTAATATTACAAATATTATTTAATATATATATTGTTAAATTAACTGGGGTAATTTTTCCGATAATTTCTTTCTATCTTATATTTATATAAATGCTTTTAAAACTGACAATAATATATTTTATAAAATATTTTTTTGTATATTTTCATACCAATATACTTATTTTAGTAAAACACACGCATAAATAAATAGAGTATAATTTTAAATATCAAAATAATTATCTTTGTCAAACTATTTCACAAATTTAATATAATTTTGCTTTATTTTATTTGAATCGCTATCATCATCACTCATAAATTCCTTAAAAAAAGTAACATTACGAAAAGTTATATCAAAATTATTTTTGTAATAATTATATAATTTATCTACCCTTTCATCTTTATCTTATTGATTTTCGGTTTTTTATTAATTATCCATTTATGTTAAAAAATTAAAATTCCGTTTTTAAACAATTTTATGTTTTTTATTATTGCCAATTTTTAGACACATATTTATATTTTATTATTTCTCAAATTATATATTGTTGATTTTATAAAGCAAAATAGTTTCGTTTATAAAAAGGTTAAGTGGAATGTAATATGGAACTGTATTGTCCATCTCAAGCCCTTAAAATTGGAAGTAATTTACATTCTTGTTAAAGCTATTTATTATTAAATCTAATAGACTTTTTAAACGGCGCATTAAATGTAATAAAAATATATAATTTTTTGCTATATTCTTTTAGTTTCCGCGCAAATATTTTTTAATTTCTGTCGCCATAAATCATACTTTCAGCTTTTCACTTTTATTTATATGTGTATAGTTACTGTTTTGTAAGTTCGGCTATTATTTTAACCATTTTGAATTGAATAATATAAAATTACATTATTCACTTAAACTTAAGCTTATATTTTTAAATTAATTTGTTAAATGACAGGATTAGTTAAAGGTTTTATTTTTAATTCCGCAGATAATAAATTAGTTCCAAATATTAAAGTAAGATATATTTTGCGTTATTATTTTTATTTTTGTGGATTATTTTGTTTTATATTCGAGTGTAATCTTTCAATTTGTATTATTTTTTGAAAAATAACAGTAGTTTGAACTTTTTTTATACATAAATATTATTTAAGTGTAAATTTATGCATAATAATTTAAATCACGGTTATATAATTAAATTGTAACATAAATTATTTATATTTCCATTTTATTTCTTTATCAAAGGAAGCGCAAAAATAAAAGTTAATTAATTAATCGATATATATCAATTTGATAATTTATTATTTTTTCGTACTTATTTATATTATATGCGCGTTATTCTTATTATTTACTATTTATAATATAGATACATGTATAATTTATACTTTTGATATAAAAATAAATCCTACATATTTATATCATAATTTTTAGGGACGTATTTAAATATTTTTTAGATTTATGATAAATTATAATAAATTATAATTATTGTAAAATTACGAACTGGCGATTTTGGCACAAAAATTTATCATTTCAGAGCGGGGGAGGGTTATCACAATTGATCACCAAAATGGCCGGACATCGAACTTCATTTCTTCTAAATTTTGGAACGGAATGATTAGCTAAATTGCGGCTAAAAGTAACATTTCAATATATCAGAGGGAAGATCCGGTACATCTTCTATGAGATGAGGGTAGCCTTGAACTCTCGATCAATATTGATATCGTAATCTAAGTACGACTATATTTCAAAAGAGTCTATGTATCTCCCTGGTTCAGTCAACCTATCGTAATAGCTTCTCATCCGTCTAGACACAGACGCCTCATCTGAGTACCGATATTATGGATTCTTAATTAGGAATTTCTTGTACCCACGAATAAAGGTAATGATAATATCCAAATCATTTTAAAAATCTGATTTATCTTTTGAAATTTAGTCCATTATATGTCAATTATATACTGTAAATTCATTTTTTATCAATAAAATATTTAACTGTTTAAAAAAATAGAAATGTTGGTAGGATGACTAGCAAGTATTAACAAAGTCTAGCTATATAGAACACTATATAAATATTATGTTTTTAAATTCGTAGTGTGATACGGCATTAAAATTTTTGTTAAATAAATTGAATATGAGTGTATTTAATAAATGCATAAATTTATCATTATATTAAAAATAACATATTAAACAAAATAAAAATATGTATTATGATTGGGTTATTTTTTTAATAAATTTTTGTTATATTCTATCTATATTTTATTATATATGTTTTCATGTATTTCCTTTTTTTAAATTATTCAATGCATTATTTGCTATTTTATTTATACATTCATTTAGCGCTTATAATTGATTATAATTATCATAATTTCTTTATTATATCAATTCTCTTAATGTTTTTATTTCCACTGTTTTTAATGGTGTGTCTTCTTTTTCATTTATTATTTTCTGCACCATTAACAAATCTATCACACATCCTAAATTATATTGTTTTTACTTATTTTTTTTGTACTTTTTTGTATATCTATTTTCTTTATTATTTGTTCCTCTCTATTTTTTTCTTTTTTACCGCCAAACACTTTGTCTTTATTGTATCTTGCATAATGAACTCTCCTTTGTTTTTTCATCTATTTATTCACTCTTTAATTTTATTTTCCCTCTTTCTTATTTCCTCCATATATTATATAGTTATCTCTTTTTTATTTATTTTCTTCTCCTATACCCTTTATGTATTCCACTAGGCACATTATTAATGCTGTTATTATTAGTACTATTAAAATACAGATCATTTTGCCTATAAATAAATTTTATTTAAAATAATTATTTGTACTCTTTTATTTTTCTATAATTTATCTTGTTAATTTCGGCTTTAACTTTATTTTTATTTTTTTGTCTTTTCTCTTGTTTAATTCCTTTTAAAGTTACTTTATGTAATCTCCATTAAATATACACTCTCATTATTTTTTCTGTTCTCTCATTTAGTGCGAGGTTTTAAAATTGTTTCCTCGTTACACTTTTAAATGCAATTATTCGGTTATATATTGTCGTTTTTCGCTTTTATCTTTAATTTCGAGTTTCAAATCGCATTATCTAATTTCCGTCAAAACTAACTTCGTATTAATTTAGTTTTTTTATTTTTTATTTAACTTATTTTATACTTTTGCCTAAATTAGTGCTTACATAATTAGATAATCACGCGTTTCATGCCCAACCCTCTGCTAACTCCGATTCCATTACTCTCACAATTTAAAAAAATACGAAATTTTTTAATCTGTTAAAGCTCTCCACCCCACAGCTCCGAGCACAATAGCTCCATACTCCACACCCAATTCCCACTAATCCACTAAACCTTACATTAAATTTAAACCCAAACTCGTACTACACTAAACACGGTGTAAAGTAGTGTCGATGCCCCACCCTACTCACAACCTTTCAAACGGACAATTAATATTTTGTTCCTATATATTTTCATTTACCGAAAATATCAATCCTATGGGTGAAGGAGATTTTATTTATTTTGTTAAGCCATTCGAATTAAAATAACATTCTTTTATTACCCAAATATAACTAGACAAAATAAATAATATAAAATCAGCATTTATGTTAATTATCGCAAATAATTAATAGAATATATTAATTAATAGATAAAATTGTATTTTTTTAATTATTATGTTAATTTTTATACTTTTATTAATAATGTGTATAATTTTTAGTAAATATTAAGCTTCACCACAAAAAACAAATATATTGTTATTAAAATTGATTTTCGTTCATTTTATGAACTGGCCTGATATGTTCCTTAAATAGTTTTCGTTCTTCATTCTTTAATATCATTTTTATTGTTACATTATAAGATCAGTTATAATTTACAGGCCGCGGTTCATTCAAGATTTTTTTTATCTTCTTCGCTATTGTTTTTCTGATCTTTTTAAGCCAATTATAGCTACTAGATTTCTTCTAGTGCTTTATTTTTTTCTGGGTCATTCTTTTTTTATTTTGGCTTTTTCTTCTTTTCTTTCTTTTCTTCTTCTTTCTCTTTCTCCTCAAATTATTTTTAATTTATATCAAACTGAATTTTTCTCTTCTTTTCTTCTTCGATTCTTTTATTTTTTGCTTCTAATTATTTCAGTTGATTTTTTCTCTTGTCTTCTTCGAATTTTAATTTTTTTTCTTCTTCAGTTTTTTCTTCTTTTTTCGGCTTAAATTTAATTTTCTTTTCTGCTTTTTTCTCCTCTTCTTTCTTTTCTTTCTTCTCTTCTTCTTTCTTTTCTTTCTTCTCCTCTTCTTTCTTTTCTTTCTTCTCCTCTTCTTTCTTTTCTTTCTTCTCCTCTTCTTTCTTTTCTTTCTTCTCCTCTTCTTTCTTCTTCTTTTCTTCTTCCTTTTTCTTCTTTTATTTCTCTTGTCTTCTTTCTTCTTCAAATTTTAATTTCTTTCTCTCTCCTTCTTCTCTCTTTTTTTCTTCTTCTTTCTTTTCTTCTTCTATAAAAATTTGGCGCTGATATTCAATCACCTAGATCTCTTAAAAAGTTTTAACTTGCTGGCCTAGGATGAAATCATATGCTTCCTGCTAGTATTTGGTCATTTCATGCAGGAGTTCTACATCTGTTTGAAGACATAGGCGCGTTTGATTATGATTTTAATAAAAATTAATATAATGATTTATTTTAGATGCCGTTATATATAATTAGTGGCAATCTTTAATAGCGGAAATTAATTCGGAATATTCTAAATCACTGATCATATCCGTGATTTGTTTTGATAAGTTGTAATCGGTTCCCATAAATCTGTAAATATAATAATATATAAATTGTTGACAAATATAAAAATTGTTCGGATTATTTGGTTATAATTTTTAAATTACGAGTTTGACATCATGGTCATAAGTTTGTCTACTCGCTAATAAAAGTATGTTTACAAGATGATTATACATAATATTTTCCTCGTCAAATGCGGGTTGTTACATATATAAATCTTTAAAAGTTTCGTGGATTGGTGGATTGGTGTACTTAAATTTCCTATATTTATTAAAGAATTTAAAGGTATCTTCGTACAAAGCTAGAGTTACGTCGAGCTACTAAGACTATCCTTCAAATTAAGCCAATTTTACCTCAACCTCCTTTCCATTCACTTGATAATAAATTTTTGGGCCGTTATAAACATAGACCGTAGCTCTGGCAAATTAGATATATTTATAAATTAATAAAAATCGGCGGTTATCTGACTATTATAAGATTTTATTAGCGTAATCGGCATAATCTTTGTTTTTAGTGTTTATAATTTT
>Ga0194133_10009038_pt1 | contig 11509 bp, 7 predicted proteins | sample TA2KigOf40mmetaG_FD_155448 | JGI IMG/M metagenome (GOLD analysis project Ga0194133, IMG submission 155448) | Freshwater microbial communities from Lake Tanganyika, Tanzania - TA2015055 Kigoma Offshore 40m | ecosystem: Environmental > Aquatic > Freshwater > Lake | place: Tanzania: Lake Tanganyika...
GCCGTCCGCCTCCCTCAAGGCTCGGATCTTCTCCTCTGTCGTGTGTCGCTTTCCTTTCATGGTCTGGTCCCTTTCTTGGTCGCCCAGACTCTCACTCCCTCTGGATCCGTTTTGCGAGGTCACGTCAAATGGATTTGGCAAATTTGGACGAAAGGGTATCTCGGAAAAAGTGGTTAGCTCTATTTTCCCTAAGAATCTGACGATGAGAGACTTAAAAACCATCTTGCCATACGGTCCGATAAAATGGATTATCAGACCCGAAGCGCGCCGAAAGGGGGGCCCTAGGACCGTATTTGTCCCACCTGACCCTGCAAGGTTCCGCACAACGAATGACGGAAATCCTTCATGTTCAGGCGGGTTTTAAGCGACCCTCGCTCAATACTCTCCTCTTCTGGCCGCTGAGGATGTCTGAGCCTATGTCGAAAGACGGTCCGATAATTGTCCGGCGAAAAAAGCCCCAAGGCGTCGCCGTAAGCCCCCCGCCGGAACTTACCGGCGAGTCGCCCGACGACTCCAATCTCCCGGCCCCGGCTCAGGCTTCAGAACAGCGTCTCATCACCCAGGCGGAGTTTCAGCGGCTTGGTGAGATTCCACCGGAGGCAGAATGGTTCGCCAACATCACCAACCCCAACACCCGCCGGGCCTACCGCAACGACATTGGGCAGTTCATGAAGTTCGTCGGCATCGAGCACTTTACCGACTTCAGAATCGTCGCCCGAGCGCACGTCATCGCATGGCGCAAATCGTTGGAGGGCAAGAGCATGGCCCCCGCAACGATTCGTCGGAAGCTCTCCGCGCTGTCTGACCTCTTCGATTACCTCTGCAAAGAGAACGCCATCGTCATCAACCCCGTGCATGGCGTCGAGAGGCCAACGGAAGGAGCGAATGAAGGGAAAACTCCCGCCATCTCTGACGAGCAAGCGCGACAGCTTCTAAACGCCCCAGACCCCGAAACCCTCAAGGGTAAGAGGGACCGCGCCATTTTAGCCGTCCTCCTCTACCACGGGCTTCGACGCGCTGAGTTGTGCGGGCTCAAGGTTGAGCACTTCACGCAACGGCGCGGCATCATGACCTTCACCGTCCACGGCAAGCGCGGGAAGCTCCGCTACCCGCCCGTGCATCCCAAGGCACTCGCGCTTCTCCAAGACTACCTCGACGCCTGCGGGCACGGTAGCGACGCGAAAGGTGCCCTCTTCCGGCCGATTCGCAGGCCCGATGGGAAGGTGGAGAAGGCGCTCACGAGCGATTCGGTCTACCGGAACGTCGTCATGCACTACGCGAAGGCAATAGGCATCAGCATCGAGGCCTTCGGGCCGCACTCGCTCAGAGCAACCGCAGCAACAAACGCCCTCGAAAACGGAGCCGACATCGCGAAGGTGCAGGAATGGCTGGGGCACTCTGACATCTCGACGACCCGCCTTTACGACAAGCGCCAGAGTCGCCCCGAAGATTCGCCGACGTTCAAAGTCTCGTACTGACCGCCCCTCTACCACCTCAGAACTCAATGTCCTCAGTCTACTTCAACACCGCGGATACCCATTCGCTGGAAGCCTGCGGTTTCAAGCTGGTCAGAGGGGGAACGCACAACAGCAGGACCATGATGCTCGCAGAACTCCAAATGGTTCTGCGAGCAGTCGATGAGAATGCAACCGCTCCTGATTACGCCGAGGCAATCGTGACTCGAAACGTCCTCGCCAAGGACACCGTCAGCACCCGAAAGAAGACCCTCGAACACCTCAAGGAACTCTACACCCTCTCACCCAAGACACCCCTCTTCCGAATTCTCCGCCGCCTTTATCGCATAGACCCGGGGAGCCTGCCCCAGATTGCAGCACTCATCGCGTTGGCACGGGACCCTCTCCTGAGATCAAGTGCCGAAATCATCCTCCCCATGGTGGACGGAGAAGTCGTCACACCAGATGAAATAGCCAAAGTGATTGAGAGGGATTTCCCCGCGACATACTCACCGACATCACTCATTTCCATCGCGCAGCACTGCGCATCCACATGGGCGCAGGTTGGGCATCTCTCAGGGCGAATCCGAAAAACGCGAAAACGCATCCAACCAACTCCCGTCGCGTGTGCCCTTGCCTTCTTCCTCGCCGATACGACAGGCCACCGAGGGCCCGCCATCTTTGCGAATCCTTGGTGCCGAGCCATCGAGATTGATCCCGACCGCGCGCGAAACCTCGGATTCGAAGCGCACCGAACCGGGCTCATAAACCTCCGAGCGATTGGAGAGGTCGTAGAGATTGGCTTTCCCTGCCTCTCAGACATTCTCACCCACACTCCATGAACTCCACGGACCGGCTTCTTCACAACTATGCCCGGCAGGTTCGCCTCCCCTGGCCCCAGAACATTGCAGGAATGCAACGGGTCTGGTTCGCCGTGTATCCCCCCGCAGAGGAACGAAAGGTCCGAGCCCGAATCCAACACTTTGAGAACCTGACCCGCGAAGCAGGCCACGGGTGGGCATCCGTTGACCTAACTCCAGTCCTGCCGACGTGGATGGCAGGTCATGATTACCGCGAGGCCGCTTTCAGCGAGCCGGAGTTTTTCACCTGCGACGACGAATTGGAGATTCTGGCAGCACAGAGAATCCGCGACGTCTGCACAGCCGCAGAAGCGAATGAGAACACAGTCGTAGCACTCGTTGGTCTGGCCTCCCTCTTCGACTACATGAAGGTCTCCCGCCTCATCGGACGAGTGGAAGACAGCATTCGCGGACGACTCCTCGTCTTCTTCCCAGGCGAATACCGCCACAACGTTTACCGCTTCATGGATGCCCGAGACGGCTTCAACTACATGGCCGTCCCCATCACCTCTTCCGAGAACTTCCTCATGGCATGAAAAACCGCGACCTCTACTTCAAGGACCCAACCACCCTCCAAATCCTCAACCACGGCGTCGCCAAGGTTTCCGAAATTAGCCAGGAGAGCGATGAGGAACGCGCTAAAAGGGTCCAGACACTCCGCTTCGAGTTGGAGACTTTCGTGTGCGACGGCGAGTATGCCAAGGGGATGGTCCGGATTCTGGACGCCTATCTCAAAGGTCTTAACCGCACCGAGCAGCAAGCCGTATGGGTCAGCGGATTCTTCGGCAGCGGTAAATCCCACCTTGTAAAGGTCCTGCGCTACCTCTGGGAAGACTACCGATTCGAGGACGGAGCGACTGCACGTTCGATCGTGAGTCTCCCATCCGATGTTACTGACCTCCTCACCGAACTATCTACCCGAGCAAAGGCGTTTGGGGGGCTCCGTGCTGCCGCCGGAACCCTCGGTGCTGGTGACATGGGCAATGTCCGCCTCGCCTTCATCCAGTTGATGCTTCGTGCAGCGGGTTTGCCCGAGAACATAGCACAGGCTCGATTTATTCTCTGGCTCCGCGAACACCACTTCGATGAACCGGTCAGCCGATTCCTTGCCGCGAGGGGCAAGACACTCGCGAAAGAGGTCGCAAACCTAAAACTCTCGACGGTGCTGGCAGAAGCTCTCGTTTCTGCGGACCCAAAACTTGGCAACACCCCCAACGCTCAAGCCGCTATACGAGACCAGTTCAAAGACAATAGCTCACCAACCATCGCGGATGCCCTCGAATTTGTTCGGCGCATCTTCGGAGACGGGTCGCAAATCCCCTGCACGTTGCTCGTCGTCGATGAGATTCAGCAGTTCATCGGACAGACCATTCCACGCGCTAACGACCTCCAGGAAATCGCAGAACACTGCTCGACCGACCTGAACAATCGGCTCCTCTTCGTAGGTACCGGACAATCAGCGCTCGCAAGCACTCCTGCCCTTCAGCGTCTCATGGCCCGATTCACGGTGCCCGTGCAGCTTCGCGATTCCGACGTTGAAGGGGTTATCAGGAAGACGATTCTTCGCAAAAAACCAGAGCATGAAGCGGCCATCCGCCGCTGCATGGACGCTCATCACGGCGAGATGGCCAGGCATCTCCAGAACAGCCGACTCGCACTCACACCGGCAGATGAGACGCACTTCGTAGCAGACTACCCCCTTCTACCGACCCGCCGACGCTTCTGGGAAAAAGTCCTCCGCAACACCGACCAGTCGGGAACGAAAGCCCAACTCAGGTCGCAACTCCAAATCGTCTTCGAAGCCGCCAAGCGAACCGCGTTGGACGACATCGGCAGCGTTGTGCCTGCCGATTTCATTTACGACCAGATCTCAACGGACCTCCTAAACTCCGGGCAACTCGAACGCGAATACCACGAGACAATTCTCAGGCAGCGAGATGGTACGCCGGAAGGGAACCTCCGCTCTAGCCTCTGTGCGCTCTCCTTTCTCGTGGGAAAACTCCCACACACCGCAGGCAGCGACGAAGGCGTTCGCGCTACACCGGACACACTCATAGACCTCCTCGTTGGAAACCTACAATCTGACCGGACCCGACTCGAACAGGTTGTCCCAGCTCAACTCCAGGTCCTCGTGGCAGGCGGACATCTTATGGTGGTCGAGAACGCTTACCACCTTCAGACACGTGAAGGAGCAGTCTGGACGCACGAATTCAACCGTCGCAGGACCTCTGTTCTCAATGACGACACCCGCATCAACGAGAAGCGGTCCGAACTCCTTCGTGAAACGGCTCGAAACGCTCTGCGAACCGTCTCTTTGCAACAGGGTGATTCGCGCCAACCAAGAAAGCTCACTGTGGAGCTCTCCTCCAGCCGACCTCAGGCAAGCACCGAGGAGGTTACCCTCTGGATACGCGACGGATGGAGTGATGATGAAAAGACCGTGCTAAACGACGCCCGAGCAGCCGGCGTGAACAGCCCGATGCTCTTTGGATACCTCCCGCGCCTTGCACATGAGGACCTTCGCCAAGCGATTGCCTCCAACATTGCCGCACAGGAAACCCTCGACTCCCATGGTGCTGCCACCACCCAAGATGCTATTCAGGCCCGAAAGGCTATCGAGACACACCTGGAGCTTTCTGGCCAACGACTCGTCGACCTCATTAGACGCACGGTAAATGAGGCCAAGGTGTTCCTCGGTGGTGGTCGAGACGCCAACGGACTCGAACTGCCCGACAAGGTCCGCGATGCAGCGACAAACGCCCTTGAAAGACTCTTTCCGCAATACGGCGATGCAGACCACGGCAACTGGGGGCAAGTCGTGACCAAAGCCAAAGGCGGAGACGTTGGAGCCCTCGCGCAGGTAGGACACGCAGGCGACGTCGTCACCCATCCCGTTTGTCGCCGTGTCCTGGACTTCATCGGCGCAGGCAAAAAGGGGAGAGAAATTCGAGAGGAGTTCCGAGAAGCTCCCTTCGGGTGGCCCCAAGACGCAATTGATGGAGCTCTCCTGGTCCTGACGGTTGCCGGAAATCTCCGAGCGACCCTCAACAACCAACCGGCCCAAGCGCAGAACCTTCCGCAGAACCAAATTGGTATCGCGAGTTTCTTCGTCGACGTTCCGCCCTTGAACGTTGGTCAACGCCTCGACCTAAAGGCGCTCTTCCTCAAGGCCGACATCAAGACGACCAACGGTAAGGAGAGCGAGGCCGCAGGCTCTTTCCTCGAAGCCCTCCTGAAGCTCGCAGATTCAGCGGGTGGCGACGCCCCGAAACCAGAGGTCCCCGACAAGGCATTCGTCCGCGAACTACAGACCCTCAGCGGCAATGCCCAGCTCCTGCGCATCCACGGACAGAAAGACGACCTGACCAAGAAGGTCGAGAATTGGAAGAAGACCGCTGACACTATCACGAAGCGTTGGCCCGCTTGGGAGAAGCTCCAAACCCTGCACAAGCTCGCAGCCAGTCTTCCAGAATCCTCGACTGTTGGCGCATCCATCACCGCGATAATTGCCAACCGAAGCCTGCTCTCAGACCCCGACCCAATCCCCGAACTCGCCAAGCAGCTTACGAGCGCGCTTCGACTGGCGCTGAGCGGAGTCCAAGACCGACTGGAATCGTCCTTCACCCAAGGACACACCCAACTCGCGTCCTCATCTCTTTGGAGCAACCTCGCAGAGGACCAGCGTAAATCACTCTCTGCGACTCACCAGCTTTCACCTGCCGGAAAAGACCCAGGAAGCACCGAGGCAGAAATCATCTCTGCCCTTCAATCGCGCTCGCTGACTGACCGACACAACTTGGTCGACGCCGTCCCGCAGAGGTTTGCGAAAGCCCTGTCCGATGCCGCTCGACTCCTGGAACCCAAAGCGCAGCGAGTTGTCCTCCCTGGAGCGACGGTGAAATCTAACGCGGACCTAGAGGACTGGCTCCAACAAGTCCGCAGTCTCGTGCAGGACAAACTGAACGAAGGCCCTGTCATACTCTGAGCGTGCGCCGCCTCTTATGCGAGAGTCCGAAACCACTGAATCCAAGAAGAGCCTCGCAGAGCTCAGCGAGGGACTTGTTTCTATCGCAGCCATCCTCAACAAGCATGGCCGTGGGGAGTTGTGGTTCGGTATCCGCAACGATGGCTCCCCGGTCGGAATGGACGTGACGGAAACCACCCTTCGTAAGGTTTCCCAAGCCATCGCTGCGCACATCGAACCTAAAATCTATCCCGAGATCGAGGCTGTCACCCTCGAAGGAAAGCACTGCATCCGCATCTACTTTTCAGGCTCAGAAGCTCCGTATTATGCGCACGGCCGGGCTTATATGCGCGTGGCCGACGAGGACCGCCAACTATCTGCCAAAGAGCTTGAAGGGATAATTCTCCGAAAAAACCGAACCCGCGAGGGCTGGGACAGCGAGACGATTACCGAACCAGGTTTCCAACTAGGAATTCAGCGACTACGGGATTTTGTGAAGCGAGCAGGCCTCGCTTGGTCAGATGCTCCGTCTGTCCTCGAAAACCTCGGATTGCGAACAGCACAAGGGTACAGGAACGCCACCGCCCTCTTTTTTCCCAAAACTCCTACCCTCAAGCTGCGCTGCGCGGTCTTCGCCTCACCAACCAGTCCCACACTCATTGACCAGCACGACTTTGTCGCAGACCTCCCGAATCTCATCGACGAAGCAGAGAAATACATTCTCCGGAACATTCACATTGGCATGCGCCTCGAAGGTATGCGCCGTGTCGATGTGCCGGAGATTCCGCAGCCTGCTCTCCGGGAAGCCATCGTGAACGCCTTCTGTCATCGGGACTACCGAGATCCCGATGAAGTACGGATTGCCATCTACCCAGACCGTGTCGAAATCCGGAACCCTGGTTCTCTGCCCGACGGGTACACCATCGACACACTCCGTTCCCACCGCGTTTCGAATCGGCGCAATCCCATCATTGCCAGCCTCCTCCAACGGCTACATCTCGTGGAAGCATGGGGCCGCGGCCTGTCGCTCATCCTCGACTATGCGCCCAACGCCACCTTTCAACAGGTTGCCCACCTTTTCATCACCACCTTTCCCCGCACCCTCAACCTGAGCCAAGGGGTAGAGTCGCAGCTAGAGTCACAGCTAGAGTCACAGCTAGAGTCGAGGGTCGGCTCCGCCTTGAAAGTCCGGGCTTTGGTGGCTCTGGCCCGCCAACCTCTAGGCAAGCGTGAATTATCCGAGCAACTCGGCCAAAGGGTCATTTCAGGCCCTCTCCACCAAGCCTTGAGAGAACTCATCGCCGACGACTGGCTCGCCTACACCATTTCCGAAAAGCCCAATAGCCGGCTCCAGAAATATCAGCTGACCGACAAGGCCAGAGCCCTCCTTGGGGATAAAGCCCTCTAATATCAATTTCTCTTCCAATACCATGCCTTCCCTCCCATCCCCTCTCCGTAAGCAATTGGAGAGCACCATCAAGGCTGCGCGAAAGACGGCTGAGGCCGGTGCGCAAAAGGCTCTGGAGGCGCTCGCGGTCCACGAGGCAGACCCCTACCGACACATGGACGACGCGCAGCGAACCCTGCGCAGAAAGCTCCGCGCACAGGCTCGGCAATTAGGTGATGTCGAGAGCCAGATTCGTCCTGGCACCTACGACATTCACCACTTGGCTGAGAAGGTCGCCTATGACCAATGGCATCGGCTCTTGTTCGCAAGATTTCTGCTGGAGAACGGGCTGCTTATCTCCCCGGAACATCAGGTTGCCGTCACACTCGATGACTGCGAGGAGTTGGCACCGTCTCTCGGGCTGAAAGACGCGTGGTCCGTTGCCGGTAGCTTCACCGCAACAGTCTTACCCGAAGCGTTTCGCGCCGATGACCCGGCCGCAGCGGTTGACCTTCCGATTGAAGAGAGGAACCGACTTCTTCGGCTCCTCATCGAGCTCCCTGCCGATGTTTTTACAGCCTCCGATTCGCTTGGCTGGACGTACCAGTTCTGGCAGGCGGAGAAAAAAGACGCCGTAAATGAGTCCGGAGTGAAGATTGGAGCCGACGAGTTGTCGCCGGTCACCCAGTTGTTCACTGAGGATTACATGGTGGACTTCCTTTTGGACAACACGCTCGGCGCGTGGCACGCCGGCAAAGTTCTCGCCGCGAATCCCAAGGTGGCCGAAAGTGCCCAGAGTGAAGAAGAACTCCGCCAGGCCGTTTCGCTTCCGGGGTGCCCCTGGAAATACCTCCGATTCATCAAAGGTGAGGACGGCAAGTGGAAGCCCGCCGCAGGGACCTTCGAGGGTTGGCCAAAAACCGCTTCTGCCCTCCGTGCGCTCGACCCGTGCATGGGAAGCGGGCATTTCATCGTCGCGATGTTCGAGCGGTTGGTCGCGCTGCGCGTGGCAGAAGAAGGGTCCGACGAAGTGACCGCCGTTGCTGGTGTTATCCGCGACAACCTGTTCGGCTTGGAGATTGACCCTCGCTGCACGCAGATTGCCGCGTTCAACCTGGCGCTGGCTGCGTGGAAGCGTGTGGGACACTGCAAGCTCCCAGCAATGAACCTCGCCTGCTCTGGACTCGCTCCGAATGCCCGCGAATCCGATTGGCTAGCGATTGCAGGAGACAGTCAAAAGCTCCGCGCCGGCATGGAGAGGCTCTACCGGCTCTTCAAGAACGCTCCGGTGCTGGGAAGTCTCATCAACCCTCGCACCGGTGAGGGCGATTTGCTGGTGGCCGGGTTCCATGAACTCCAACCGCTGCTGGAGAAGGCGCTGTCAGAGGAAAACCGGGACGACACCGTGCATGAAATGGCCGTGACTGCGAGAGGGCTGGCGAAGGCAGCGGAAATCCTCGCAGGACAGTTCACGCTGGTTGCCACCAACGTACCTTACCTCGGACGGATACGCCAAAACGAAGTAATGACAGAATTTTGTGAAAGAGTACATCCCGATGCCAGTGCAGACTTAGCGACATGCTTTGCTATAAGAGCAATTGAATTCTGCGCAAGAGGTTGTTCGACTGCGCTAGTTAAACCGCAAAACGTACTTTTCTTGAAGACATATGCTGGTTTTCGGAGGTCGCAAATCAAAACGATGCGATGTTGTATATTCGCCAAGCTAGGCGCAAAGGCTTTCAATACTCCAATGTGGGACTTCGGCGTATCATTAGATGTATTAACGAATACCTCTCCTGATGTAAACTCAGCGATGGTTGGGGTGGACGTTGGTGAGCATTTGAGTCCAAATAAAAAGGCCGAAAACCTTCAGAATAGAGAGCTTTTCGTTGGTCTACAGCTTGACCAATTAAAAAACCCAGATGCTGCGATTGTTTTCTTCGAGCCGTCGGATATCGCGCCTTTGTCGAAGTATGCAGATTCTCTCCAAGGGGCTTCAACCCTAGATATTGAGCGTCTGTGCCTCCACTTTTGGGAAGTTCCTGTCGGCGACGAATGGGTACCGCATCAGAGCACACCTGCACACGGTCAGATGTATTCAGGGATGGAGTTCGTCAGCGTGCATCGTGAGTCGGGTGCGGTTTTTGAAAGGTTGGCCGAGGACCTGAAAAGTGAGGGACGACTCGGTGGGGCCTGGTCGGGAAAGCCAGCTTGGGGGAAGTTGGGAGTTGCGTGCTCTTGGATGGGAACCCTCCCAACTGCTATTTACCTTGGCCAAGTTTACGATAACAGCATCGCGGCGATAATCCCAAAAGACTCGACCAACCTACCAGCGATTTTCTGCTTTTGCTCGTCAGCAGATTATTTGATTGAGGTTCGAAAAATAAATCAGAAAACCCAAGTTGCGAACGCCACGTTAGTCAAAGTACCATTTGACTTAGCGCACTGGCAAAAGGTCGCCGCAGAAAAATATCCGAATGGCTTGCCAAAGCCGTTTTCCAGCGACCCGACGCAATGGTTGTTCAATGGCCACCCAAAAGGTTCAGACCAACCTCTGCATGTCGCCGTCGCCCGCTTGCTCGGCTACCAGTGGCCCCGCCAGACCGGTTCTAGCTTTCCTGACTGCCCCGCCCTTCCCGCAGATGGCCTCGAAGCGTTCGCCGATGATGACGGAATAGTCTGCCTTTCGGCGACAAAAGGAGAATCCCCAGCAGCGGAGCGCCTCCGCGCTATCCTGTCGCAAGCCCTCGGCGCATTTGACCTCAAGCAACTTCTTTCAACGGCCGGTGCCAAGGGTAGCAAATCCGAAATGCTCGACGACTGGCTTCGTGACGAGTTCTTCGAACAACACTGTACATTGTTCTATAGCCGCCCCTTCGTCTGGCACATCTGGGACGGGCTGAAGAACGGATTCGGTGCGTTGGTGAACTACCACAAGCTCACCCACGCCAATCTGGAAAAGCTCACCTACGCCTACCTCGGCGATTGGATTCGCCGGCAGCAAATCGCCGTCGAAGCAGGCGAAGCAGGTAGCGACGCGAAGCTTCAAGCCGCTAAAGAGTTGCAATCCAAGCTGAAGCTCATCCTCGATGGAGAAGCACCCTACGACATTTTCGTTCGCTGGAAGCCGCTCTCTCAGCAAGCCATCGGCTGGAACCCTGACCTGAACGACGGCGTGCGCATGAACATCCGCCCCTTCGTTCAGGCCGATGTCCTGCGCAAGAAGGTCAAAATTAAGTGGGAGAAGGACCGCGGGATGGAGCCTCACCGGGACAAGTCGGAATACCCTTGGTTCTGGGGCTGGGATGAGAAAAAAGAAGATTTTACTGGCACAGGAGCTGAACCGGACGGCAAGCGGTGGAACGACTGCCACTACACAAAAGCTTTCAAAGTAGGGTTTTCGAAAGGATGAGCCATGTCCCATTTTGCTATCTCAAAAGACATTACCGCCGCACTTCAGCAGGCCCAACAAACTCGGCGAGACGACCTTGGTTTATGTTACCACACGTTTCGTGTCCAACTTGCGGAACCATCGACCAATTGGCAGGCAGTTTTGACTGAATTGGTTGATGCTGGTTGGCAACTGCAGGGTGGGCCAATCGTAATAGACCCAACCGAAGCTGCACCTCGACACGTGCTTATTTCAATGCTGCATTCAGCCCCAAGACCTCTCCGCATTCAGGGACATCTGGAAATCCGAGGCGGCATTCAAGGCGAAGCAGAACTTCGTGGCGAATTGACGTGACCTCGCAAAACGGATCCAGAGGGAGTGAGAGTCTGGGCGACCAAGAAAGAGACCAGACCATGAAAGGAAAGCGACACACGACAGAGGAGAAGATCCGAG
>Ga0194133_10009039_pt1 | contig 11506 bp, 12 predicted proteins | sample TA2KigOf40mmetaG_FD_155448 | JGI IMG/M metagenome (GOLD analysis project Ga0194133, IMG submission 155448) | Freshwater microbial communities from Lake Tanganyika, Tanzania - TA2015055 Kigoma Offshore 40m | ecosystem: Environmental > Aquatic > Freshwater > Lake | place: Tanzania: Lake...
GGCTATCGACCCCCGGCGCCCGAGAGGCCTGGGGGCTCGCCCCCAGCCCTCGGATCATCTCTATAGCCGGCAAAAAGGCTGCCTAAACTAACTTCAACACTGGACCAATCAAAGCGGGCTGGACACTGTTAGCGCCGCTTGGCGACGACGCCAAGGGTCAGCGGTCTCGGAGTAACTTCTGCAATCGCGCCGTCAGCGATCGCTCGATAGTGCCACGACGAAACGGCGGCATTGAGCGCCACTGCCTCGCCTCCTCTTGCGTCCGACCGCAACCCGTACACCAACCGGTTTTACCGTCAAACTTGCAGATATCGATGCATGGCGAGTCGCGACGCTTCGTTTTCATGCATCAACCGCTTCCGCCGAGCCTGCCGGCCTGCAGTCGCCGCAAACTCCCACCACCTCAAGCACTTCGTGCTCAACCGTGAAGTCAAGCAGCGCTGCGTCGACCGACACTTGCGAAAGAATCACGCGATCCACGATTTCATCCACTCTGCCGCACAATTGACAGCTGTAAATCACACCATGCTCGTTAGATTGATGATGGGATCTCGCAAAAAACACCTTCCGGCTCTCGATTCGACCGACCAAACCCGCCTTGAGTAGCGCATCGAGGGAGCGATAAATTGTCGGTGGCGAAACTCGCTTGCCGCGCCGCTTCGAAAGCTCCGTAAGCAATTCATACGCCGATACTGGACCTCGCCGGTCGACCAATACCGCAAGTACCGCAGAACGCAACGGCGTGAGCATGCTGAGAGGTCTCTTACGAGCATCAACCATATGTGGACGCTCCTTGCTTCAGTACCTCGCAAGCCGAATGCTCAAGTACACCGACGTCGAACCCACGTTCGAGGGTTAATGGTGCCGATGCCGCAGCGATTAGCGTGAGCACCGGAGCCAAGCTTCGGTCAGCCTGCGGATCGGCGAGATACCGACCCCACGCCAGCACCCGAGCGGCCACCGAAAGTCCGTAGGATCTCGACCATTTGAAATCCCGGCTTATCCGCTTAGCGAGCGCCGGGAATTGGGTACGACCGAGTTCAAACCCGTCTATGCGCACGGCGCAGCGCATCAAATCCTCGGGGTTTACGGCGACAACCGCTGTAGGGTCGATCGTGATCACGTTAACTCTGAACCACCAGACTCATATCGTGATGTAATAACATTACGCTCCTAATTTAAGCAACACCAGCTTTGTTCGAGGAGCACTGAGGAATGGAACGGACCACCTTAACGGCGCGAGCGATCTACGAGCAGATCAAGGCCAATCCCATCAGGCGGCGCTTCGGTTTTGGCCAACGAGTCGCCTTGGTAAACATCGATCTACAGAAGGCCTATACACGCACTGACCTTTACCGGACAGCGTATGAAAACGACCCCCAGCAGATTGATCACATCAATCACCTTGCCGCCCTCGTGAGAAACATGCGCTTGCCGGTGGTATGGACCTACGTCGCTTACATGGACTCGGGCGAGGATGCCGGAATATGGGGCACTCGCAGCGATACCGAGGATTCGCTGCAAAACATCAAATTCGAATCAGACAGAGCAATCTTCGATGAACGCTGCGACATCGATCGAGTCCGTGATGTCATCTATTGCAAGAAGATGCCGTCACCCTTTCATGAAACCCCTCTCCAATCGCTGCTCGTCTGGCATCGGGTAGATACCGTGATCATCACCGGAGGCTCAACTTCAGGATGCGTGCGTGCCGCCGCAGTAGATGCGCTCAGCCGGGGCTATCGCTGCATCGTTCCCGAGGAATGCGTCGCCGACAAGCACGAAAGCTATCACTACGCGAACCTCACCGACCTCGCGCTCAAGTACGCAGATGTACTCCCCGTCGCGCAGGTGATCGAGCGTCTTAACCAGCAGGCTCACGAATGATGCGCCGGGATCCCGAGCTCTACGACTACTGGCCCTACCGCGATCGTCCTAAGATTGTCTGGCCGAATGGGGCGCGCGTCGCTTTCTGGGTAGCACCAAATGTCGAGTTCTATGAAATCGACCCACCCCGCAATCCGCAGCGACAGCCTTGGCCCAGACCCTATCCGGACACTCTCAATTACTCATTGCGCGATTATGGCAATCGTGTTGGGCACTACCGCATGATGGAGGCGATGGATCGTTGCGGGGTGCGTGGCTCTGTGTCGCTCTCCGTCGCTATGTGCCAACACCATCCAGAACTCATCCGCGATGGCGTGACTCGTAACTGGGAGTTTTTCTCACACGGCATCTATAACACTCGCTACAGCTACGACATGGATGAAGCGCAGGAGCGCGCAATCATTGAGGATTCGATCCGTACCGTGCAAGAAGCGACCGGCCAGCGCATCGCAGGCTGGCTTGCGCCCGCGTTGACGCATACCGAGCGGACGATGAACCTCTTGGCCGAGTACGGCATCCTCTACACTTGCGATCTTTTTCAGGACGACCAGCCACAGCCGGTCAAGGTCGCAAGCGGCAAGCTGATCAGCATGCCGTACTCGCTCGAGATCAACGACGTCATCGCCTACAACAGCTATCTTGCGACGCCGCGTGCTTACGGTGAAATGATCCGGCGGCAGTTCGACACGCTCTATGCCGAGGGCGAACAGTCGGGTACCGTGATGTGTATCCCGCTGCATGCCTATCTGGTTGGTCACGCTCATCGCATCGGGCCGTTCGAAGAAGCCTTGCGCTACATCACGTCGCATGAGGGCGTCTGGGTGACGACAGCGCGCGAGATCGCCGAGTATTACTACGAAAACTACTTCGATGTGGCACTCGCCGACATCGCTCGTCGTGCACGGAGCGCCGCATGAGTCTGCCCGCCGATTACTTGCAATACCCGCGGCGTCGTTACGGTATGGACCAGGACTGGTACGACTGGCGCTCGCACTTCGCAACTCCAAAGCAGGCCTGGCCAAATGGTGCGCGCGTTGCAATCTGGATCAGTACCGCGCTTGAGTTCTTTCCGCTGAACCCGACCGGCAAGCCTTTCAAGGCCCCGGGCAGCATGGTCACGCCGTACCCTGACCTCCGGCACTACACGACGCGCGATTACGGAAATCGCGTGGGCGTCTATCGCTTGCTTCGTCTGTTTTCTGATCTTGGAATCCGTGGCAGCTTCGCTGTCAATGCGGCAGTTGCCGAGCGTTATCCTTTATTGATCGAAGATGTGCTGGCTGGCCAGCACGAGTTGATCGCGCACGGTGTCGACATGGATCGTCTGCATCATGGTGGACTCAATGCTGTCGCAGAGGGCGCGTTGATCGATCAGAGTCTCGCGGCGCTAAAGAGTGTGAGTGGTCGTAGCCCGCGCGGCTGGCTGTCGCCGGCGCGCAGCGAGTCTGCGCAGACGCCTCAACTGCTGGCAGAGCGCGGGATCGAGTATCTGTGCGACTTTGTCAACGACGAATTGCCTTATCCATTTCGCACAGCCTCGGGCGAGTTGACCGCAATGCCAATGTCATTCGAGCTGTCGGACCGGCAGATTCTGCTTGACTACCACCACTCGGAGGACGAGTACTCGCAGCAACTGCTCGATCAGTTCGAGCGGCTGCAGAGCGAGTCACGCGAGTATGGTCGGCGTATTTTAAGTGTGCCACTGACGCCCTACATCACCGGTCTGCCTTATCGCATTGGCGCATTGCGTAAGGTTCTGACACAGCTCGCAGCACAGCCAGGTGTCTGGTTTGCAACTGGCGAACAGTTACTCGATGCTTGGCGAGTAACGTCGGTCTAGTTCCAGCATCAGACTGATCGTGTTCTCCATCCAGGGCGTAGCGGAAAAGAATTCCTAATCTTTGCGATTTAGTGGAAGATGACAAAGATATGTTCCCGGAAGCAGGAATGTCATCTGATGGGGTTGTCTCACCATGGCGCGCCGTCGTCACTGAGAGCGAAACCGAAGCGATTTTCGATGAGCACGTGAATCTGGTGGTTTGGCGTCGTCACTGGGATCGCCTTCCTGATTCCAGCGTATTCATGGATCCGCCCCGACGTCTGATGCGTGCAGTAAGTGGTGATCCCGTTAATCCGATGCAGATCGTCCACGCGCTGGGCCGCGAGGGGCCTTGTGCGCTCACCGCCGATCTTGCAAATCTTGTCGAGCTTTTCGCCATACTGACCGGCACATCCGAAATCGGCATTCGTTTGGAGACGAGCGCTAAGCAAACGTGCCCCAAATGGCATACCGATCGAGTTAGCCTTCGTCTCATGACGACCTACTGTGGTCCGGGTACCGAGTGGCTTGATGGAGCGACCGTGCATCGCTCGGCCACTGGCGATGTATTACTCGCCAAAGGCGAGCTGTGGTCATGTACTCCCGGCGCTTGCTTGCATCGGTCTCCCGATCCCTTGGGTGTACCGCGACTGTTGCTTACCCTTGATGCCCTTGAATAAGTTCTAATCGGTCAAGAGTAAACAGACCCGGAAATGAAGGTACCAACTCTCGTTCCAAGCTGATGCGCGTGCGTCAAACTCACATATTGACACTGCTTCGTGAACTCGCTGGACTGAACCGCAGTCCACAGCCCTATCGCAAGGGGCAATACAGCATCCGCATCAATGATCAATACAGAGTTTGTTTCGGATGGACCGATCAGGGTCCGATAGATGTGGAAATCGTCGATTACCACTGAGGTGAGATAGATGTCCAAAAATGGCATGCGACCTGTGCATCCTGGCGAAGTGATTCGCCAAGAGTTCATGGCACCGCTGGGGCTGAGCGCCAACGCACTAGCCAAGGCGCTCAATGTTCCGACACCACGGATCAACGATGTCGTGCGCGGTCGACGGGGAGTGTCTGCGGATACTGCCATGCGTCTTGCTCGTTACTTTGGTGGCGACGCCCGGTCTTGGCTAAATCTGCAAGCCGCATACGATTTACGTGTTGCGGAACTCGCGGTCGGTAAGCGAATCGAGCGCGAGATATCGCCCGCAGCGGCGTGATCAAAACATCGATAGACGAGCGAGCAGTCGTTCGTCTGTCAAAAACCCGATATTTACTTACACATTCCCTTACACACAGCTTGGTGACACGCGTAAGTCATTGATGGCTAACAGGGATCGCTGAGTCCAGTCTTCTCATAATCCCTTGGTCCGCAGGTGTAAATCCAAGCGGGCCCAGTCTTACACCGAAGACAGATTCGCAGCGTATCCGACCCTCGTGCGGGAAGGGTCGAGGGGTCAAAACGGGATATTGATACGACCTACGTCACTCACTGTCAGTCCCTAAACCTAACCGAGACTAAATCTGGGGGGACGTCGGGTCGGCGAGGTCCTACGGGGCGCTAGCTCCGTGTTCGCGCTGAGGCCACGGGCACAGTCCGGCTGCACCGAAGCCAAAGTCAACCTCGAACAGCCGGTCAACGGTCACGCCCCGGCCGAGGCAGTGCAGCACCCGCAGCGGACCCTGGTGGGCCACGACGACGAGGTGCGTTTCGCCACTGTGGATCTGCTCCAGCCGCCGCTCGCTGCAAAACGCAGCGACTCGCTGCCACAACTGACTCAGCGACTCGCCATCACCCGGTGCCACATTCCAAAGGTCTGCGCTCCAGCGATCAATATCGTCGCGTGAAATATCGTCCCAGGCGCGTCCTTCCCAATGACCAAAGTCGAGTTCGAGCAATCGGGCGTCATCGGTGTAGGGTGCATTCCAAGTCGTTGCAATCGTCGAAGCGAGGCGCCTGCAGCGCTCGGCGGGACTCGTGAGTACGGCATCGATCCGTGGAAGGCGATCGAGGACGGCCTGGATGTCCTCGGCCGCCGTTGCCGCAAGCGGTAATTCGCTGCGACCGTAACAGATGCCCGGTGCCACAGCAGGTCGCGTGTGTCGGATCAGGTGTACCACGCAGCCAGCATTCCAAGAAAAAGCCCGAGTTCCGCCAGCTGTTGGGCTGCGCCGAGACAATCGCCGGTGTAGCCCTGTAGATTGCGTTGCAGCACGCGGTACCACCACCCGACCACGAGCGCTGCCGGCAAGATACCGGCAAGCAGCGCCGGTTCAAGCACGGCGCCGATGAGCAGCACTATCGCTGTGGTGGTTGCTGCCACCCAGAGTCCCGCTCGACTGAGGTTACGCGACAGCGGTTTCGCTTTTGACTCATCTTCCCGAACGTAGGGGAGGCACCACATCAAGATGACGGCGGCAAAGCGGCTGCTGGCATGACCCGCGACCACTAACACGCACGCCGTCGTGACCGGTAATGCCGACAGCACCGCCACACGCAGGCTGATGCTGAGCACGAGCGCCAGCGTGCCGTAAGTGCCGATGCGCGAGTCGCGCATGATCTCGAGGATGCGCTGCTGACCGTAGCCGCCACCTAGTCCGTCCGTGGCATCAGCAAGGCCATCTTCGTGAAAAGCACCGGTCAACCAAATGGACGCGGCGACAGCGATGATTGCCGCGACCACGGGTGGCCAAAGAAATGATGCCAGCAGCAGTGCGGTGGCCGAGACTACGCCGACGAGTACGCCCACCGCAGGAAAATACCGTGAGGCGTCATCGAGCAGTTGCTGAGAGTGACCAACCGATGCGGGCACGGGCAGCCGCGTGAAGTACTGCACGGCCGCGAGGAACGAGCGAAGTTGTCCGTTCATTCGTCAGTGCTCTGACGGGCGTTAATGCTCGGACTGGCGGTGCTCACGCCTGCGCTGCCGAAGGTGGCCATGCCCCGAAAGAGTGCCACACTACTGCGCAACAAAGGCAAGGCCAGCAACGCACCGCTGCCTTCGCCCAGGCGCAGACCGAGCGAGAGCAAGGGCTCGATCCGCAGATAATCGAGCAGCAGGCGGTGCGCAGGCTCTGCCGAGCAGTGGCTCACGATGCAGCAGCCGAGCGTACCGGGCTGGAGGCGCTCGGCGAGCAAAGCCGCGACCGTTACGGCGAAGCCATCGATCAGTACCACGGACTTCGAAGCCGCGACCGTGCTGATGGCGGACGCCAGCGCGGCGATTTCGAAACCGCCGTAGCGCTGCAGCAAGGCCAGCGTGTGCGTGGGCTGATCACCGTGACGCGTAGCGTCGATGTGCCGCTCGCGGACGCGCTCGAGCATTGCGAGCTTACGCGCGACTCCGGCGGGGTCGAGTCCGGTACCCGGCCCGACACAGGCGGCGAGCGGCAGAGCGGTCAACTCGGACATCAGCAGCGAGCTGATCGCCGTGTTGCCGATACCCATCTCGCCGAAGAGAACGACGCGGTGCCCGGCGTCGAGAGTGTGCTGCGCTGCCGCGCGGCCCGCCGCCATGGCCTGATGCAGCTGCTCCGCGCTCATCGCATCGGCACGCAGGATGCTGGCCGTGCCGCGCGCGACTTTGGCCTGCATCAACTGCGGATGTGCATCAAAGTCAGCATCGACCCCCACATCGATGATGCGCAGCGAACATCCCGTTTGAGCAGACAGCACGTTGGCCGCCGCGCCACCGCGCAGAAAATTAAGCACCATCTGCGCCGTCACCGCGCGAGGATAGGCACTGACCCCGTCGTTCGCGAGACCGTGATCGGCCGCGAACAGCAGCAGGCAAGCCGGGTCGAGCTCGGGTTGTAGCGTTTCCTGGATCTCGCAAATCTCGGCGGCGAGAGCCTCAAGTCGGCCGAGTGATCCCCGCGGTTTGGTCAGTTGATCCAGCCGCTCGAAGGCCGCGCGGCGCCAAGATCCGTCCATGAGGCGCGCCTCAATCATTGCACGGCGTACCGCAAGCTCAAGTGCCATTCGCGGCCCGGCTGCGCGTAGAAACTCGCCGATTCATAACGGCGATCGAGCGCGTTATCGAGGCGGGCCTGTACGCGCAGCGTCGAATTTACAGCCCACTCCGCACGCAGATCGAGCAGGAACCAAGGGTTCAGCACACGCGTGTTGGCAAGGTTGTCGTAACGCCTCCCCTGGTACTGCGTCCGCGCACCGAGCGTCACCGCGCCGAGGCTACGCTCGAGATCGAGCCGTGCGACTTGCTTGGCGCGACGCGGTAATAGCTTGCCTTGATTGCTACCCGGCGATTGATTGCGTGGTGTAAGCCATTCCGCTGAGCCGTTGAGTCGCCATGCGCCGAGCATCGTTGCGCCGGTCAACTCGAGCCCTCGGATGCGCGTTTCGTCGATGTTGACCGGTGAGAAGTTGGCATCGAAGCCGATCAGATCATCGATGCGATTTTCGTACGCGGTGACACCGAAAGATGTCCCGTTGTCGTTCCAGCGCAGCGATGTTTCGATACTGGTCGAGTTCTCGGGTTTCAACGCTGCATTGCTGAACCCAGGGAAATACAATTCATTGAAGCTTGGTGCCTTGAAGCCGTTGCCTGCGGTGGCCGACAACTGCCAGCCCGGCTGAAACTTCCAGCCCCAGCCAATTGATGCCGTACTTTTGCCCCCATAGCGTTGGTTGTCATCGTAGCGAAGCCCGGCTTGTACTGTATGCGCGCCGAGCTGTTGTTGTAGCTCGGCAAATAATCCGAGGTTTTGACGCGACGTTTCCGTATAGGCGGTCGTGCTCGATACCGAGTCGCGCAGATAGTCTGTGCCGATGACGGCAGAGAGCGTCGCCGTGATGGGTTGGTCAGCCTGTACGGAGGCCGAGTCGCGCGCGGTGTCAAAACGGGATACGAAGGTGCTCCCTGAAAAGTTACGGCTCTCGTCGATCGTGCGGCCGACTTGCAGCGTGACGCGGCGATCCTCGCTACGTTGCAGTGCGAGCGACGCACCCACACCGCCCTGACGGATCTTCGAGGAGTTCTGGAATGAACCATCGAATTCCGTTCGCCCTGTGGTGAGCGAGGCGAAACCCTCCAGTGTCGCGCGACTATCGAATTCAACACCGCCGCGAGCTGTGACAGACGTGTTGCGATAACCGTCCTTGTCTGGCTCATCAGTGAAGCACCCAGCAAAGATCGGCGCACCGAAGCCTCGACAGGAGTTGGTGCCGTTCGATTCGAGTGAGGAGACGCCGAGCTGCCAGAATCCCCGCTCTGTGCTCGCGCCTGCATTAACGGCGAGGTTACGTGTCTGCGCGGAACCGTAGCCTGCAAGGGCGTCCCAGCGAGGCGTGCTTGAGGCAGGGGCGCGTCGTGTGAAGATCTGCACTACGCCACCGACGGCGTCGGCGCCGTAGAGCGAGGAGCGTGGGCCGCGCACGACCTCGATGCGCTCGATCAGCTCGAGCGGCAGATCCTGCACGGCCGCTGTGCCAAGCGTCGTCGAGCTCCAGCGCAGGCCGTTGACGAGAACAAGGTTATGGTCGGCCTCGGCGCCGCGAATGAAAAGCGAACTCGCTTTGCCGAGCCCACCGTTGTTGGCCACAACCACGCCGGGCAGATCGGCGAGCAGTTGCGCGAATGAGGCGTATTGGCGCGTCTCGATGGTGTTGCGGTCCATAAGGCTGGCCGACACCAAGGTATCGACCAAGCGTTCTGGCCGGCGGCTCGCTGTGACGATGACCTCTTCCAAACGGTCGACTGGCCGAGAGGTGATGGCGTTTGCGGACGCGGCGAGATTGGGTGTGAGGCCAGCGCTGAGCGCACCGATGATTGAACAAACGGCCTGAGCGGCCCGTGATGAATGGGTCATGAATGTCTCCCCGAGGACGCTCTCCCGCGCCTCGACAACGTGGTCCACCGGGGAGGGCGGTTTCGGGAAACAAGTGGACCCTGTGCGGGGCCGACCCGTTCCTGTCTGCCCACCGCAGCCCGGGATGTCGTCGAGGCCGGTCTCCGGACTCATGGGTTCGGCTTGCATGGCAAGCGCCGACATCGATCGCCTTCCCGCAATCCGGCATTGCGCAGGGTTGCAGTGGCGGGTTGATCGATCTCACCCATCTACCGTTGCGGGGGCAGCGCCGGAATGGAACCTTGAAGGTTTGCACCGGCTTCCCGTTTCACTCCGTCGCCCGCAAGACGCGCCTGCGGACACGGAACACCTCGACGCGCGCAGAATGCACTCGCCGTTCCGGTTTTGCAAATGCATCGGGAGCCTGCGTCCATAACCGGGAAGGCTGGGTGAAGAGTGCAGGGCATGAGCGTTGTCGCGCTGCGAGCAGATCGGGTGCTGCTGGCCGAGGGGTTCGTGCCGGCTATGAACGTGCTCGTCGAAAACGGGCGCGTGACCGATGTCTGTGCCGACGCACCACGGCCAGACGACATCGAGGTGCAGCGGATCCGGGGCGACAATCTTCTAATTGCAAACCACAATGCTTGGATTCTGCTTTCTGCTTTTGAGCGAGCGAACGAGTTGGCATTTGAGACTGATCGAGAGGACGTGCCGCCTTCTTCGGCTGAAAGCCTCGACCTAATTGACGAGGCGTTTACAGTGGAGAGCTGGGACTGGTGGCTGGAAGAGCGCCGAGGTCTGCTGAACGCTGTGGCACCGGCTGCGATCTAGTGCCGCCGCTTCCGCTTCCACGGCCGGATCGACCAGATCGGAAAGGCGAAGAACCGCAACAAGTCCCACGTGCGCGCCAAGGTCGAGCACGTGTTCGGGGTGATCAAGAACATCTTCGGCTTCCGCAAGGTCCGCTATCGCGGTCTGGCGAAGAACCTGCACCGGCTGGAGGTGACCGCTGCGCTGGCCAACCTCTACATCGTCCGACAACGATTGCTGAGGGCGTAGGGAACGTGTCGCTCGAAACCGGGAAAAGCCCGGAATTCGATACGGAAGCGGTTGGATCCGCGCGTAGAATGCGACGATTTGGTGCGTCCAGAGAATACATCGTCCCGAGGTCGGCTATCGTGACTGGTTTTTCAGACATTCCTTAAACGACAACGGAGTCATTAGTAGAGACCGTAGGTAGCAAGGTGCGCACTGATAGTAAGTAGCGTCAAAACCAAATTCTCACACTCGCGCCGCTTTCTTTGATCGTTGACTAAGCTCTCTGTGCGGAAGTGTTTTTGGTCGGGAAAAGACCTGTCAAAATCACGATATTTACTTACACACTTCCTTACACACTGCTTAGTGACACATGTAAGTCATTGAAGGCCAACAGGGATCGCTGAGTCCAGTCTTCTCATAATCCCTTGGTCCTTGGTTCGAATCCAAGCGGGCCCAGTCTTACAAATCAATGAGTTAGATTTCTATTGATTTGCTTTTTTACTTCAGTGGAAAAGCAATCCCTTGAAGTAAGTTCGAACTCCCGATCAATCAACCACTTACGATCGCAAGTCGCTTACACACCTGCTTACACACTCGGGCTTGAAAAGAGCCTCTTTGATTAGTGTCCACGCTCTCTATTTCTCTGCACCGCCTCCACCAAAATCTCTCGATACACGAGCCGACATCCGTGCAGAGAAGTCTGTACCGTTTTCGGTAGCGACGGTAGATATTCGAGTTTCGAGAGGTTCGAGTCGATGTACGCAAGAACTTCGGCTGAGTGGGCGTCCTTGGGATCGATCGTCTGGATCCGATTGAACATTTCTTTTAGGAGCACGCCGAGTGCACGCCGATCCTGCTCATCTAGTTCGGGGGCTGCGTAGTGCGCATCGAGTGGCATCACTGTGTTGGCATCGAAGGCGGCGCGAATGATGTTGGGCCATCGCT
>Ga0194133_10009041_pt1 | contig 11505 bp, 9 predicted proteins | sample TA2KigOf40mmetaG_FD_155448 | JGI IMG/M metagenome (GOLD analysis project Ga0194133, IMG submission 155448) | Freshwater microbial communities from Lake Tanganyika, Tanzania - TA2015055 Kigoma Offshore 40m | ecosystem: Environmental > Aquatic > Freshwater > Lake | place: Tanzania: Lake Tanganyika...
GCCAACAAAGTAAACACCTTCATATCTAGACCAGTAAGTCTCTTGATATCTATTTGGCTCTTTCCAAATACCACGCATCATCGATGGCCATGGTTTATCAATTACTAAATACCCACCATGTCCATTACCAACTGCTTTTCCACTCTCATCAAATACAGCCGCACTAATTCCAGGAAGTGCCTTCATAGCACTACCTGGTTTAGTTGCAGTTATGCCAGGTAGCGGTGAGATCATGATTGCACCAGTCTCTGTCTGCCACCAGGTATCAACAATCGGGCAATTATTTTTACCAATAACTTGCCGATACCACATCCACGCCTCTGGATTTATTGGCTCACCTACTGAACCTAAAAGGCGCAAAGAGGAAAGATTTGATTTATTTGGAAACTCATCCCCCCACTTCATCCAGGTTCTAATCAAGGTGGGGGCGGTATATAAAATGCTTACCTGATATTTTTCAATTAATTCAAATAGCCTGCCCTTAGTTGGGGTATCTGGTGTTCCCTCATACATTACCTGCGTTGCTCCATTTATTAGTGGCCCATAGACCACATATGAGTGCCCAGTAATCCAACCAACATCTGCGGTGCACCAGTAGACATCTTTTTCTGGTTTTAGATCAAAGACGGCGTGATGAGTAAAGGAGGCTTGGGTTAAGTAACCACCAGTGGTGTGATAAATACCCTTTGGCTTTGCCGTTGTGCCAGATGTATAGAGAATAAATAAACCATTTTCTGAGTCAAAAAACTCTGGATTATGCGCATCAGATTGTTTATCAACAATCTCATGCCACCAAATATCTTTATTCGTCCAATTAACCTCTTGGCCAGTTCTTTTGACAACTAATACATTTTTAACATTTGTTTGAACTTTTAATGCCTCATCAACTGCTGCCTTTAATCCAAAAGCAGCACTTTTGCGATAGCCACCATCTGCGGTAATTACCAATGTGGCATCGGCATCTTGAATTCGAGATAACAGTGCATCAGCTGAAAAACCACCAAAGACCACTGAGTGCATTGCACCCAGTCGAGCACATGCCAGCATCGCAACAGCTGCCTCTGGAATCATAGGCATATAGATTGCAACTCGATCACCCTGTTTAACACCTAACTCAATTAATGCATTTGTTGCCTTACAAACATCTTTTAGTAACTGACCGTAGGTGATTTTGCGAGTATCTCCAGGCTCACCCTCAAAGAAATAGGCAACTCGATCAGCTAATCCATTTGCCACATGCCGATCTAGACAGTTATAGGTGGCATTAAGCCTTCCGCCAATAAACCATTTAGCAAAGGGTAATTGCCAATCAACTATTCGATCCCACTTTTTATCCCAATTCAATCGCTCTGCCTGTTTTGCCCAAAAGGTAAGGCGATCTAAATTAGCAATATCATAAATATCAGATTTTATATTTGCATTAAGTGCAAAGTTATTACTTGGAGTAAAGGTTCTATCCTCATAGGAGAGATTCTCTAATGAATCTGAATTGATTTGCTCACTCATAGTAGACAGAGATTATCACCTACCTACTTATCCCCACTAGATCAGCTCTAATAAATACTCACATCCATCTTTTTACTGACCTACCCGCTGCCTAACGGTAGATAAATAAAGGCTCGTTACCGATAGACAAAAAGTTATAAAGCTTTAATCAATGAAATCTAATAAAAAATCAATTATCTAAAAAAGAGAGATCAAGGAGTGAAAAAAATGTTCACCACTACTTTAATTACCTTAATCACCATCTTAGAGCGGCTATTAGCCTCTGGCACCTTAACTACAGCACTTGCTGCCATATTTAATAAGGCGCTATTTGCCCTTGGGATCTACTAAGTTTTCTAAACTACTCAAAAGATCAATATTTGGGGCAAAGATTTTTCTCTTTGCTCAAAATATGGTTTAATTAGCCGTAATCCCGCAAAAAAGAGAATAGATTAAATCAGTGTTGCGGCTGACTAATCCAAGGCTTAAAAAATGGGAGAAGATGATGATTGAATCTGCAAAGTATGGGCAGATGATCAGTGGTATCAAGGTATCTACCCGTATGAAAAATTCTGGTAACCAAAATATTTTAAAGAGCCCATCATGCCTGCGATAGTTTTATTAGGCGCCCAATGGGGTGATGAGGGCAAAGGAAAAGCTACCGATCTTTTAGGAGATCGAGTCGATTATGTTGTACGATATCAAGGTGGCAATAACGCCGGGCACACAGTTGTAATAGGCGATCAAAAGTACGCACTCCACCTGCTGCCATCTGGAATTTTGTCCCCAAATGTAATTCCAGTAATTGGCAATGGTGTGGTGATAGATCCAGCTGTGTTATCAACTGAAATTAAAGGATTAAATGAGCGCGGTATTGATACCTCAAAACTTAAGATCTCAACTAATGCTCACTTAATTACCCCATACCATCGAACCAACGATAAGGTCAGTGAGAGATTTTTAGGCAAATCAAAGATTGGCACTACTGGCCGCGGTATTGGACCAGCCTACGCCGACAAGATCAACCGAATTGGAATTAGGGTACAAGATTTATTTGATCCATCGATCTTAAAACAAAAAATTGAGGCTGCCCTGTATGATAAAAACCAAATTTTTATTAAAGTTTTTAATCGCAAAGGAATAACTGTCGATGAGGTATTCGATGAGTACTTAGGGTATGCCCAGGTTTTAAAACCCTATGTAGTAGATACTGTTTTGCTATTGGATCAAGCATTAAAGAGTGGCAAAAATGTTTTACTGGAGGGCAGCCAGGGAACATTATTGGATGTAGATCACGGCACCTATCCATTTGTTACCTCATCTAATCCAACAGCAGGAGGCGCATCAACCGGCTCTGGAATTGGTCCAACAAAAATCACTCGGGTTATTGGAATTCTTAAGGCTTACACCACCAGAGTTGGCAGCGGACCATTTCCAACTGAGTTATTTGATGAAGATGGGGATGCACTTAGAAAAATTGGGGGTGAGGTTGGTGTTACAACTGGGCGCAATAGAAGATGTGGCTGGTTTGATGCGCCAATTGCTAGGTATGCAGTAAGAGTAAATGGTTTAACTGATTTCTTTTTAACTAAGTTAGATGTTTTATCTGGTTGGGAGAAGATTCCAGTATGTGTGGCGTATGAGGTAGATGGAGTGAGGGTTGAGGAGTTACCAGCCTCCCAAACTGATTTTCACCATGCAAAGCCAATCTATGAGTATATTCCAGGGTGGAAAGAGAATATCTCTAGAGCTAAAACAATTGCGGATCTGCCTAAAAATGCGCAGGATTATGTAAAGTTTTTAGAAAAGGTATCAGGTGCTCAAATTAGTGCCATAGGTGTAGGTCCAGGCAGAGATGAGACTATTGTGGTTAGGGATTTAATCAAATGAGAATCACACCTAATGTATTAGCTACTAGATATGCCACAAAAGAGATGGTAGCAATATTTGATCCAGTAAATAAGATCATTGCAGAGCGTAAGTTTTGGATAACAATTTTAAGATTTCAAAAGCAGGCCGGGCTTTCAATTGCAGATAGTGATATTACCTCCTATGAGCAGGTAGCAGAAAAAGTAGATTTAGCCTCAATTGAAAAACGAGAGCGCGCCAACAGGCATGATGTAAAGGCTCGGATTGAGGAGTTTAATTCTTTAGCAGGACTAGAGAAGATTCATATTGGATTAACGAGCCGGGATCTTACTGAGAATATTGAGTTGATCGCTATCAAGGATGGCCTTAATTTGGTTAGAAGAAGAACACTTGAAACATTATTCTTTCTTGAAAAAAGCATTATGAAGTATGAAAAAACTTATATGGTCGGCAGAAGCCATAATATGGCAGCTCAGGTAACTACTTTAGGTAAGAGATTTGCCACATGTGCTCAAGAATTGCTCTTTTCTCTTTCATCTCTTGATGAGTTGATTAATCGCCTGCCCCTTAGAGGCCTAAAAGGTCCAGTTGGAACAGGACAGGATCAGATCTCTTTGCTTGGTTCAATAAAAGATTTAAGTAAGTTAGAGGAAAAATTGGCTATGGAGTATGGCTTTGAAAATACCCTAAGTAGTGTTGGTCAAATCTACCCAAGATCTATTGATTTTGAGGTGTTATCTAAGTTATTACAGATTGCATCTGCACCAAGCTCGATGGCGATAACAATTAGATTAATGTCAGGTTTTGGTTTGGTAAGTGAAGGATTTAAATCAGGGCAGGTTGGCTCCTCTGCGATGCCACATAAGATAAATGCCAGATCCTCTGAGCGAATAAATGGCATGATGGTTTTGCTCCGAGGTTATGCGTCTATGGCTTCTGATTTAGCAGGGAATCAATGGAGTGAAGGGGATGTTTCATGTTCTGTAGTTAGGAGAGTAATAATCCCAGATTCCTTTTATACAATCGATGGACTCCTACACACCTTCATGACCATCCTGAATGAGTTTGGAATCTATGAAGAAAGTATCAACAAGGAGTTATCTGAGCAGTTACCATTTTTAGCAACCTCCCAGATCTTAACTGAGCTAGTTAAGCAGGGCATAGGCAGGGAGATCGCCCATGAGCTAATTAAAAAACATGCGACAACCACTACTGCTAGTAGATTCTTTAAAGCATTAGCTAGTGAAAAAGATTTTCCACTTTCTATTCAGCAATTAAATGATTTAATCAAAGATCCCGCCCTATTTGCAGGTGGTGCTATTGCGCAATCCAAGCAGATTACCGATGAGATCAAAAAGATTACAGAGGGTCAGATAATAAAGGTAGATCTGCAATCTTTGATTTAATATTTTAATATGAAGAAAGATCCAAAACTTGCCCTTGAGGTTGAATTAATCTTTAAATTAATAAGGGAGATCTCACCAGGTAAAGCAGTTGAATTACGTGTGCCTTACTACGGGGCAATTCAGTGCGTTGAAGGAGTGGTCCACCGCAGGGGCACACCCCCAAACCATGTTGAGATGAGCGCAGAGGTATTGCTCCAATTGGCCCACTCTCCAGAGTCTTGGGGAAACCTTGTGAGCCAAGGCCGAATCCAAGCCTCAGGCCTGGTCAGTGATCTAACACAACTTTTTACGCAGATATCGCATAAATACCAATCTAGGATTTGAAATATTTTGGCACCTAATACGGTTGATTAGATAATCTTCTACCCTACGACAGAAATAGCGATTATGAAGGAGGCCCACCCATGGGACGTGGCCGCTCAAAAGCAAGAGAGACCAAGGTAGCTCGAGATCTAAAGTATTCAAATTCAGATATGGATTTAGAGCGATTGGCGAAAGAGTTGCACGGTGAGTTAGAGGGTACAAAAAGTTCTGAAAAGGATGATCCTTATACTAATGACGATTACTCTAGGTAAATAACAAATCTCATAAAAACTCATACTCCGATACGATCTAAGTAAGCCTTAACTTAAAATCTATGCAAAGATAAATGCATGAAAATTCTTTTAACCGGAGGTGCTGGTTTTTTAGGCTCACATATTTCCAATAAACTTATTGAGAATAACCATAATGTTACAGTTTTAGATGATTTATCGACAGGATCATTAAGTAATATCAAAAATTTAAAGTCTAATACTAATTTTACTTTTATAGAGCATGATGTTCGTAAATCTTATATGATCGATGTTGATGCGATTTTAAATTTTGCGTGCCCTGCCTCACCTGTTGCTTATCAACTAGATCCAGTGCGGACAATCGAAACCAATTTTCTAGGAATGATCAATTTATTACATTTAGCTAAGGAAACTGGTGCAATAGTAATACAAGCATCTACTAGTGAAATCTATGGAGATCCTAAGGAGTCACCACAACAAGAAGAGTATTGGGGAAATGTCAATCCAATCGGAATCAGATCTTGCTATGATGAAGGCAAGAGAGCTGCTGAAACTCTATGTTTTGATTACAAAAGACAATATGGACTTGACACACGGGTGTTGAGAATATTTAACACTTATGGTCCAAAAATGTCACAAAGTGATGGACGAGTCGTTAGTAACTTTATAGTACAAGCTTTGAAAAATGACCCAATTATAATTTATGGAAAAGGTGATCAGTCTAGGTCATTCTGTTATGTCACTGATTTAGTGGACGGGATATATAGGTTGTTAACTCTAGTAAAACCAATTACATCCCCCATAAACCTTGGAAATCCAATTGAATTTACTGTTTCGGAATTAGCAAAATTAGTTATTGAAATAACCGGGTCTAAGAGTGAAATATTATATAAGGTGTTACCTCAAGATGATCCTATGCAACGAAAACCAGATATTTCAAAAGCAAAAGAATTGCTAGGTTGGGAACCAAAAATTCAACTTAAAGAGGGTATTGCAATGACAGCAAATTACTTCAAATCAATACTATGAAAAGTAAAAAAATAATTCACCTAATTACAACTATTGAACGAGGAGGCGCGGAAAAGCAGTTACTTACTTTGGTACGAGAACAAGTGAGGTCTGGTTTAGGTGTTGAGGTTTTCTATCTTAAAGGAACGCCTGAGCTAATACTAGAGTTTAAAAATTGTGGAGCTATAGTCAATCAAAACTTATTAAAGAAGAGTTTCATCCGACAAATAAAAATTTTGAAGAAATTTTTAAACCACGATCAAATTCCAGTTCATGCCCATTTGCCCAAATCTGAGTTAATTGCCTCCTTGGCCTGCCGAAAAGGCCGGTTTATTTTTTCACGACATAATTCAGAGGCATTTTGGCCCAGAGCACCAAAGTTATTGTCAAATATCCTCTCTAGATTTGTAGCTAATAGAGCAGAATCTGGCATTTGTATTTCTGATGCAGTAGGAGATTTTTTAACTCATCGTGGTGAATTGAATAAAAATTATGATCTGAAAACTATTCATTACGGATACGAAAAAAATTATCAGTTAAATAGTCAAGCCTTAGCTGAAATTAACAATTATCTTATTGTCAAACCAGGTATTTTACGCGTAGGATGTGTAGGGAGGTTGGTGAAGCAAAAAGATTATCCAACTCTACTTAGAGCCGTGAAACAAGTTATTGACTCGGGACTAGAAGTTAATTTATTCATTCTAGGTGAGGGTGAAGAAAAAGATAATCTTGATGAACTTACCTTTAATCTTGGAATTAATGAGAGGGTTCGATGGTTAGGACGAACACCCCATGTAAACGAATTCTTATCACAGCTTGACCTATTTGTCCTACCAAGTATTTATGAGGGTTTTGGATTGGTGTTACTCGAGGTTATGCAGGCTAACAAGCCAATACTAGCGGCAAATAATTCCTCAATCCCAGAGGTTCTAGGAGTGGATTATCCGGGATTGTTTGAGACGTCTAATGTTGAAAATCTAAGTGGTTTGATCAGAAAAGTATTTAAAGAAGAAGGTGTATTTGCAAAACAACTAGTGTCAAACTATGCAAAACGATTAGAATTTTTTAGACCTGAAGTTATGGCAGGAAAATTATTAAGCGTATATGAAAAATCTGGATTCTAATTGAAAACTATTTACAGGAATAGTAATAATTTGATTTAAATGCTACCCACACCCTATCTAGCCTCTCTTCGAGTCTATGAACCTATCGAATCATTTGAAGATCAGGAACAATTGCGATGGTCCAGAACTCTGTACACGAATCAAACTTTTATTGATGAACAAAGACTCGCTCTATCTAGGATGATTCGAGGCGATCTATCAGCTTTTAAAACTGATGGAATTCATCTTTTAGAGATTAATGGTGGCAGATATGTTGCGCCATGGTCTACAACTATAAGATGCTTGACTGCGTTGAGTGATTTCAAATCATCCTTGCCCTCTAGCTTAATTCCCTTTTTCATTCCTCATAAATTAGAGGAGTCAATCAAATTTTCAGGCGAGGTTATTGACGATAAAGTTCCACACATTATCACCTCAACTTGGAGCATCCCACCACGTTGGTTTGCCCTATTTTCACCAGAGGACCGATTACGGGGAAGTAATCAAGATGGTGTATTTACAATTTTGCGTACCGTAATTTCAAACGCAAAACAAAAGGCTATCTTTACCCATCAGTCTGTTTTGGATGCATTTGGCATCGGACCTATTGAAGCTGAGATTAGCGATTTGATTAAATGGCTTGAGATTTTTGATAATCGAAGTATTGTCGAGTTGGATTACGGAGGTCTCGCTACTTATTTAAATAAACTTCTAATTTTAAACGGTGAGGTAGGGCTTGAGGCAGATACCTCAGTTGAAGATGTGGCATCATCTGTAGCAGGACTTGCATCAGGTGATGGAACGCTTGCAAGCCGTGGTTATGAGCGGCTAGTTTCTAGGTGGCGAAAGGTGGCTGCACTGGAGTCAGCAACATAATTTCAATTTATATCTATTGGGCTGAGACTAAATTAGTAGGATTAATACACCATAAGGGGTAAAGTCGACACCAATAATTGGGTTTTAGACAAATTTACAGAGGAGTGGGTGGTATGAGCCAGTCAAGCTTTTCAGTTTCAGTTCAAGAAAAGTTGTTAACACCATCTGAAGTAGCTTCACTGTTTAGGGTTGACCCCAAGACTGTAACTAGGTGGGCAAAGGCTGGAAAACTCACCTCAATTAAAACTTTAGGCGGACATCGAAGATATCGAGAGTCAGAGGTAAAGGCTTTACTTAAATTAACGATTGGTGATTCCACGCCCCCTAGTTCAACAAAATAGATCGGTCAAAACAAGATATGAATGATGAGTTAAACACTTCAGGAAAAAATCCAATGGAGGATGCAAAAGCAAAGATGCTGGCAGCACTCGCTAAAAAACAGAGAGGCAACTCCTCGGCGAAGAATGCAGGACCAGCAACTGGTTCAAAGATTGGCGCTGGTCAAACAGGAGGATCTGCACCAAAGATGCATAGACGAAAATCTGGCTCGGCCTAGTTTGACATATATCTACTGATGCAAATTTCTGGTTCGCAGTACCTAGCTTTGTTTGTGATTACCTACTCATTAGTTGGGTTACTGACTCCAATAATGAGAAGAGTTGCAATATCAAATCAAATTTTGGATACACCCACCTCATCCCATAAATCTCATTTCCAGGCAGTTCCTTATTTAGGAGGTGTTGCCATTTTAATTGGCGTGGTTTTAGTGTCATACGCAGCTCTAATATTTACTGGGATTACACGAAATAATCTTTGGCTAGCTACCTCTGTGTTAGCGCCCGCAGTTGCAATGGGCCTGGTGGGATTATGGGATGATATAAAAAACCTACCACCCCTTCCCAGGTTTATTGGGCAGTCTATAGCTGGCTTAGTTGTAGCAATGTTCCTTGTCATAAGTAATAATGTTGCAAATCCAACCGGGTCAACTTTTGTTGATGTATTAATTACAGTAATCTGGGTAGTTGGAATATGTAACTCCATTAATTTCTTTGATAACTTAGATGGTGGAGCAGCTGGAACTGTTGCGATATCTGCAATATTTCTTACTTACCTTGCATTGAGTAATGCTCAATCATTTATCTCTGCCTTAGCACTTGTTGTTGCGGGCGGCACTTTAGGATTTTTAATTTGGAATAGAGCTCCTGCAAGAATATACATGGGAGATGCAGGAGCCTTATTTTTAGGAGTATTGCTTGCAACCTTAACGATCAGGCTGAATCCAGACACACAAACCCTATTTGCATCATTTGCTACTCCAGTCTTACTGCTTGCAATCCCAATACTGGATACTTGCGTTGCTGTTTTTTCCAGATTACGAAGAGGTGTTTCACCATTTCAAGGTGGCAAAGACCACCTCTCCCATAGGTTAATTAGACTTGGGTATTCTAGAAAAATAGCTGCAATCTCGCTTTGGATGTTATCGGGTTTTTTTGGCTTCCTTGCCGTATTCATTTCTTTGGTCGGAGAACAATATGAATCGTATCTTGTTATGCTTTCATTTGTAATATGGTTTTTACTCTTTATTAGATTTTTTAGAACAGCTGATCAGTAAAGTATGCCTATTGAATTTTCCTTTTAAAGACAAAAAATTTTAATAAAAGAAAACTTAAGGGCGCGATTATAAGTATAAGTATTGATTTAGTATATTTGGGCACCAAACTAGACGAAATTAATAGCTTAAAAAGTAAAGTTCCTTAGCTCCAAAACAAAATCAAATGTATTATATACTTGATGTTAGATCTTGAGTGATTTGAATCGCTTTTGAAAGTCCAAAAGTAATAAGCGGCATAATTATGTGAGGTCGATACTAAGCCAGAGAAAAAAATTTGCTATATAAACTGAATTAGATGAAATAAAAATTGAGAGAAATAGCATGTAATCAATCAAAAATGTAATAGATCCAACGAATTCCCAACGATATAGATATCCATAATGTTTAAATAAATTAATTATTCTTAGAAATATTTTACCTTTCTACTGGTATAAACATTTTTAATCTGTGGCTTGGGCCGGGATCGAACCGGCGACCTAACGATTTTCAGTCGTTCGCTCGTACCAACTGAGCTACCAAGCCAATTAAATTCGTTTACGTGGTAAATTTGATTTACCCAGCAAACAAACCGCGACCCAGACGGGACTTGAACCCGCGACCTCCGCCGTGACAGGGCGGCGCGCTAACCAACTGCGCTACTGGGCCAGCTTTAAAGTAAATTGAAACCTCATTCAACTTACTTTGCGTCCCCAACGGGGTTTGAACCCGTGTTACCGCCGTGAAAGGGCGATGTCCTAGGCCACTAGACGATGGGGACTGTGTCAGAACTAAGGGTATCGGCTCCATTAAATTGAGCAAAACCAGTTCAAGAATATGTACTAAATCCAATAATAATATATGTCCATCTTGATACAAGATGCAACAATTACCCATTATGGCCAAAATCTCTAGCTGTACAGCATCCACCTTAAAAGATGCTGCCACTTCACTTCTATCTGGAAATCTAGTTGCTTTTCCAACCGAGACCGTTTACGGATTGGGGGTAGATGCGACAAATAAAGATGCGGTAGCACGTCTTTATAAAGTAAAAGGTAGACCAAGTGATCATCCCCTAATAGTTCACATTTCAGCTATGGGAAATCTGGACAAGTGGGCAAGGGAAATTCCAGAGTATGCAATAAAACTTGCCCGTAATCTTTGGCCAGGACCATTGACACTAGTTCTTCCTAGAACTAATCTCGTAAAAAATTTTATTACAGGGTCTCAAGATAATGTTGGTATAAGAGTTCCAAAACATCCAGTAGCGAATGCGTTATTAAAAGTTTTTGAAGAGCTGGGTGGCTTAGGAGTGGCTGCTCCTAGCGCAAATAGATTTGGGAAATTGTCTCCAACTTCAGCCAAAGATGTTGAAGATGAACTTTTCCCATTCTTAGCAATCAATGATTTAATTTTAGATGGCGGCATTTGTCAAGTTGGGTTAGAGTCAACAATTGTGGATTGCACATTGAAAATTCCAAGAATTTTAAGGCCAGGGGTCATTTCTAAAAGTATGGTTTCAGAAATCACTGGGCTTGAATTAAAAAGTTTCCAAACTGATAAACAAGTAAAAGCTTCAGGCTTACTTAAATCCCACTATTCTCCCTCTGCAAAAG
>Ga0194133_10009042_pt1 | contig 11504 bp, 12 predicted proteins | sample TA2KigOf40mmetaG_FD_155448 | JGI IMG/M metagenome (GOLD analysis project Ga0194133, IMG submission 155448) | Freshwater microbial communities from Lake Tanganyika, Tanzania - TA2015055 Kigoma Offshore 40m | ecosystem: Environmental > Aquatic > Freshwater > Lake | place: Tanzania: Lake...
AACAGAGTATACTTTTTCTTTATTGCCGCTGCTCCTGAGTACATTGCCCTGGTTGCCCTTCAGGGTGCGCTTCCAGGCCTGGTTCGGAAAGGCTGCGTCCTCCGTATAACTCCACCAGATACCGTACCGGCCAATGCAGCAGAATGAACCTCTGTAATCAAGGAAACCGCCCGGAAGACCTGAAAATCCGCTGCTATTAGTGCCGTTACCGTCATTAGCCCAGCCCTGCTTGGATTTCATTTTTGTACCGGCAACATCTTCTCCACCCAAATAATCAGTAAGTGTAGTCCATTCGGCATCGGAAGGAATATGATACCCAACAGGTGCTAAACCACGCGGGTCATTTACCGCATACCAATTATACAACTTACCATATTTGACTCCATTTGTGGGGTCATTATCATAATAACACCAAGCCGGTTGTTTGTTTTGTCCTGCTTTTTTCCATTCTTCATCTGTTTTGGCTTCAGGAATAGCGTCACCATTTCTAAAGGTTGAAACATTCAAATTCTTGGTCATCCACACTTGGGTTCCAATGGTTACCGTTTGGGCAAAAGACTTTAACGCAAATACCGATGCTGCAATGAGTACGATTAATCTTCTCATCAGTAATTTTTGACTTTACAAGGTTTACTGTTCAAGATAGTTTAATTTACCTAATCACAAAAAGGAGAAAAATAGGACTCCGTCTACAGCCAAGCCTTTAGCCCAGCCCTGCTTGGATTTCATTTTAGCACCTGCTTTTTCTGCTCCACCCAAATAATCAGTAAGTAAAGTCCATTCGGCATCGGAGGGAATATGATACCTAACAGGCGCGAGACCTCTTGAATCCATTACCGCATACCAATTATACAACTTACCATATTTCGCACCATTCGCTGTGTCATTATCATAATGACACCAGGCAGCTTCTTCAGCAGGCTTCCCAAAAAAAGTAAAGCACTGCCCCAAATAAGATCGGAGCGAAACAATGTACAAGTATCGCTCTCGCTAAAATGAAGCGATTTAATTTATAACCCACTCTCAAAGGACAGAAAATAGAAATATTATTTGATTTTTTCAATATTGAATTCCGGTTCATTATTTCCTGTACAAATGCCCTTTTTATCACTTTTCTTTATAGTTAACACATATGTAGGTTTTGAACCTTGACCATCGCTTAAAGTACATTCTATATTGGTTATAGTACTTTCTTCCGAAATGATCTTGTAAGTTCCGTCATAGTAAACTCTGCTGTTGTCGTCAAGATTGATTTGTTGTAAGCTAACTACAGAATTTTCTTTAATTAGGAATTTATAGTCAATTGAAGGAACCGAAACCTTATTTCCGTTAATTACCATATCATCGCCATACTGATTTTTCATAAAATAGCTTGGTTGGATACCATGATAATTTCCAAGAAGTTCTGCTGACAAAACATTGGTTTTATCAGCAGATATTTTTTCAGACTCATTTGGTGATGAGCTGTTAGTTGATTCTTGATTAGAATTTCCACAACCAAATAAAGTGATTGTGAGAGTGCTAATTATTAGAATTGATTTGAAAATTATTTTCATTTCTCTGAATATTAATTTTAAAATAACAATGGGGCATGCGCCCTATTAGTTAGAAAAAGTGTTCAATATATCTATTACCTTGTTATATGCCTCTGTTGAGCAATCAGAAACTGCTAGTACTCTTCGCAATGACTTCAGTTTAAAGGTAATGTTTTCTAATAATTGATCTTTCTTGCTGGAGTGTGCAATTTTCTGCGACACCCACTCACTACTACCGATTCCCATTTGATGGCACTCCACCATCATGTTATTGTACTCAGTTTCATTCATTCTAAATGACACGACTCTTGTTGACATTGGTTTGTATTTATAAGATTAGTTATGGTAAACACTTGTAAACGGCAGTATTCGCCTGTATACAAGTGTTTACGGATGTAAACCACCGATTTCGCTCGACTCCTGCTTGCCGGTAATTCCGGAATGGGCAGAAAAATTTGGTGGGCTTTACAAAGGTAAGTATTTTTGTCGAAACAATACGACAAATGATATTACATAATCAAATAGCCAATTTTGGCCTGGAGGAGGTTGCAGCGCGCCTTCAAACAGACGCACAAGGATTCATAAGTGATTTCGGGGCCTTTTCAGCCCAAGATCTTACCCTCTCGGACGCAGGTATCGGTCTTGACCGCAAACTGCTTTATACATGGAAAAAGCAAGGGCTTTTGCCTCATGCTGGACTACCCAAAAAGAGAGGAAGGGGCAAAAACTGGGGTAAATTCAGCTTTATTGAGCTGTGTTGGATCAAGGTCCTCATTGAGTGCCGTGCTGTGGGCATTGGCATCGATAAGCTAAAAGAGGTGACAAGCTTTTTTTACCCCACGGGTTTTATAAAGGAGTTTTTTTCCAAGCCAGTAGAGAACTTGGCGGAGTCTCTTGACCCGGAAACCCTGAAACTGGCACAGCAGAAAAATCTCATTAAAGGAGATGAGATAGTTATAAATGATCAGATGATTAAGATGATGGAACAGTTGCAGTTCAGCCTTTTTTCCTGTCTTTTATATGCAACAATGCTATCAAAAAAGCATTACATGCTGTATATGGATAGCCATGGCAAATTTGATGTATTAGACCTTGATACACCACTACGGGATCCTATAGTTGGCGTGATGGAGATATATAAATTGCTAAGCCAGGAGACCGTTCTTTTTGTGAACATTAGAACAATAATCGCTGATCTTTCTGGTACGCACGAGCATTTTTCCCAAAACCTGAGATTAGGACAAATGATGTCCGATTCTTCGGTTGAAATTCTCAAAGATCAATTTAAGGATGGCCAGGTAAAAGAGGTGACCATTCGAGTGAATGAGGCAGGAAGACCACTGGCTATCATAAAAAGTGAGATGGACATAAAGGATCTTGAAAAACAAGTACGCAGGCTTAGAAAACAGGGCAATTATTGCGACTTGGTAGTAAAAACCAGAGATGGTCACATAAAGTACTTTGAGCACACCGAGATTATAAAACTCTAATGCTCTGTTGATTGGTGCTGAAGTTCTCAGCCCGTTTGTAAACATGAAAGCCCCACGGGAATTACCCGGCGGCTATCCCAATCATTGAAGCAATGAGAGGGGAAAGGAAAATCCAAGTTGCCAACATGCCGGCTTTTGGTAAGGAGGAAATTGTTTTAAAAAATAATTTTGAGGTAGACCGGATCCTCGATGAGCAAATTGATTTATTTTCTAATATAATTATTGATATATACTTTGAAAACAACAGTAGTTATGAAGAATCAAAACATACAAACCGCCCTTGAAAAACTAACCCAAAACCGCTACTCGGATAGCTCCAAAAAACGTGGTGGGGAGGGTGTGGTATATACCAGAGTGAGTAGTAAAGAGCAAGCTGAGAACAATGGTAGCTTGGAGGTGCAGCGCAAATACTGCGATAACTATGCCAACAGTAATGCCATCGCCATCCGAGAATATTTTGGAGGATCCTTTGAAAGTGCCAAGACAGATGGCCGAAAAGAGTTCCAGCGCATGCTGGAATATGTCAAAAAAAATAAAAGCATCTCCTACATCATCGTATTTAACTACGACCGCTTTTCCCGAACAGGAGCTGCAGCCTCTCAATTAAGCGAGCAGCTGAGAACAGAGGGGATTATCGTTAAATCTGTTACACAGGATATCGATACCTCCACCGCCATAGGGCGGCTGCAGGAGAACTTCTTTCACATGCTCAACAATTTCGACAACCGCCTGAAAAGTGATCGAACAAGCATTAACACCAGAGAGGTAATGCTTAAAGGATACTGGCCCTATGCCACTCCAATGGGTTACAAAAACCTAAAGCCCAAACACCGGGCCTGCTTTCATGAGTATGTGATTACCGAAGAAGGTAAACAACTAAGGAAAGGGTTTCAGATGATAGCCGAACAAAAGTATCAATTTCAAGATATCGTGGATTATCTCAGCCACAGAGGGGTGCGCATCACTAAAACCAGTTTTCGTCATGTTTTCTCCAACCCCTTCTATGCTGGCTTCGTTACCGGCAGGCTTGTCGGAGGCAAACTCATCAAAGGGCAGCATCCTCAGCTGATTGATATCAAGATATTCATGAAGGTTCAAGATATTTTAAATGATAATCCCATTGCTGGAGTGCCAAAAGTTTTCCGCCATGATGAAGTGCCGCTAAAAACATTCGCGCGGGATGAATTAAGCATGAGACCTTTTACTGGATATAAGACCAAGGGTATTTGGTACTACAAAATAAAAGATGGGCCAACGCCAGTCAATGTAAATGCAAAATATCTAAATGGCGCTTTTACTGACTTGCTCACGCAATACGAATACAAACCGCAGCTAAGAAAAAAGATCGAGGCCGACATGACTGCAAAATTGAAACAGCGGCTTGCCGGAGTTGCCAGAGATTTAGTATCAGCAAAAAAGAAAATCACTGAGAAAAAAGCCTTGCTTGAAAAGATCGAATACAAGTTCATCACCGATCAGATCAGTGAGGATATCTATCAAAAGCATAGCGAGAAAATACGAACAGAGATCGCTGCACTTTCAAAAGAAACAGACATGAGCCAGATAGAGGGTTCGAACTTGAAATTGGCGGTTTCAAAATGTTTGACAATCGCTCAAAACCTCAGCCAGGCGTGGCTTTCAGCAGAGTATGAGAAGAAGCAGCGGTTGCAAAAACTGGTATTCCCTGATGGAATCCTGTACAGTAAGCAAAAAGGGGTGGTTCGAACTCCGAGGGTGAATAGTTTATTTGAAGCAATCCCTTTGCTGGCGGGCGATTCATCGAAAAATAAAAAAGCTGATTCATCAAAGAATCGGCTTCAGTTCAATAAAGTGCAGCAGGAAGGGTTCGAACCTTCACGGGGTTTTTCATTATTAACCTTGTGCACAGTTTAACACCATCACTTATAACACGTAGTTGGTATTTTAAATAGTTCGTTTTTTATTGAAATGCCAATTTGAATTCCAATCATCTAACTCCCCGACATCTCAGTTTTTTAAATATCAAAACGATAGTGCAATCAGTCCCTCCATAATCGAGTTAGATAATCGTCCCATCCCCAGTACTAAACAGGACTCTACGGGATTTTCTTGAAGAGTCCTTCTTTTTTTATCTCCACAAGTATTTGATATTGTTGAAACTAACTCCACGTAACTATTCATTTTGCGAGTTAGATATTGATGATTTTTTGGATCAAAGAAGATGCCATCCGGAAACATAGTTTTATGCAGCCTTCGCTTCTCATCGAGGCTACTATTCAGCCATATTTTGCTTGGATTTTCAAGCTTTTGTAACGATTTTTCTAACAGTTCTTCCAAGTTAGATATTGTCGGCTTTCCGTTGTTCAATTCTTTGCCGATGGCGAGCAGTTGATTGCTCAGGTGCTCAAAGGTTAAATCATAGCGCCAATACGCCCAAAAAAGGTGTTATTGGCGATATAAAGTAGCGGGTATTGGCAAGTTATATGCCATTTTGGCGACCCATTACTAAAAAAATAAAAACTATGTTAGGTGAACATTTATCAAAAAGAAAAGAACAGAAAAAACTTACACTTATTTTAGTGATAACCTTATTGCTGTTATTGACAGGAATTTTTCTATTTATAGTCATCATATGAAAAAGTGGAGTAAGCGAAAGATTTTTAAAACTATATGGCTTATTGCAGTCATCATTTTTTTTGCTTGGAATTGGTCAACTTTTCAATCAAGGAATATACCTAAAGCCACATTTGAAAATTCAAGCAAAGTAACAGTAATAGAATCAGATCATGTGATAACCTTTCAGGCAGACACGTCAAAAGGTAAGCAAAACGTTATCTTTTTTCAAGGCGGTTTGGCGGATCCAAAAGCATACGCACCGCTATGCAGGAAACTTGCTGAAAATAGATTTACCAGCCACTTAATAAAAATGGATTGGAGGCTTCCACAATATGACTATCAAAAAATATCAACTCTGTTTGACCTAAAAAAAGAGAATTATATTATTGGCGGTAATAAATCTTGAAAAGCGGTTGAGTGCTCGTGATTTTGGTAAAAGTTATACCTGGTCTCCTGCTACAGGCTTAAGTGCTACACGAATTGCTACACCACTTTTTAGGCACAATGAACAAGTTGACTACACGATAGAGATAATAAGTCCGGCTGGTTGTAGAACGGTTGATTCACAGCTAGTTAGAATTTTCCGTAGTGTCGATATTTTTGTTCCAAAGGCATTTAGTCCCAATGGGGATGGACAAAACGATCGCTTAGATGTTTTTTTAGTAGGGGTGGGTGAATTAAAGTTTTTTAGAGTTTTTAATAGATGGGTTCAGTTGTTATTCGAGACAAAGAATATTAAGGATTTATGGGATGGTACATACCGGGGAGTAAGGCAACCATTAGAAACTTATATTTGTATTGCAGAGGGTATTGGAGAAGATGGCTCTAAAGTTGTAAAGAGAGGACAAGTACTACTTATCAAGTGATTTTAGTTTATAAGTGTGTATTTTTATAAAGTGATAAAACGTTTAAATTTATTAAATTTCATTTTTGTAGATCTCATACACTGATTTACTATTTTCAGAGTTGAAAATTTAATTTTTTATGAAAAAATATTTATTTTTTGCACTTTTTTTTTTATTTTTTTACAATGCTAATTCGCAGTTTTCGAATAACCCTATATCGCCATTTTCTACCCCAAACTTATTTACTAGGGCGATTGACTATAACAATGATGGCAAAGATGATGTTTTTGTTTGGCAGCATAAGGTTTTAAACTCAGGAAAGCTATTTAGGAATAACGGGGGCACTTTTACTGATGTGTCAAATGCTGCTAATGCGCCATTTTATACCTGGATGAGTACTGCAGATTTTGATAAAAATGGGTACACAGATCTTTGGTGCACCTCTGGGGATACCTTAATTATTGCTTTTAACTGTGGTTCTGTTTTTTCCTCTCCAACAATCGGATGTGGTAAATTTTTAGTAAGCGCTTTATTTAATGTACCAGCCTCATCAATTTATAGTGTTCCAAAATTTTCGGATGTAGATGGAGATGGGATATATGATATTTGTATTCGTGTGATTTCAGGTTCTTCAACCAATATTCTAATGAAGAAGGGGATTATAGGATCTGCTAGTTGTCCGTATGCATTTGCTTCAGGCTCCGCGGTAAATTTGGCTAGTATAGCGACGACCCAAGAAGTGGATTTTCAATTTGCAGACACAGATAGTGACAATGATTTTGATCTTCTCATTGCCAATGCAACCAATCAATATGGACCTGCCACATATCGTCATTTTTTAAATAATGGTAGTGGGGTGTTTTCTCAAATTACTACTTCAAATTTCTCGAATGGAAGATTGAGTGCATTTGGGACTCTTGGGGAGCTGAATAATGACGGCAACGTTGATGTAATTTCGGGTGCCGCTGATTGTTGTGTAGGAGCCAATCCGCTCTATGCTTTTTTTTCCAACGGTCCTAACCTTTTTTCATCTAATACCAACTCTATTCCTCGATTATTAAACCCATATTACGCCGGCGCAGAAATACATGATATAAATCTTGACGGCAGACAGGATATTTTATGGGTTGCTATGTCGTCAATAGGTTCAAGCGCTTTGCAAGTGTATTTAAATAATGGAAGCTCAACTTTTACAGAATCTGCATCTTCCCTGGGGGTAAATTATGGTCCTTCCAATGGTTTCTGCTGCCCGATTCAAAATTTTCAGGCTTCAACCGTTTTGGATATTAATGATGACAAAAAGCCAGATATAGACATACACGAAATCGATGACATTTCTCCATTTACCGTAACTCGAAGCTGGCAAATGATCAATAACTCATCAAATAATTCCGTTAAAATTAAATTAAATGCCTGTACAGGATTAAGAGAAGGCTGGGGCGCCAGAGTCCGATATAAATCGGGGGGTACCTGGCGGTTTTACCAGCATGTGGCTTATTCCAGCTATAATAAATACCCGTTCATATTTTTTGGGTTAGGTGGCTCTAATGTGATTGATAGCTTAGTCGTTAATTGGATTGGGGGACAGGTCTCTACCCTTACAAATATTTCAGCTGGCTCTTTTATTACGGTAAACGAAAACTCAAATTGCATATACCCATCTTTTGGCGCAGGAGCTCTTTCTGGATCAACACAACTCTGTGTAAATAGCACTAGTCAATATTCCTCAACTGTAGCAGGAGGTTCTTGGTCCTCTTCAAACCCTTCTGTTTTAACTATTTCGACTACTAATGGCATGGCTTCTGCTATAGCAGCAGGAACTGCTTATTTATACTATACTGTTACTGGAAATTGTGGATATGCCAGGGATTCCCTTTTAGTAACTATTACCTCACCCCCAGCCCCAGCAACAATAAGTGGTCAAAACCAAACTTGTGTGGGTTCAACTTTGCAGCTAACTAGTAACGTTCCAGGAGGAATTTGGTCTACCAACAATGCCAATTTATTATCTATCTCTGGCACTGGACTTGTTACCGGAATAGGCATAGGAAGTGCTACTATAAGCTATACTTTAATTGGCTCCGGTGGTTGTCATAATTCTGTGTCGTCCTTCTCTGTAACAATCTTACAGGCTCCTACTATCAATGCGGGATCTGATACAACAATAATTATCGGAGATCGCTACACCATGCAAGCAAGTGGTAGTGGTGGTAGTTATTTATGGTCTCCTAGTATTGGATTATCTAGCACCTCAACTCTTAACCCGGTTGCTTCCCCTACTACAACAACTGTCTATACTCTTAGAGTTACTAATCTGATTGGATGTTCTGCAAGCGATAACATAATAATCAAGGTGATTTCATATTGTTTAAAGCCAATGAAAGCATTTACTCCAAATGGGGATGGAATAAACGACTTTTGGGTTGTGACTAATGGTCCTTGTGCGACAAAGGTAAAAGTACAGGTGTTTAACCGATATGGCTCAAAAGTATTTGAGCATCCAGATTACAAAAACAACTGGGATGGAACTTATAATGGAAGACCTTTGCCCGATGGCACTTACTACTATATAATACACTTTTCCTTGATTAATGGAAATTTTGAAACCAAAACCGGAAACGTGACAATCTTACGTTAACCAACCCATTAAATGCCAACTATGAATCGCAATATATTTTCTTCTGTTCTACTGTTGATCAGCCTGCATGCCGGATCACAGCAATTGATGACTTCCTCCCTATATGAGCTTTGAGGTAAAAATTAAGATTGGAGACATGGATCCAATCTTAATTGATTATGCTAATAAAAAGAAGTTGTCGAAATTTACTAATATATTAAGATTCGATATTTTAGTAAATAACAAAGCTATTAAAGTTGTTGCTGGTCCATCTCCTGCTGATGGAGATGGAAATATTTTGTTAAATCAAATTTTTAAACGTTTTATAAAAAAAATTAATCCAAATATTAATAGTGTAGATGACAATCTTAAACGGAGATTTAAAAGTTATATTTATCAAACTGCACTTCTTGGAAATCCTGATGATTTAAAAGTTTTAAATTTTGATTAGTATTTCAATATATTTAAAAATGAGGAGCCTATGCTTTTATAGATCTTGAAGAAGTCAGATACCTGACAAGGGAATGGATAGAAGAATACAACTATCGAAGGCCTCACGAAGCCCTGAATAATCTAACACCAGATGAATGGAAAAGAAAACTAGAAATTACCGAAATTCACAACTCAAACACTGTCTGTTAAAAGTATTTTACAAGGTACATTTCCTCAGCTAGTTTGTTCGAACTCAGTCCAGCAAAGGGCCCTTTGCTGGACTGAGTTTGAACGAGATATCTATTGATTTAAACTCAGTCATAGCAAGCCACAAGCGGTAATCTCTATAAACATGTCCTTAAGATATAACTTTCCGCAGCAGCATCTGAAAGGGAGGTCAAGCCATTGAGATGAAGACTGCCTTCATGTTTCCCAAGGCTTTCAGAAGAAGTCAAGAATCAAAAAAAAAATTTCTTATGCCTAGTATATAAAAACAAGATTTTTTTTGACTTTCTATTTTGGTTTTTGAAGTGCCTCACGAACAAGGTAAAAGTCATTATCATCAGTGAACGGGTCTTTCTTCAACAATTTTTTTTCCTTTTCAAGAGATTTACCTCTAAAATCTCGGATATACCATGCAGCGACTAGACGTTCCCTCCAATTTTCGCTGCATGCTAAAGATTTAATTATGCCAATGGGAGATTTTTTTACACGGTGCCACTTGGCTATAAATTCGGCTGCTATTGGAATGACTTCATAGGGGGTTCCTCCTGGAATATAGTCAATGTTCAGCCAGTACTCCTCAATCCTTGTTTTCAAGACCTCAAATTCACTGAAGTGGTTAATTGCATAATTCAATGCTCCCTCAATAGCGTAATCAAGTGCATCATCCATTTCATGTGAGGCTTCCTCTAAGGTCTCGACAGATTGCTCCAAAACATTAATGACGTCTTTAACTGTCAAACCGCCAATCTCACCCGCAGCCAGTGCATTTAGTTTCTTGACAAGTTTCATATAATAAAATTATATTTTTCACTGAGAATGTATCCACCGTAGGTTTTCGACCAGGTTTTTCATTATTACTACCATGCTTAAAATCTCCCAGCCACGTATCTGAATCAATCGACCCAGAGCTCACCTCACCACTGTCTGTTAAAAGGTGTACTTACAAAACACGGTAGCCGGAAAGCAGAAAGTAGGATTATTTAAAAAATGTTTTAATAATCTATTTTGAATTCAGTCAAGTTAACGAGGTCTTTACCATCGATATTTTCAAAATCCCACAAACTATATTCTAGCTTTTTCCCATCATCTAAACTATTTTCAATAGCACTCCAAATGTCAAAACCTAATTTTTCTTGAATTAGCCAATTTTCCCCGTTAATCCAGTCCTCTGTACGACTACCTTTAAAATCTGGGTTCATCCAATCCTTCCAAAGAGAATTGTATACTTCTAATCCACTCGATAAATCTGTAAAACAATATCCGTCGCCCTTGCCGTCACCCTACGAATCAAAATAAGTCTCTCTTAAAATCCTCAAATAATTCGATTTATCATCAATTGAAAATTTGATTTCACAAGTGCATCTATTAATATAATTACCAATATTGCAGTGGCCCCATTTAAAATCTAAAATTTTTACTCTCATGATTTAAGGTATTTTTTCAAATTTTAGTCATACTAGTTTTGAATATAAGAAATATTTCTGGTTTGATTGAAGACTTTTTTGGGCAACATTGTTGCAGGACGGGAAACACTGATTGAAGCGGGCGGACTTCTCGATGTAACCGTGCATTTTGAATCGCAATCTTTATTGGCTATTTCAATTATCATTTTAAATCAGTCATTTATCAACTCAACTTATATGTTTACGAAATATTGCTTTTCAAAAATTTGGTGTATATTGACTTAGATAAGTTAACCAATTCCCTGATATGGCGAAAGAAGCTTCGTTTCAGATATCCGGTAAAACCTTCTCGGCTACGCTTA
>Ga0194133_10009043_pt1 | contig 11504 bp, 12 predicted proteins | sample TA2KigOf40mmetaG_FD_155448 | JGI IMG/M metagenome (GOLD analysis project Ga0194133, IMG submission 155448) | Freshwater microbial communities from Lake Tanganyika, Tanzania - TA2015055 Kigoma Offshore 40m | ecosystem: Environmental > Aquatic > Freshwater > Lake | place: Tanzania: Lake...
TGGTTCAGCCGGGGAGATCGGGCAATGCCCACTTCTTCAGGAGTTGGATGCCCTGCGGGAACGGCCCGGGGATGTGGTCCTCATTGACGACGCGAGGTTGTTTCTCTCCGCCCCCCCGCCTCCCAACAAACCCGAGGAGTGGCCCGGCATCCGCGAGATTTGGGAACATTTTCGCTCTTGGCCCAGCCCCCGCTTTCTGCAGGTGATCGACGATATCATTTTTGTGGTCCCGGAAGGGAGCCCCTGGAAAGAGATGCTCTTACGGTTCTCCGTGAGCCGGGCGGACGCTTTTTGGCACCATTACGGCTGGATTTCCAAAAAAAAGACTTGGAAGGAGAAGGCCCGTGAGAAGTTGCCTGATTGGATGCACCGTATTCTGATCCGGCACTGAAAGCTTACCGGAGGCAAAAGAAAAGACAGTTTCTCGGGCGATGAAGTATTAATGAATGCACTCCCGGGACAACCGCCTCGTTACGGCAGAGAGTATCTTGATTGGCAAACGCCCATCGGGAAATTCGGGGGATGGGCTAACCGGATTAAATTTGAAGCATGGCTTAGCCCCGATTTGGATGTTTTGGATTTTGGCTGTGGAGGCGGCTGGCTCTTGGCCAATCTCCCGGGCCGCCGAAAGCTTGGCGTGGAGGTCAACCCGGAGGCTCGCCACACGGCGGAATCTCTCGGGGTTCCCACCGCCGCCGATCTCGCTGAGGTTTCCAGGGAATCGTTTGACCGGGTGATTTCCAACAATGCCTTGGAACATGTGCAGAATCCCTTTCCCGTCTTGGGTCAACTTCTTGAAAAACTACGACCGGGGGGCCTGCTGATTCTGGTGGTTCCCTGCGAAACCATCCGGATCCGGTTTCGCCCAAGAGACATCAACCACCACCTCTTTAGCTGGAGCCCCCAAGCCATCGCCAATCTGGCCCAAGATGCCGGCTTTCAGGTTCTTTCTTGTGAGCCCTTTATCCATAAATGGCCTCCGCGTTTTCAGATGTGGGCCAAGCTACTGGGACCGTCCCTCTTTCATCTCCTGTGCCGGTGCTATGGCCGGTGGGAAACCTCGTGGACCCAGGTGCGCTTGGTCGGGCAAAGACCGACCCAACCAAATCCATGAGTCTGTTCCCTTGGCGAAAAGCAACGAGCCGTTTGCTTTCCGGGACGGAACTAAAAAAGATTCTCAAGCGGCCCAGGCACCAGTCTTTTTCCACGGCCTTGGCCGGACATCCGTTCCAGGCGGTGGATTCCCTCTCTTTTTATTGGAGCTACCGGGAAATTTTTGAACAAAACATCTACCGCTTCCCCGATTCCCCAACCCCACCACGCATCCTGGATTGTGGCGCCAATTTGGGTCTGGCCTCACTTTATTTTCTTCATACCTACCCCTCCTGCCGGCTAACCGCCCTCGAACCGGATCCGGAGATTTTTAAAATTCTGGAGACCAACCTTCGGCCCCATCGGAATTCAGAAACCACCCTGCTCAATGTTGCCTTAACCGGCCAACCGGGAATTTATGACTTTCACCAACACCGGGGGGATTCCGGGCGGTTGGGACACCCACTGCAAAATTCCCCCGCCACCACCAAGGTCAAGGGCGTGCCCTTGGACGAGCTGCTCGCGGAGCCTGTGGACTTTTTGAAAATCGACATTGAAGGGGCGGAGGTGGCCGTGCTCAACAACACTCGGCGTCTGCGTCAGGCTCGGTATGTTTTCGTCGAATATCACTCCTTTCAAGGCCATCCCCAGCAACTGGATCGGGTTCTCGGCCATTTGTCCAAGGAGGGTTTTCGCTATTGGATTCAAAACCACTTTACCCCGAAAGATCCTTGGGCTTTTAGCGAAACCGTCGAAGGGATGGACGCTCAACTCAACATCTTTGCCCGCCGCGAAAATCCCTCCTGAAAGGGCCCATGGCTAATCGTCCGACGAAGAAAACAATTCCCTCCCGTGCAAGGGCCGGCAAGAACGGCTCGAGAGCTCGCCAATTTTTGTTAACCTGAGAAATGCCCGCGACCTTCATTCTTGCCGATCACACCGGCCGCCTGGGAAATAAACTTATTCTTTTCGCCCATGTGATCGCTGCGGCTGAGGAGTACGGTTGTCGGGTCATCAACCTGAGCATTCTGCCGGCCGCTCACTACTTCGAAGGCGTGCATCTCAATCCGCTGGGCTCTTATCCAAAACGGTTCTTCCCTTTTGATCTCCGCTGGCTTTTTCGATCTATCCGGAAACCTGTTCAAGACTGGGTCCGCGACCGGCGTGGAAAAGCTCCGATCCGGAACCGGTGGCTCAGCCTTCTCGACATGGAAAACCAGCCAATGTGCCGGATGGATACCCCGGAGTTCGCCGCCCTGACCCGCCGATCCAGGTGGATCATTCTCTGGGGTTATCCCTACCGATGCCCCGATCTGGTGAAGAAACATGGCGAAAAAATCAGGGAGTTTTTTCGCATCCGCCCACAAGTTGCCCCCACCGCGTCCAAGGAGTTCGCCGCGGCTGCGGATTCCGGGAAACAAACTGTGGCGATTCACATCCGCCAAGGAGACTTTCGGGATTGGAATGGGGGAAAATACTACTTTTCCCCCCAAGCGACATCGCAGGCTCTTCGTTCTGCAGGCTGGAACCTTCAGGATTCCCGGTTTCGATCCTGGGTCTGCTCAGACGAATCCGTGCCCGAAAATATCTTCCCGGCAGATGCCACCTTGGGAGTTCCACGGAAGCTGGGGGAAGATCTTTTCATCATGAGCCGGTGCCGGCGACTGGTGAGCGGGTGGAGTACCTTGGCTTATTTTTGCTCTTTTCTTGGTAAAAATGAGTTTTACCGGATTTCTTTAGACCAAAAAAAGGCCGAGCGACTGGATCCGAGTTCCCTGGCGGAAATATGAATCTCAAAGACTTGAGGCGGCAAATTTTGCGTTGGGCTATGGGATGGCCGGGCGATTCCACGAGCTGGGGTCCGCCCCGCCTGCCCCCGGCAAAAATGGTTGAGGTGGCCCGTGAATCGAAAACGGAAATTCCTGAGCTGATTCCCGTCCACCCGGCGGGAAAGATTTTCCGCAAAAAACCGGCCATCCCGATCGGTTGTCCAGCCCATCCGGCTTTTGACATCCCGGTGGCCCCTCAGACCCCCACCTATCTTGCCCAGGTGCCCGGTGGCCGGGTGGTCGGCCCCACGGTGGCGGTGCTTACTTCGGCAGACCGGATATTGTCCGATGTCTCCCTAGACTGGGGGCGCCCCGGCATGGAGCACTTTGCTTATCGCCGCTTCCGGCTTCCCCGTTGCCAAGACTTCAAGGGCTCAGCTTTGGTTTTAGCCTGCACGGGGTCGGACACTTATTTCCACTGGCTGACAGACGCCCTACCCCGGCTGGAAATCGCCGCCCGTGCTCGCGGCGAAGGATGGCGACCCGATTACTGGGTGGTGAACACCTTGGACCGGCCATTTATAAGGGAATCGCTGTCCATATTGAACATTCCTTTGAAGAAAGTAATCCCTCTGGATCGAAATCCCCATATCCGATTTGATGACCTATGGGTTCCTTCTTTGCCCTGCGAATCCTCAAGCGGAGACTCCCCGCCATGGATTGTTGAGTATTTACAACGATCTTTTAATACACTTAAACCAAGCATTTTTTTACCCAGATTTTCTAATTATATTTGGATAGATCGATCAAAATCTAAATCACGAAAAGTTGTTATTACAACACCGCAAAAAGGGCAACTCTGCGCAAACGGATTTAGCTTGATTGAATTAACAGAGCTTACTTTTTTGAGACAAATTGCACTATTCCAAAACACCAAGCTCGCCCTAGGGCCACATGGAGCAGGATTTTCCAACTTAATTTTTTCTAAATCAGCGGGGATTTTTGAGTTATTTTTTAAAGATTATATAAATCCCTGTTATTATGCCTTATCTCAAAATATGGATTTAGACTATTTTTATCACATTCTTCCATATAGTGAACTTGAGAGAACCGAAATAGATTCAGACATTTTTGAAGTAATTTTAAAAAGATTTAAGTAAATTTTTTTTACGTACTTGACTTCTTATAATTTTAAAGATTTTTGAGTCGTCTGCAAATATTTTTGCATATTTTGTAAATTTAACTAAATCAAATTTATCCCGCATGTTTTTGGGCCATACCATTCGTATATATTTTATCCACAGTGGAGTTTCCCATTTAATTTCAAATGTGTTATACGAAAGTAGCAGAGAAAGCCAGCTAAGGACTGTTTTATTTGGCGTTCTTTTTCTGCTTTGCAAAATGTTTTTGATTTTGGTTTCGTATTCATTTAAGTTTTTAGCGGTAATTTCAGAATATCCGTGATTCGGTGAGTAGTTGGGAAAAAAGCATATTACCGGAATGCCTAAAAACCCAAACACATCTGCGACTGAAGACCACCCGTTCAAAACAAGCGTTGTGTCTTTTACGTGTGCCCAGACTGAGCCTTGCTGGTCATTTTCTGGCCAATGAACATTTTTAGCTTTAATTTTTTTTCGAATTTTTTCAAGCGTCGCGGCAAACGGGGATAGCACAGGGCTCCTTTTTTCTGGATAGATTCGTGGGTGAGGTCGAATATGAAATTCTGTATTTGGATACTTCCCTGCCAATTTTACGACCCAACGGAGCCATGTGATTTGGTCACTAAATATACCGTTATTTGTGTGATAAAAACCAATGATTCGAGCACTGTAAACTTCATCATTTGAACTTAGGGTAACAAGAACCTTTGACTTATCCTTTTCTATTTTTTTGTCGAATTTACTTTCGAAAGGTTTTGAATAATGCCAGGGTCTAGTATTCTTGATGATTCCTTCGACGTGTAGCTTTATGTTTTTAAAATTTATTTTTGAGCTTTTTAGATTTTTGCGTAGTTGTGCATTTATTTCTTTAAGGTTATCAACCATATTGTTTTTTTGGAGGATAAACTGATCGGGCCTTTGCGAGTGGTAACCCTCATGAAGGCAAAATGGGACTATGCCAAGCTTTTGTGCTAGAAAAGTAAAAAGGTTGTTTATTCCATACAAAGTATTATAGCTTATTACAAAATCATATTTTTTTTCATTTAAAATATTCCAAAATTGCGGAAGGAGTTTATGCAGGACTTTAGTTTTATAGTCCCATGCTTGTTTCGCTTTATTTTGAAGAGAATTATGAGTCTTTTGATTTAAGAAAATTTCGTATCCTGAAATTTTTCTTAATTTATTATTTGACAGGGTGAAGAACTTTTCGGGTTTTTTTTGGGATTTATTTTCTTTTTTTAACCAACGTGTCTCCCATGGATATAACTTCGAAGCTGATTTTGACGCGTTGTAACATTTATCACAAAAATCATTTTTTTCTTTTGTCGATGAGTTTAATCCCAGATTGTGAGCGTGCATGCCCGTGCATCCCTGCCTCATCGCTTGTTGGCAATGGATCACTGTCACATCAATCTTATTTCTGTGTAATATCTTTGCGACAGCCAACAATGGAAGCTGAAACGCTTTGATTGTGGCAAACGGCATTAAGATAAGTGCTTTTTTTATTTTAATTCTCTTCAAATTTTTTTATCATTTTTGCCAAAATCTTGTTTGAAAAATTTGTCCGCATGACCTCGATATTTGGTAGCCACACATTGCACTCCGTTATTTCGCCCTGTGTAAGCATTTTCAAATTCACTTGCCCAAAAGCTTTTTTATTGCTTTGGTGTTTTTTTTATTGGTTTACTTGATTTCCGATATTACTTCAAAAGCCTCAGCTGCACCAAGCCCCATCACACATCCCCAACGGTTTGCTATCGCTTGTAATGCTTGAGATGACCTAGGATGCGGAAATTTACGGGTTTCGCTGTCGTAAATTTGCATGGCTTCGATTTTTTTAGCGAGTGTATCGGAAATATCGTGGAAAAGATTGGGCTGAAATTTTGGTTCAAATTTCTGGAATGCCCACTCTGTGGATGACGGAACCTCGTAGGCATACACGGACCTCACCACTCTTCCTGCCAGGGGGCGGGCCGCTGTAAGGGTGGCGCGGAAGGTGATAACATGATCCATGTTGAGATCCCCGCCATGATGTGTGAAAATTATTTGCGGCTTTATTGATTCAATTTCCGCTTCGATCCTTTGAGTAATTTCCAATAGTGGGAGTGTATCCAATTTCTGATCCGGAAACCCTGCGAAATTCACATTTTTTGCCCCAAGCAACGCTCCAGCGCGGCGGGCTCTCCCAAGGTGGGTTTGCAAGGCATCTGGCGTTTTTTCCAAATCAAAACCGACCCTCGAGGTGAGCCCTGTGGCAAGAATCAAGATATGGACTTCTTTGCCTTGAGCGGCGAGCTTGGCAATCGTGCCTCCGCAACCCAAGACTTCATCATCGGGGTGCGCGGCTATGATCAAAGATTTCATTGCACTATTTTGATTTGAGAATTTCAAGACTTGCCGATCCGTAGTTGAATAGCAGGTCTAAAGTAGACATGTATGGCTCGAAACCAGAAAACGCCTGGTTGTATTCGGGATGTTCGTAGTCATGAAAAACCAACTCGATTCCCGCATCCTCAAAAGTCTTGTGATTCAAATAATTTCTTCCGAAAGGTCCAGATATGTATCTTTTTGCGCCGACTGCCTTGCAGAGATTAAAAATTAGCTCATCTTTTTCACCCGCCACATCCATCTCCGAACTTTTGAGAGTATTGCATGTTATCCCTAAAGAGTTTTTGAGGTAGGATGTGGATCTATCAACAAGATCAACAAGCAGTTTCCAATCCTGCAGATACAATTGCTCAAAAAATTGGCGATGCTTGACAAAAAAACGGCATTTTGAATAGCAGCTTTTGAGAGTTTGCCAATGCTTGTTTCGCCATGCAGGGTCTGCACTGATTTCGACTTGATTTAAATACAGGTTGCCACGTTTTCCCTTGGATTGAAGTGGGACAGTTAGCCAAGTCCACGATTCTGGAGTGCGAACTTTGTTCCGATTGGCAAACTTGGTCTTGCTGTTGGCATCCAAATTCACATGGTCCAGGATAATATGCACATCGCTTTGTGTGAGACGGTCAAAATATCCCAGCCAAGGCAAATACGCAGGTTGCATTATGGAAACAGTCATGAGTTTTTGGGCGAGTGTCTTATGTAAATTGTAAAATCTCCCGGGTGGTAGTCATGGCGAAGGGTGACAAAAGGGGACAAGGAGCGGCAAAAGTCAACTGTCCGCAAAGGATCTGCATAAAACTCGCCAGCATCCTGTCGAGGACTCCAATTGCTCAGAGAATTGAAAGCAAGTCCTATGCGACACTTTTTGAATAGTCTCTCAACTGTATGTTCTAGGTAGCCTTGAGGATCGTTTTCCCTAAAATAGAAAATACCGCTGGCAATGACATAGTCAAAGCTGCCCGCATCATTTTCCAGCAGGTCAGCAACTTGAAAATGGGCATCGTCAAACCGTTTTTTAGCAGCGACCACCATTGCCGGGGTAATATCCACGCCAAAATACTTTAACTCAAGACCTTGGTTTTTTTGCCAAGCATAGAAGTCGCCCAATCCACAGCCAACATCCAAAAGGGTGGAGCCTTGCGAAATACCCATTTCCGCGAGAATTCGAAACCGCAATTCTTGTGAATGTCGGCTCCCCCAATTCAAGGCTTCTGGACCCGCCAAGTATTCACGAAGCAAATCCGTGAAAAAAGCCACGGTCCGTGTAGAGTCGGGACTGAAGTGTTTATTCGGGTTAAAATTTGTCATCCAATAGAATCTCTAATTTTTAATACGGCTTTTCTAAAATCATTTTAACATGTTTTATGTCAAAATTATCATCTTTTGTAATACAAAATCCACATTTAGAAAATGCTTTAATACTCCTCAAGTTATCGGCTCGTATTTTGGCAATAATTCTTGTAAGATAATTATTATTAAAAAGAATATTACAACCAATCGAAATAGCTAAAACACCCATTCCTTGGCCGGTCTTGCCGGGAATTAGATAAACAGATATGTCCGCCTCATTTGAATTATTGATCTCAAATCGAATGAGACCAACCGGCAAACCCTTTTCCTCGATTAAAAACATCGGCCTGTTTTGGTTAATTAGATTTTTATTATACCATTTCCTATGCTCAGAAGCGGAAACTTGTCGCCTTGATGAACTTAAATTAACAATTTTAGGCAGATTGCGCCAGCTGAAAACTAATTCACAATCTTCAGGCGCAGCAGGGCGCAAATGGATTTTCGAATCCTTGATTGCGGATTTCATTTTTTGCGAACCACCACTCGCCACTCAGCGTGAATACCGGTTCCTTGAGGAGAGAAATCCGCTAGGCTTAAGTGTTCCATTTTCAGAATCTCCCAACCGTTCGCAAACAGCATCTCAATCTGGCTTTTCGAGTTGAAACCAAGGGCGCCGACCCCGACAAGAGTGCCCGAATGAATGTTTGCAATTCGCCCGTCTTGCAAGGGTTGACCGGATCGGGCACTGGTGTGATCTTCGCTGTATCCATTGAAAAAGAATATGCCGCCAGGTCGAAGAACGCGTCGCATTTCCTCAACAGCCACGCGCTGGGCATCATGCCCCACGCAAACGAGTGAACCCCGATCGATTCCGATATCGAAGACTTCATTTTCCCAAGGCAGTTCCAGAAAATTTCCAACCCTCAAGTCGCCAGAAAGTTTTTCGGATTCGAAGCGTTTTTGCGCAAAACAGATTGCGGATTCACTGCCATCGATACCCGACACACGGAACCCTTCCCGGGCCGCAAACCAGAGGTTGTTGCCTGCACCGCAACCGATTTCCAAAATATCCGTTTCCCCGCGAGGCTTCTCACGAGGGCGCCACCGAAAAAGGAAACTCACGACTGCATCGAACGGGTAAAGGTTGAGATGATGGCCCTGGGAATAGATTTCGGATTCCCAGACAGGATCGGGTTTCGTAGTTGTCATGGTTACTTAGCGATGTGAGACAATTGAAAAGTTTCTCCCCTACGAACCTCAGCGACAAGAGAATGCCCAAGCAGACTTTCAATCTTGCCCGGTGGCAATCCGGTTGCCGGTCGGCGAAAAGATATATCTTCGACTCTCAAAACAGTTCCTTCGGGCAGATCGCGTGCGGCCGTGCAAGAAAGCCGGAAATTTTCGCGGGCTTGGGCTTCGGCGCTAGTAGGTTGCAAATCGCCACACCCGAGCATTTTTTCCGCCTCACGCACCCTGCGGGCGAGCTCGGCAAATTCCTTAGGCGTTGAAGAGAACCATTGATCCGGCCCTGGTAGATCGCGGTCCGTAGTGAAATGTTTTTCCACCATGCAAGCTCCCAAGCAAACAGCAGCCACGGCGGCCTCCCAGCCTGCGGAGTGGTCACTGAATCCGGCGGGGCAAGCATACTTTTGAGCCAGAGTGGTGATGCGGCGCAGGTGAAGATTATCCGGTTGCGTGGGATAGGAGGAGGTGCAGGCGAGCAGGACGAGGTCGCGGCCACCAGCTTCGCGGAAGGCTACCACCGCCTCGGTGATCTCCTCCTCAATCGCCATGCCGGTAGAGAGAATTGTGGGAATTCCGCTACGAGCCATTTCCCGGATAAGTGGCAAGTGGCCGAGATAATCGGATCCATTTTTGAGCCATGAGGCTCCCACTTGCCTTAGATCCTCGATACCCTCATTACTGGTGGGTGTGCTGAAAAACTCGACGCCAGCGGTATCACAGCATTTGTTCAGATGGGCAAGATCGGCCCGGGAAAGCTCACAACGCTTGAACAATTGGAATTGGGACTCTGTGATTTCTCGACCTTGGCTTTTGTAGGTGTGAGTCAAGGAATGGTTGGACAAAAAATCTTCCGTGCGATAATTTTGAAATTTCACTGCATCCGCTCCGGCATCGGCGGCTGCTTGGATCATTTTCTCTGCAAGGGTCCTGTCGCCGTTGTGGTTGATGCCAATCTCGGCAACTAAAAGTGCGCGGTATAATCTCATGCTTTTTTTCTAAGTATTTCGACGACTCGACGTGAACCCTGTCCGTCTACGCTATTTCTGCAGTTTACAGAAATTTCCTTACGTCTTTTAAAATCGGTGGAAAGATTTATAACTCCTTGCGTTAGATATGAAAAATCTAGGTCTTTTGCGAAACCAGGAAGGCAGATCCCTAATTTTTTTTTATCCAGATCCATCGCGACGGCATGCTGATTAGTGGCTAAAATTAAATACAAACCAGGAACCCCCATAAAGGCAAGCTCCCAAGCTGTGGAGCCACCTGCCGATACCGCCAGGTCTGCCCATTTCATTAATTCCGGCATTTCTTTCGGGTTGACAATCAAATCTATTGAGGCTGCTTGGCATGTCGCAATCTCAACAGCATACTTTAAGTCAGACAAGTTCGGATTGCTACCCCCAACAATCACTTTCAGGCGCAACGGCAGACCCCCTAACGCCTTAATTACTTCTGCTGTCACATTGCCTGGGTCTGCCCCACCGAGGGTGACCAGAACTTTAGAGGCGATTTTTGGTATTTTCCGAAAAGTTCCAGAGTACTTGAGAAACTCCCGCCGCAAGAGCGCAAACTTTGTGCCCAAGAGAATCTCGGAGCGAGAACTACGATTGAGGTAAAGATCTTCCTGGGCGGAAATATTTTGATTCAGCACCCAATCGGCATGGTAATAGTTTGCATGACCATAATCGTCTACCGCCAGAAGGCGTATTCCAGCTTTTTTTATGCCAAGTTGGAAGTCCCCGTTAAATTGATACCCGTCCAAAGCAAGAATTGCATCACCGAAGCTATATTCGCGAATTACGGCGCAAGTCCTTTCAAGATCATCCAGGCCTCCAGGTTTGCCGTTAATTTCTTTTAAGATAATTCCTTCCTCGTTAATTCTTGATTCAAGAGCCGGAGTAATATCTGCACATAAAAATACCGCTTGGCCTTCTGTATCCTGCCAGGCCTGCGCCAAGGCAATCATTCTCATAATATGGCCTGATCCAATTTTGTGGGACGCGTCAGCTCGAAGAAAAAGGGTATTTTTTTTAATTTAGCCTCTTGAAGCCTTCTCGAGCACTCTCACCTCCTAATAATGTAATTGGATTCATGCCAGCTTCGCATTTACTAATTACATTGAATATTGAGTTTAAATCTTCTTCATATCTTAAAATGATTTCCGGCGTGTGCTTTAGACAGCTGTACGTAACTGTCGACGCAAGATATCCCTGTTTTAGCATCTCTTGAGTGATTAGAGTTTTGTAGCTTTGATGATTTTTGCTTTTAAAAGAGAGGCTTGCCAGCGCCGCTAGGCCTGACACATATATCTGCAGATTATTTTTTTTAGCCGAATCTAGCCAGATTTTTTTAACTTGTTTTCCGATTTTTGTGATTCTTTCCCAGGACTTCTCTTTTTCCATTACCTCTAAGGTTTTTAAGGCCGCGACAGGACCTATTCTTTCCCCCCAAAAAGTACTACTGATAAAGGTAGACTGAGCTGCTTCCATGATCTGCCTGCGCCCGATGACCGCAGTAATGGCATAACCATTCCCCAAGGCCTTTCCGAACATCGCCATAT
>Ga0194133_10009044_pt1 | contig 11503 bp, 9 predicted proteins | sample TA2KigOf40mmetaG_FD_155448 | JGI IMG/M metagenome (GOLD analysis project Ga0194133, IMG submission 155448) | Freshwater microbial communities from Lake Tanganyika, Tanzania - TA2015055 Kigoma Offshore 40m | ecosystem: Environmental > Aquatic > Freshwater > Lake | place: Tanzania: Lake Tanganyika...
ATGCGGTCGAACACTGATCCGTCGGACTTGCCCAGCCAGCCGGATTGCCATGAACCCCACGAGCCGGTCTTGATCCTGAACTCGACCCTCACGCGCTCGCGCGAGGGATCCCCACGGACCAGCTCGGCCCTCCATGGGAACGATGTTCCTGTGGCCACCACGGATCGATCAGTGCGATCCGTGATCTCGGTGAGGCTGGGCCATTGCGCATTGCTCCATGGAGCCAAGGCCCGAACGATGCCGACACTGATGATCGATGGGAGTGCCACGAGCATTCCGGCCCACAGCACCACGACCAGCGCCAATTGTCGCGCTGGGCGCGTTGCCGAGCGCATCGATGTGATCGCTGACGGATCGAGACCTTGCATCGCTTGTTCGACCTCTGCGCGCAACACAGGCAGGCCAAGGTCGAGCATTTCAGTTCGCTCGCCCTTGGGTTGTGCTTCGAACTCAAGCAACGCTGCGAGTCGGTTGCGAAGTTCTGGACGACTGCGCTCGATGCGCAGCGCGATGTCGATCCGGCGTGGCTTGAATGCCAGGATCCTCAACACACCGATCGTGGCAAAGAGTGCCAAGGCCACGCCTGCAGCACCCACCTGCATGATCCTGAACCCGACAGGCAGTCGGAAGACCCAATCAAGGGCCACCAGCACCGCAAGCACGATGAGGGCGTTGCGCACCACGCGTGCAAGCAACGCGATCGCGAGTGTCGACCGTACGCGTGTGATCACACGATCGATCATCTGTCTCGGATCAAGCAAGCCGCACCATCCTTCGAATCGACCATTCCAGGCCGCACAGCACAGTCAGCAGGATCAGTGCAAGGGGGCTTGACCACACCGGCACGCGTTCGATTCGCTCCGTGAACGTGGATCGGTCAGGAATGACGGTCGCCAGGTTGGGTAGATCAGTGGCGGACAGCAAGCGACCGCCAGTGGCGGTGCACAAGGATTCCAGTGTGGTGTGGTCGGTCTCGGGTCGGGCAAACTCATCATCAGGTTCGATCACGCGCACCTGTGTGGTCAATGTGCCGCCCAGCGCCGCATCCGTGACCGTGATCTCATATTCGCCCGCCTGTCGTGGTTGCCAGACACCAGCCAGACCCACCACCAGCGATCCTTTGGTCACCGCATCGGTCAACAGGCGGATCGTGTCGTCACGTTGGGTCGAACGCACGATGGCTGCATCGATGGCATCGGGAAGCCGGCTTTGGATGAGTTCGTCCTTCACATCGAGCCGGATCGTGGCGGCCTGACCGACCGTGATCGTGGTGGGTTCGACCGAAAGTTGCGCACCGCCGCTCGCTGCCGAGAGTCCGGCCCGGGAGAGATAGCGCACGAGCTGGATCCAAAATCGCTCCTGATACGCCTCGCCGATCCCGTTGCGCCATCTCCAAGTCTCATCCGTCGCCACATAGACCACCTGTCCTGCACCAAATCGCATCGAGAGCACTGCTGCACCGATGGATTCTGTCGTCGATCCGATGGCCGTCGCCAGGACCTCGGTGGTGGGTTTCAGGTCCTCGAGCGGAATGCGTTGCATCCACTGCAGCTGAGACCACGACGGACCATTGCGACCAAGTTCTGGTGGCCAGTGATCCTGGCCATCGCCGAGTCGAAGGAGCCCAAGACCTTTCGCCAACGGTGTTGGCTCAATGACCACGGGTTCCGAATGCCGAGGCATCGAGTTCGACAGGCGCATCGGAAAGACATCCTCGATCGGCGTTCCGATCCACTGCATCGGCATGGACCGCTCGCCGCCAACCAGGAGCAAGCCAGCGCCGCGCTCGGTCACGGCTCGGCGGAGTTCTTCGAGTTGCGCATCGCTGAACTGGCCGCCCGCCACGTCGCCGATCATGAAGAGGTCGTAGAGATCGAACTCCTCGCGTGTTGTCGGGATCCGCGTCACCGCCATATTGCCTTCTTGGGCAAAGTCGCGATCCGCACTGAGCAGCATGATGCTCGATTCCATCGATGGTTCGCGCACCAGGATGTTCTTCACATAGCGGTACTCCCACCGGGGACCGCCCTCGACCATCAGCACGCGCACCGCGCGGTCAATGATGCCGAGTGTCACGGTGGTCTCGTTGTTGGTCGGTACCGCATCCTCGGCGTCAGTGACAAGCCGGACGCGGAGTTCCATGGATTCACCCGAATCTGTCGTAGCCACCAACACATGCGTGGATGGATCCCCAGCTGGCACAGTAGCACGGTCGATGATCGCCCCTGTGTCCACATTCACGAGTTCCAGTCTCGCTGGCGCATCACGCAGTGGCTGGACTTGGACCACCACAGGCACTTGGTCACGCACGAACGCCTTGGTCGGCGCCTGCACATCCATGATCGCGGCATCACTGAGCGGCTCACGCGAACCAAGGGCGATGGCGTAGACCGGCACCGAGCGTGCCATCAGTGACCTCATCAGTCGATCGTCGATCGGTCGGGTCGACCGACCATCGCTCACCAGCACGATCCCACCAATGGGACCTGTTCCGGATCGGCGAAGTGATCGATCGATGGCCAGTGGCAGATCGGTCGTTCGTCCATCAGCCGGACCGGGCTCTGTGGGCTCAATCATCGCCACATCGCCCGAGAAGGCGATCCACTCTGCAGGACGATTACCAAGCTGAATGGCCCCGAGGCTCGATCGCAACTGCTCGTCGCGCGTCCTCAGGGTCCCGCTGCTGTCCTTCCAGTCAGCAAGTTGCAGGCTCTTGCTGCGATCAGCCAGGATCACGATGCGATCCGGCTCACGGCGCTCTTCAATGAACTCAAGCACTGGTCGTGCCACAAGTGTGAGCATGAGCAAGAGCACGGCTGTTCGGAGCGCTGTCAAAGTGCGCCGGACCCATGGACGCGGCGTCATCCGTGTGTACGCCAGCCACGCAAGCACCGCTGCTGCACTGATGCCGACCAACCACATCCAGCCAGCGAGCGGAAGTTCCCAGCCTAGACGGACGGACCCTTGGGCGGACGGATCCACGTCGATCCCAAGCAACCACCGGATGACCGGGTAGTCGATCATGTGGTCTTGGGCTCCGGCACCGAGAATGTGCGACCGAGCAAAGTCTCGGCCAGGATGACCAGGGCAGCGGACACCAGCAACCACACCGAGGTGCTCGTGGATGATTGGGCTGAGTTGATCGTGGTCACGGCACTGGCTGGCACCGTCACAGTCTGGTTGATCCACGCCGCGAGTCGTGCAGGGTCGTTTCGTTGGGGATCGCAGGCTGCAGGATCGACGTTAAGCGCCACCAATGATTCGGATCGTGACGAACTGGTCGAGGTGTTCTGTGTCGTGATCGCCTGCATGATGCTCGGCTTGGCTTCGTCGCCCACGATCGCACCCGCAGGGTCGACGGTCAGGGATGCGTCCTGGGAGGCTGACCCCCGGATGGGCCGGAGCTCGGTCGTTCCCGCGAGCAGCCGACCAAGGCCGATGGTGATGCTGCTGCCAGCGTCCAGCAGAACCTCACCCTGGCGAATCGTCTCCTGAACGAGCGGCACGAAGATTGGCTTGGTCGCCAAGGTGCTCCATGATGGCACAGGTGCTGTGGCGAACATCATGACGACGCCACGACCCCTGGTGGCAAGCACCATCATCGGCTTGCCATCGTCCATCACAAGGATCGGTGACACTGTGGTTGATGGTCCCTCAATCACCACAGATCGATTCACTTCGATCGGTGCGACCAGTTCTGTCAATTCGGCTGCGATCAGCTGGGTGATCGGGCTCGTCGGTTGTTGTGGCCGGAGCCGCTGCGGGGGATCATGGTTGACCTGGTCGCGGCGAATGGTGACACTGGGACCAAGCAAGGCGGCGCACGGAACTTGCCACTCGACGAATGTCTCGTCGGTCGGTGGAACGACCACGACAAGCGCACCTGACTCGCATGTGGCTGTGCACTCCGCCCACGCAGCGGTGTCGAGGAGCTCGGGCCGGCAGATGATGATCGACGTAGATCCCTTGAGCGCTCCTGCGCGCACATCTGATGGATCCATCCGCCGGTGGGCCAGACCCATGCCAGCAACGGGCTCAAGGGCGCGTTCGATCCACTGAGCGGTCGAACCTTCGTCGATGTCAAGGCGCTCACGATCCACGACCAGCACTGGATTTGCCGACACGGTCGAAATCGTGGTGGTCCGAAGGTCATCCGCTGGCTGACGATCTGATGGGATCGTCGCCATCCACGCATGCTCGGTGCGCCCCGGATCGACCGCCAGCGTCACGGTCGCCACGGCCTGTTGCGAGCCCTCGATGAATGTTGCATCGGTGGTCGCGGCTCGGTCGGTGAGGACATCCGTCACGGTCACTGGAATGCTGCGACGCACCTGGTCATGGCTTGGTCGCGCGACCGCGACATCCACCGTGATGGAACCCTGGGATTGTGGTCCGAGTGTCCGCTGAACCATCGACACGATCGCTGTGGTCCCAGTGTCATCAGAACCCACGTCACGGATCTCGAGTGTTGCCTTGGTGGATGGCAGGACCTGGGCTTCTGTGTCAATGGCGCCACGCGAGAATGAACTGGCGAGGACGATCCGGCCGGGCATCGTCATGCGACGCAGCGCGTCGTCGGCACGATCGACAGCCTGGTGCACGCGAGATGGTTCGTATGTCGGTTCCAGCGCTCCAAGCATGGTCACCGCTCGGTCCGGCGGGACCGCTTCCTTAGTGTGCTCGATCTTCCCACTGGTGGTGAACACGTGGACCACGGAACCACTGGGAAGCGCGCGGATCGACTCGATGCAGGCTGTGCGAGCTGCCTCGAAGGCCGTCTGACCAGGCATCGTGCTTGATGCAGCAGCCCGTGACGCAACGCTGTTGTCCAGGACCACCGCCAGCACGATAGGTTGGTTCATCGAGATCGCCGTCACGGTGGCAGGCCGCGCAATGGCCAGACCGACCAGTAGGAGCACAAGGCACCTCAGCACCAGCATGATCCATCGCTCCACCCGGCGCGCACGCTGACTCTGCTGGACTGCACGCCGAAGGAGTTCCATCGCCGCCCACTCGATCGGTTTCTGGCGGCGACGAAGGAACAAGTGAATCAAAATAGGCAGCGCCATGGCGGCAGCCCCACCCACAGCAAGCCATGGACTGATGAAGGTCATCGCAAGCCTCCACCCATCATGCCCTCGCGCCGAGACAACAATGCGGTTAGGACCGGCCCAACTGACTCATGTGTATCGAAGGCTTGCATGTCGTAGCCAAATGCTCGCGACTGGCGATCGATCAACTGTAGGTGCCGTTGCAGCTCTTCGAGATAGGCCTTCCGGATCGTCCGTGTGTCCACATCAAGCGCATCCTCGCCCTCGAGCCCGACAAACGGGGCCTCGACATCCAGATCAAGCGTGAGTTCCCGGTGGTCGAGCATCGCAAGGAGCATCGCGTCATGCCCGCGGTGACGCAGGCGGGCCAGTGCGCTGCGCAATCCCTCGGGATCGCCAAGAAAATCGCTCAAGATCACGAAGAGTGTGCGATGGGAGGTCTGTGCCAGCAATTGATTGATGCACGCCGCAGGAGAGAAGCGTGCCTCGACTGGTTCAGACGAGAGGCATCGAACGATCGATCGCCATTGGTCACGCGTCGCGCTCTTGCGAACAGTGCCACGCAAGCCATCTGCGCCGACAGAAACACCCACCCGATCGCGCTGGCTCAGGCAGAGGAATGCCAGCGCTGCGGCGCTGGCTGTGGCGTGGTCGAACTTGGTCCAAGCACCACGGCGTCGCGTGGCGTCGGTGCCGCCCCAGCCCTTCTTCACGCCAAGCGTTCCGAACGACATGCTCGCCGATCCATCCACCAAGATCATCACATCAAGGTTGGTCTCTTGGCGGTACTCCTTGACGTACAGCTTGTCGCTGCGGCCGAACACCTTCCAGTCGAGATGACGGATGCTGTCGCCGGCCGTGTACTGGCGGTGCGCCGCAAACTCGACCGCCATTCCTTGCAGCGGCGATTGATGCATGCCATTCATCACACCGTCGGCGACCATCTTCGCGCGAAGCTCGAATGGCGCAAGCTGCGCCAGCGTCTCAGGCGAGAGGTATTGTTCGGCACGAAGGCCTGGAGTCGCCACGGCAGGGCTCACTGCACCGGCATGGTGCGATCAAGGCCTTTGGCCGTCACAGGATCGGTGGACTCGACGGGCACAGACTCGAGCAGCGAAGCGATCACATCATCGCTTGTCACTCGATCGGCCTGTGCATTGAAGTTCGTCACGATGCGGTGGCGGAGCACTGGAAGCGCCACGGACCGGATGTGGTGGACCATCACATATTGGTCGCCGTCGAGCAGCGCCTTGGCCTTGGCAGCAAGCACCAGGAACTGGCTCGCGCGCGGACCGGCGCCCCATGACAGGTAGTCCTTCACCATCGGCGGTGCGGATGCGTCGCTACCGCGGGTCGCACGGACAATCCGCAGGGCGTACGAGATCACGTGATCCGGCACAGGCATCTCGCGCACGATCTCCTGCAGCGCCGTGCAGTCCTCGGCACTCAGCACACGCTTGGGTTCCGGTCGTGATCGACCGGTCGTGCGGCGAACGATCTCCAGTTCCTGGGATTCAGTTGGATAGCCGATCCGGATCAAAAACATGAAGCGGTCGAGTTGCGCCTCGGGCAGCGGATAGGTGCCTTCTTGCTCGATCGGGTTCTGGGTGGCCAGCACGAAGAACGGTCGGGGAAGCTGGTGATTCGTCCCGCCGGAGGTGACCTGGCCTTCTTGCATCGCTTCAAGCAGTGCTGCTTGTGTCTTGGGTGGCGTCCGGTTGATCTCGTCGGCAAGTACGATGTTGGCGAAGACGGGCCCGCGCATGAACCGCAGCTCGCGCGTGCCAGTGGCCTTGTCCTCCTGGATCACCTCGGTACCCGTCACGTCGCTCGGCATGAGGTCAGGTGTGAATTGAATGCGCTTGAAGTCGAGCGACAGCGTCTTCGCGAGCGATCCAATGATCAGGGTCTTGGCTAGGCCGGGCACCCCCTCGACGAGCGCGTGGCCACCGCACAGGATTGCCAGAAGCAACTGCTGCACCACATCATCCTGCCCCACGATCGTGCCGGCGAGCTCTTGCCGAAGGACCTCATAGGCGCCTTTGACGGAGGCAGATCGCTCAAGCATGCTCGAACCTGTGATGCGCGATGCGGGAGCGTCCATGGATGGCCTTTCGTGTGGACCAGCGGCTTCCCGGATGGGATCCGAAGGGGATGCGAAACTATACTTCAGGCGCGGCATTTCCCGCAGATTTTCGCGTGCCGGAACTCCCAGAAGTCGAAGCTGTCGCCTGTGAGGTGCGCGCCGCACTGCGGCGATCCACAATCATCGATGCCCGCGTGCGTCGTTGGAGTGTCATAGCTGGCGCCGGGCGCCGGGCGGATCGATTGTTGGTTGGGGCTCGCGTTCACGACATCCTCCGACATGGCAAGCAGCTTGCGCTGGTTGGGGCAAACGGCTGCGTGCTCGTCGTACAACTGGGCATGTCCGGCTCGTTTGGTGTCGTGCCTGCTTCTGCGCCGCTCGAGCCGCACACGCATGTCGCCTGGACACTGGATCGATCGCGCGAGCTTCGATTCGTTGATCCTCGGCGATTTGGTGGCATCACGTGGCTCAAGGACCGCGCGGCACTCGTGGCGCGCTGGTCACGCCTGGGTCCAGATGCTCTTGCTCTGCCGACCGGGTGGTCAACACCGATCGCCTCGAGCCGCCGTGCCATCAAGGCGGCGTTGCTCGATCAGCGCACCATTGCAGGCGTAGGCAACATCTACGCCGACGAAGCCCTCTCCTTGGTCAGCATCGCTCCACAGCGCCCCTGCGGCCGGCTCACCTCGGTCCAATTCGAGGCGCTTGGCCGGGCCGTTGGCTCCATCATGCGATCTGCCCTCGCGAGTGGCGGAAGCACGATTCGGACGTACCGTCGAATGGGGGGCGGCGCAGGGGCCTTCCAGGCATCGCTCAGGGTCTATGGACGGGCAGATCAACCATGCGTCGCGTGCTCTCGGCCATTGAGATCCGGGCTGGTGGCGGGCCGGACGACGGTCTGGTGCGCTGCATGCCAGTCCTGACAAGGGTCTCGTTCCTTCCTCTAAGGGGAGAAAAGGCATCGTCGTAGTAGGAAGAGTGCTTGACGACTTGTGGATAGACCAACAAACCAAAATACAAGACGAGCCAAATCAACAACTTAGAACAGCTTTCATATGTGGATGACATGTCGGTCTTTGTGACGGAAGCCAAGACAACCTGTTCAGCTGGCGGGCGCCGTGCGCCACAGGACCCAAGCCCTGAACAACGCGCGCCCTGAACACAAAGAGCCCGCGACGCCACCAAACACCTTGTCCACGGCTTCCCACCAAAACCCCGGGCAGGCTATACCGCCGTTCTGGGACCGAGAGAGCGCTCAATCTCATCCACGGCCCGACTGAGCTCTTGGCAACAGGTCCTACGCTCTTCGATGGTTCGGATGGCGTGCAGAACGGTGGTGTGGTCTCGGCCGCCGAAATGACCGCCTATCTCTTCAAGGCTGAACCGCGTGTGGCGTCGAGCCAACCACATGCAGACCTGGCGCGGCAGCGCGATTGACTTCGTTCGTCGACGGGACATCAGGTCTGCGAGCTTGATGTCGTAGTAGCGCGTGACGGCCACGATGATCGACTGCAGGCTTGGTGCGCCGGAACTCGAACCAAGATCATGCAGCGCTGCCTTGGCGCCCTCAAGCGTGATAGGGACCCCGCTTGCGGCGGCGTGACCCCTCACGCGCGTGAGCGCACCTTCGAGTTCACGGATATTCGAATCAATGCGCGCGGCGATGTACGCCGGAACCTCGTCCGGCAGCTCGATACCCACCAACACAGCCTTTGACTTGATGATCGCCACACGAGTTTCGAAGCACGGGCGCTCCATACACGCCACGAGCCCGCTCTTGAATCGGCTTACCAGGCGCTCTTCAAGCTCTGGGATGTCCTCTGGCGCAGCATCGCTCGAGAGCACAATCTGTTTGCCTGCCTGATGCAGCGCATTGAACGTGTGGAAGAACTCCTCTTGCGAGTGGTCACGCTTGGAGAGAAAGTGGATGTCATCAATCACCAGCACATCCACATTGCGGAAACGCAGACGGAAATCCTGCATACGACCACACTTCACGGATTCATGGAAGAGATCCATGAATGTGCTGCAGCTGATGTAACAAAGCTTGGTGGAGGGCCGATTGCGGATGAACGTCTGGCAAATAGCCTGGAGCAAATGGGTTTTGCCGAGCCCGACGCCGCCATGGATGAAGAAGGGGTTGTAGGCACGACCCGGCTTCTCGGCGACGGCCAGCGCGGCTGCGTGCGCCAGCCGGTTGCTTGGACCGACGACAAAGGTGCCGAAGGAGTAATCCGGCGAGAGCAGCATCTGCTCCCCGAACCCAGGCATGTCTGCGGTTACGGCATCGGGCGCGGGCTCATGCACAAGTTCAGGACTCGAACCGACGAACCGAACCGCCAACAATCGCCCCGTCACTGCCTGCGCCGCATCTGTGAACTGCGGTCCACACGCCCGCTGCAAGTAGTTCAACTGCACCGGCTCGCCTACAACGAGACGGAGCACACCACCATCAATCCCGCCAAAGCTGATGTCATCGAACCACTGCCTACACACCTCAGTGTGGTGCTTGCGCAGAAAGGCGATGAGTGAAGCCTTCAAGTCATCGTCATGCATGCGCATCGAAACAGTTCCCATGGGATCCCAGTCCAGTTCGTCGTGTTGAGCGGCATCCCTGCCGGGTGTGCCCAGGTGCCGGGCGGGGGGCCAAATATAGGTGGCGGCTGCAGGAGCATCAATACCCCGATCGATACATCACGAGGTGTCTGGTTCTTCGGAACCATCCGAACCTCCCGAGACCTCAGATGTTTGCCGATCCTCGTTGGTTTGTCGCTCATAACGAGCCCGCGCGGCGCGGTGATCCATGAGAATGTGAACCCGTCCCTCGCCACCGGCTTCATCCAGTCGTTTCCGAGCGTACGAGAGCATCGTGCGGCGCGAAAGGTGCACAACCACAACGTCGTTCGCCGACCATGCCTGTAGGAGTTCACGAATATCCTCCACATGCAGGTGCATGCCGGTCGCTGCACGACCACGATGCTCAGGATCGAAGAATGTGCACTCGGTTACCACAGTCTGTGCCTGCCGGAACTCATCACGCAACAAGTAGGGACCCATTTCTGTGTCGCCCGTGTAGGCGATGAGCGGGATGTCGATCTGCCTTGTAATTGACTCCCCCCGCGCCTTGGCCTCACGCAAGGCATCAGCCGGCAGCTCCACGAACTCCGGCTTGAGTTTGTTGCGACGCTCAATGACGACGAATCCCAGCGCGGGAACCGTGTGCCGCACCTCGATTGCCCGCAGCCAGATGTTTGGCTTCAAGAGGACCTCTTGGCCATCTTCCATGCCAATCACCTCATGTGGTGTCTGTTGGCGCTCAAGGTCGACCCACCCCTTCATCATGTTGAGCAAAGGTTGGGCGATGGCATGGTGGCAATGCACCTTGCCTGGGGGCAATTTCTGGAAGTACCGTTGGCTGAACCAGTATGGCAGCCCGCCGATGTGGTCCATGTGCGCGTGCGAAAGGGCGATCGATGGGCATGGCACCAGCACTCGTGGGCAAAAGCCGACATCGAAGGCCACTTCGAGTTCCGGGACGTGCACCACAGTCTGTTCCCCCGCCACGCTGAAACCCTGCACGCGGTGGGGCGGCAGCCAGAGGAATGAAAGCTGACCGTCTTTGGCGGGAGGGTTGGGGATCATGGGCGGTCCGTGACGGAAGGATCCATGCTAGCGCGGCGTCGCCTTGGCGTACCCTCTTGTGAGCGTCATGCCTGATGAAGGACCCATCACAAGCGAGTTCGCAGGCGATCCCGATATGGCCATCCTGATCGGAGAATTCGCGGCATCACTTCCTGGACGGGCTCATGACATCCTGGATCACATCAACCAAGGTGCGATCGAGCAGGCTCGTACTGCGGCACACCAACTCAAGGGAGCGGGCGGGGGCTACGGATTTCCGCAGGTGACCGATGCTGCGCGAGCCGTCGACCTTGCTATTCGCGAGCGACGCATTGATGATGCCCAGGCGGCTGCCCGGGTGTTGATCGCACTGTGCATGAGGGTCGTCCCATGACCACAAACGATCCAATGTCGTTCACGGCTGCTACTGCACGCCTCCTTGCCATCGATGACAGCGAACTCATCCATCGGCTGCTCAAGTTCCGGCTACAACACGAGCGCCTGGAGATCCATGGTGCAATCAACGCCCGCGAGGGTCTTGCGATGGCGCGCGAACTGCAGCCTGATGTCATCCTTCTTGACATCGACATGGAGGATATGAATGGATTCGATGTCCTAACCACACTCAAGAACGATCCCCTCACACAGGACATTGCCGTGATCTTCATCAGCGGCACCGAGGAGGCGATGGACAAGGTCCGCGCGCTTGACCAAGGAGCAGTCGATTTCGTGAGCAAGCCTTTCG
>Ga0194133_10009046_pt1 | contig 11502 bp, 7 predicted proteins | sample TA2KigOf40mmetaG_FD_155448 | JGI IMG/M metagenome (GOLD analysis project Ga0194133, IMG submission 155448) | Freshwater microbial communities from Lake Tanganyika, Tanzania - TA2015055 Kigoma Offshore 40m | ecosystem: Environmental > Aquatic > Freshwater > Lake | place: Tanzania: Lake Tanganyika...
CAGCTGATTCATTAATGATAGCATTTGAAGGAATAGGTAATGCTATAGAGGCCAACGCTAAAAAGAATGAAATAGAATTTGGCGAGTCTATGGATCAGGTATTAAAAAAGATGTTAGCTACTGGTAAAGGACAAGTTACAATTAATAAATCTGTATTGGAAGAATTAAAGAAACAAAATCCAGAGCTTGCTAAAATTCTTAATGCTACCGATACAGCTACCTCAGCTTGGGCCAAATATCAGTTGGCTCTCAAGGGTGTAAATTTAGATTTACAAAACCTCTCAGCAACTGCTGCCGAGTCTGCATTAAAGTTACAAGCTGTCATTGAAATACAAACTTTAAAAACACTAAAAGGCAATGATGCAGTTAAAAAACAATATAACGAATATGATAAACTGACAAAACGAATTAAATCTTTAAGATCTGCAGCTGAAGGGCAAAGCGTAAAAGAACAAATTGATTCTAGAAAATCTATTGAGCTGCTTAATGAAAGAATTAAAAAGATTAAAGAGGCTGCAGATGCAAAAATTAAAGCTCTTCGTTCGCAAGCGCAGGCTGAAAATGATCAGCTAGAGCTTCAAAAACTGCAGCTAGAATATCAAGAAGCAATTGCTCGTGGAGATCAGGATGCTGCGGCTAGAGCACAGATAACTCTACAGCAATTTACAAATCAAGTTCAGACTAAGAAGGCAGAAGAATCTATTATTGCAAAAGCAGAACTTGAAATTAAACCATTACAAGATCAAATTGATAAGCTTAATAATAAAAATAAAGAGTTGGCCGATAAAGCCGCCCTTGCGGGAGAAAGTTTATCTAAACTTGAAGGTCAAGCTTCTACCCTTAAAGATAAATTATCTAACTTAGAAAAAACATTGTCTTCTGCTACATTTAATAAATTAAGAATGGGCGATGATTATGAAGGTAGCGCAACAGAACAAGACGATTTAGCTGCAACCGAAACTGCACGTAGAGATCTAGGTTTAAAAAAATCTGTAGTAACCGTTACTGGGGCGGCACATCCAAGGTCTAACGTAACAAGTAGAACTACCGTACTAGATATTCCAGGTGGGGCTAAGGATATGATAAATAAAACAGCTGTAAATACAATGGCTGTTAGCGCACAAGTTGTTAATTTAATTGGAGACGTAAAGTCTGGCGGAGGAAGAGGAGCCGAAGGGTATACACGAAGTGATTCTAAACAAATTCCACAAAATGCTTCATATAAAACAAAAGACAAAGGTCTTCTTGACGATAATGCAAAAAGATCAATTCTTTTGGCAAACCCAGATTTAGGTAATGGATCTTTCTTTGAGTATAATGGTAGAAAGTATAAAGTTAATTCTGTTGTACGAAGTAATTATCAGGGAATTCCATATATTCAGAGCATGGATGTTGTGGCACAAAAATCATTGGGTGGAGCAATTGCTGCTGGACAAACCTATATGTTTAATGATAGAATTGGTCCTTTAGGCGCACAAAAAGAAGGATTTATACCTAACATTGCAAAGGCTGCTATGTCTGGATTTATATATCCAAATATTAATACAATGCCTACATACAATGTGCCTACCAACCAAAAGGGTGGGGTTAATATACAAAATAGTCCAAGTAGCAATAATATATATAATATAGATATTGCTTTAAATGGAACAAATGTTACAGTTGATGACGTAATGCGTAAATTTGAGGAGAAGATGGCTTCTATAAATGCCCGCCAAGGCAGGGCGGCTGCAGTTAAGCCAGTGGTCAAATCTTCTATAGGAGCGTGAAATAATGCCAACTTTGTACCTACCTAGAGGTTCAGTATTATTAATAGAGGCTAAGGATATTCTTGCTACCCCCGCTGGAACCACTAAAACCTGGAATAAAGTAACTGAGCATAATAGAAGCCCTATTGAAATTAATATTGAAAGAATTGAACAAGTGGTTAGAACTTCTAACGGAACATTAAGAAAAAATCATGTTGCAGATAAAAGAATTTTTTCAACATCGTGGGAAATGCTTCCTTCGTATAGAACCCTTACTGTAGACGGCGGCTGGGGCGCAGAAGATTTAAGATCATTTTACTTAAGCGATGATGGGAAAAAAGAATTTAAAATTAGAATTAATCTTGCAAAGGCAGGATCAGACACTTCTTCTTCAGGAGCAACCTATACATCTACAATGACTAATACCTCATCAGAAGAGTATACGGTTGTATTTGGATCATGCAATTTTTCAGTGCTAAAGCGTGGCTTACAACCACACTGGAGTGTTTCCTTGACACTAGATGAGGTCTAATGATTACAGCAACCGATACACTTAAGGATTTATTAGAAAAACAAACATCTATAACTATAAACACAGGGTGCACACTAGAGCATAATATGAATTCTCTAGTAGACGGCATTACAATGACTGGTGCCGATATAATTAGAACTGATGCTGCTGGTAATTCATATTTTCCATTTAAAAAACTTTTTCCAATAGATGCGGTAGTAAAACCAGATCGTCCAATAAAGGCGGGGATAAAGTATGCAATTGTAGGAGATGTTGCCGCTAATACATATAGAAACCCTAGGGTTAGTCAATATGAGATTAATTTTAGAACCTATTATCCAGGAGCAGAAACATCATACAAATATTATGTTTCAGATAAAGGGCAGGCTCTCGATGTTACTGCTCAATATCCAAAACCTATACTGACAAATAAAATAGTTATTCGATTTGAATTATCGCATTCTACTCCGCCTTCATGGACAATATATAACGGAACAAGCCAGTTGGCCAGTGGAACAAGCTCATCAATTAAAGCATTTGGCAATGCCGACGCTGGTACAGTTACAATATATTACAACGGAACAACCTGGTCTACAACCGAGCCTGCCACGCCCGCAACCCCAATAAGCATGACAAGTCTTAAAGTAACTGCAGGAGCAGTTACTGGAAAGTATATTGGTCTCATTGAAATGTCTCCTAGGTGGATCCGTGATATTACAGACAGAGTTACCGATATTGAAATATTAAAAGATTCTTCTAGTGGGCCAGAAGATGTTTTACCTGTAGGAATGGTTAGTGCAAACTCTTTAAATTTAGGCATGGTGTCTTATGAAGACACTAGAGAAATTGTATCATTTAATAAATCAATGACTTTTGATTCTACAAAGACATACTTATATAAGGGTGCAGAAATCAAGCCTTATTTTAAAATATATTATACTGGTGCACCCTTAACAGATTCTTTGGGGGCATACGAAAAAGTGTCTCAAGGTTCTTTTTATTTAGACAGCTACTCTATAGGTGAATTCGGGGACGTAAGTCTTAGCGCCCTAGATGGCGCAAGAATTTTACAAAGAATTGTTGCGCCAGGTATTGTTTGTAAAGATTATACGGTGGTCGGTATTATAAGAACTTTGCTAGATAATGTTGGTTTTACTAATTATAATTTTAACTCTACTGGCACAGATACATCTATCTTTGCTCCAAGATATTGGTATACAAATGACGGAGAAACCGTGTGGACTTCTATCCAAGACCTGTGCAGAGATTCTCAAATAGTAGCAACATTTGATGAAAATAATATTTTGCAATTTTATACAAGAGAATATTTATTCAGCAGCGTAGGGAAAACTCCTATAGAATTTAGATATGCAAAAGATAACGACAAGCTACCCAACATATTGTCTTTTAGTAAACAAGATCTACCTTCTGCAAACCAAGTAAAGGTGCTTTGGAAAAGCCATGCTACAAATAAATATGTTGGAAATTCACAACCCCTTTGGTCTTCACAACCTAGGCTATTAGGAGCACTTTCTTTAGAGGAAAATCTATCAGCAGTACCTGGACACTCTGTCGGCCCACATAGTGTTACAAATTCATATGTAAAATTAAAACAAGTTGTTAACAATGATGGGTTGCAAAATAGTATTTTAAATGAGTATAGCGGATACTTAGTTATAGACGCAGAAATTATTGAGTACGATGCAGTTCAATATAGTTATGTTGACTTAAATGGAGTTTTACAAACAAAAGATATTACAACTGGAGCAGACGCACTAAAACATTTAGGCCTAAGTAAGCCTGGTTCTGGTAATTATCAGCCTAATGGTAAATATAGAATTAAAACTAGAGGGGCATTTAAAAGCAGAATAGAGCCCCACGTTAAGCAAGAAAACATTGTCGGGTCTTGGAGCGGGTATGACGTTCAATGGAATGAAACGGGTGGCTCAACACCAATCCTAACAAATGTTGGCTCTGTTACTGCTACAGCTTCTAAAACACAGACACCATTAGATACCGATTGGGATGCATACATCAAAAGTATGACCAATGAGGGTATTTCTAAAGCTAATGCGCTGGCCTCAGCAAGATATGCCGCAATGGCTGAATATTATAGGAGTAAATAATGATAGACAGTTACGATTCACATAGAGCAGCTGGGTTTTTCACCAGAAATACTAGAGACGTACAGATGTCTTTATTTACTTTAAATAACAATAGTACTAATCCAAACCAACACTCAGTAGCTATTAAAAATACTAACATATCTACAGGGTATTCTCATTACGCTTTTGGCACCGCCTTATTTTTTCCAGGGTCAGTTAACGACGTTCTTAGCTCTGGGGGACTGGGTTTTTTTACAAGCCCTAATGGAATGACAGGGTACTATGTTTCTGTTCAGACTACTTCTCATCTTCCAAGTTCTTCAGATAAAGAAGTCAACATACTTAAAGTTGTAAATGGTAAAAAAACAATACTGTCAGACAGTCAAAAAACTGCAGCAAAAACCCTTACGGGAATATTGGCTGGTACTATTTATAAGCTAGACATTAATGTTTCTGTTACTGGTTCGTCAAACAAAATAGAAGTTTATTTAAATAGTTATAAAATTACAGCAACTGATAGCTCTTCTCCGCTTCCCAGAACGTCAAATGTTGCTATGTTTTCTAATAGTGGAAAAGTAAGTTATGATTACATTTATGCCGCTCCTCTTACAGCAGATCAATATAAAGCAGGCGTTATTCAAAACGTTTATGAAGGAAAGTATGGGCCTAAAACAATTAGCTTTTTGTATGGAGATAAGGTTCTTGAAAACAAAAATATATCATCTGGTCAAGGTCCCTGGCTAGAAGAGTTTGGGACTACGGCTAGAGAATTAAAACAAATTAAAATTAGATACTCAGATGCCCCAGCAGAACCCTTATATTCTACACTAGGTATAAATAAATTAGCTACCATTCTTGGACAAAGACTTACCTCATATGGAGCCGAAATATTTGTTTTAAATAATTCTGGAATGACTGCGCCACTGGCAGATGGAGGCCTTTATAATTTTTCTATAGTTGGAGATGCAATAGCAGAAACAGGAACACACGAATATTCTTCAAATAGTTTAAGCGAAACAACATCTCCAGAGCCAGTAATTTTTGAGAGTTCTTGGATACAAAGAGAGGATGACGCTAAAAATTTAGCTACGTGGGTTAAGGAGCAGTGGTCAAAAGAACAACGTGTTGTAGAAATACAAGTATTTAGCAATCCTTTAATATCTGTAGGAGATATAATTACAATAAATTATCCAAAAAACGATTTAGATGGAACGCAAAAATTTGTAGTGACAAGGGTAAATAATTCATTTAAAGGAGGCCTAAGTACCAGTATAACTGCTCGTTCAATTTATAGTTGACAAATGGTATAATAAAAATATGGTATCAAAGAAAAAAGAATCAACCACCTCCGTAGCCTTCGGGAGCCCGTTGGTAGACTATGCTGACGGAATAGCAACTTTTTATGTAGCTCCTCATTTAAGAAAAACTATTCCTGTCCGCATAGATGGCGATATTGTGTCTACGTCTACAGACTTTGGTTTTAATGGTGAAGAGGATGATCCTAATTTAGGCGATGACCCCAACAAGAAAGATCCTGAAGTAAAAGATCCACCACCCAAAAAAACAAATCCTAGAAAATCTCCAACATTAATGGATATTAAATTAGTATCTAATACAATTGTTTATGACGCCGCTGGAAATCCGTCCGCAACAGTTGTTTTTAAAATTAGAAATTCTAGCGGAGAACCAGTTGTAGGGGTAAAAGCATTGGTAACAAAAAGATGATAACTAAATTTGGAAAAAGATTTTTAACCGACTTTATAGCTGGAAATTCAAATTTTTCAAGCAAAGACATAGCTTTAGGAATATCTTCAGAACCAGCATCCGTAGACGACACCAGGCTAAAATTTGAAATTTATAGATTACCAGTTAATTTATCTTCTATAAATATTGAAGGAGACGGGTCTGGCGGATTTAATTATTATGCTATTTTTAAAACTACTATACCCCAAGATATATCAGGAGTAATATCTGAAATAGGATTATACCCAGGAGAAAGAACCTCTTTAAATTTGTATGACAGTAAATTTATTTCATCATTTGAAAACAACATTACGTGGACAGATACATCAGAAAACAGCCCTGCACTAGAATTAAATTCTTCTACATTTGTATCTAAAATTGGAGAAAGCATGGTCAGGTTTAATGTCAATGCATCTGCCTCTAAAGAGTATAAAAACTCAATATCTTTGCTAGACTTATCAGGATATAGCGTAAACGATAGCATAACTCTTGCCTATAAAAAAGCAGATAATAACGTATCTAAGATTAGAGTAAAGTTTTACAGCTCAGATACCGCACACTATTATGCAGATTTTACGCCTAGCGGGGCCAATGAAGATAAGCTTCAGTCTGCATCAATGTCTACAGTTTTTAGTAATATTGTTGGATCTCCAGATTTAACCAACATAACCAAAATAGGAGTAGAGGTAACTGCATCAGCTTCAGGAAATGCAGTAATTTATTTTGACGGACTTAGAATAAACGACGAAGATACTTTTGATGCACAGTATGGTCTAATTGCTAGACATGTATTTTCTTCAGGCAACGAGCTAAAAAAATCCTCTGGCAGACCAGCAGATATAGAGTATAAATTAAAACTGGAGTTTTAAATGCCATATACTTTTGATTCCATAAATAATTTTATACCAGAAGACCTTCTCATAAACCCAACTGCCGAAAAAATAGCTGCAAATAACGCTTTAGATAAAGATGTTTTTACCTACACCGAGCCTAATTTAAAAATTGATTCATCATATTTATTTCAATTTAAATACATTTTTGAAGACGGTTCTGAAAGCGATGAATGGTCTCCAGCATACCGTCTCCTTACTGGCACAGAGTCTGTTCCCGCAGCCCCAACAGCCACTGTTACAGGCGGGGCTGGATTTATAAAAGTAGAACTATCCACATTTCCAGCTAATGCTCTTAGAGTAGATGTTAGAATTTCTGGAGGAACTTTTGGCAACGGAACAGTTGTTGCAGCTTCTTTTACATCTGCTGGGGTAAAAACAATTTCAGCTCAAGGAGCAGCTGGTCAAGGAAATCAGTATTTTGTAACTTTATTAACAGTAACACCCAGCAAAATAAACGGAGATCCAACTTCTGTAACGACTGTATACGTAACAGATCCAGCTGCATCTGTGGCTGTAGATCCTTCAACTACCCCATCAACTCCCACAGTATCTTCAGTTCTTGGAGCAATACAGCTTGCCTGGAACGGCAAAACTTCGTCTGGCGGAAATCAACCAAATGGTTTTAAAGCTGCAAAAGTATACGTTGGAACGGCGTCTAACTTTACACCAATAGATACTGGAAATTCTGGAGCTAACCAAGTAGATGTTTTAAATTTTGGTAATGGTCAAAATACTTTAAATATATCTATAGGCACCGTTGTAAATGGTGTTGCTATGGATTATGGCATAGATTATTTTGTTAAAATAAAAACAACAAATGGAAATGTTGCTCAAGATTCTTCCCCAGTATTAGCAGCTGGAAGTCCAGTTAGGATTGGACAAGTCGGCGATGGAGATATAATAGAAGTAAAATTTGATAAACTTAGAACTGGCACATTAACTTCTCAAATTTTAACTGTTGGTGCTGCTACTGGAAAACATGTAAAATTATCTGGCACTGGAGACCCATTAACTATTTATGGAACTGGAGGAACATCTGATCCTCTACTATCTTTTGGAACTAATAACCAGAATCAATCTGTATTAACAATTAAAGGTAATGGTACATTTAGTGGAGATATAAGCGCTGCAGGCGGTACATTTACTGGAAATATTACATCTAGCGGTGGTTTATTTTCTGTAAACAATGGTGTTCTAACAGCTCAATCTGGAACAATTGGCGGATGGACAATCACTGGATCTTTACTGCATAGCTCTACTGTATCTGGTGGTAAAATTGAATTAAATCCAGCTACCCCTAAAATATCTTTACAGCAAAACGGCGTAGATAAAATAACAATTGATCCAGTAGAAGGAATTGTTGGCCCCACAAAAACCGTTGCAGGAAACACTGGTCCTGCATTTAAATTATCTCCAGATGGAAATGCACAATTTAGAGGAAGTATATATGCAGACGATGGAGTATTTAGCGGTATAATTACAAGCACTGGAAGTGGAGCTGGTGGTGGAGAGTTTGGAGGTTCACTCTTAGGAACATTAACGTTAAGTGGTGGTGGAATATCTCACAGTTCTATGTTGTCTATTTACGCACCCTCTTTAAATGCGACTTTTAGTGGTGGTGGTGATGACGCTTATTTAATTATAAGTCCAGATCCTAGCTCAAACATTTTAGCCCTAATTGGTCAAGGGAACGCAACTGGAGATTTACAATTTAGAATTATGAGATCTCAGGGATTTACTAATTTTGCCAGAGGATATCACATGATTGGATTAGATGATTTTCTTCAATCTGGTATAAATAGTGCTGGCACTGCATATGGTACGGTTGTTTCTGCTTTTGGTCAATTGCTGAGAGGAAGAGCTTTTTATTACGGCTCTCAATCATCATCTTCAGGAATTAATGGTGAAGCTCTTGGTGCAAAGATTGGGGATGTGTACTTAAGTACAAACTAATCATGACAGTTAGGGTTAAAACTAGTTCAGGCTCAACTGGCTGGACGCAAATTAAATCTATTTTTGTAAAAACTAGCGGGGCTTGGTCAGATATAGCAAATGCATGGGTAAAAGTCTCAAATAGCGGATCTACAAGTTTAAGATGGCTAAACATTTTTAATAAACCAAATGTTCCAGAAATTCAAAATCGAGTAGAGATAACCATATCAACTGCAAATGCTACAAATCAAACAAAAAAGTTAACAGGTAAGGCATATCACTGGACTAACGCAACATCAGTTCAATACAGATTTAGAAAAAGTACGGACGATATTAACTATTCTAATTTGACGACTTTGCAAACATCTGTAAACCCATCTTCTGGGTCCAGCCATACAAATGACACCTACACAATTTTACAATCAGATTTAACTGCAGATGCTACAAATTATTTTGTATATGTTACAAAAGCAACAAATTCTAGTGCAGGAACAGAGGCAGAATCTGTTTCGTACCCTGCATATATAGATATGCCTAGAAATATTACAAACCTAGTGGCCTTAAACCCTACAGTTCAAGGAGAGATTTCTTTACAATGGAATCCTCCAGCACAACTACAAGGTCCGCAAAGTTATGAAATTTTTTATGGTACCTCTCAAAATCCTACAACTTCATTTGGAAACACAAGTAGCAATTCGGTAACAGTAGATAATCTTTTAGCAGGCACTATGTATTATTTTAAAATAATTCCATGGACGGGAACAAACGGAAAAGGATATTACGGTAACGACTCTAATATAGTTTCAAAACAAACTCTTGCAGCTGCAGAGCCCCAACCATTTACCACTCTATCATTTACCAAAAACTTCCCATCTGGTGGCTCCCAGGGAATAATTAGATCAACCAGCCTATCTTGGCTACCATCTACAAATGCTACAAATTATAGAATTGAATATTGGGGAAGCAACGATAACGTAAACTGGACAAACGTTCAAACCTTTGCTCAATCCCCTCAACAAATTACAACCTCTCACACGGCATCTTGGTCTAGCCCGCAAGGTAGTAATTTTAATTATTATCTATTTATGAGGGCTAGGGTTCAGGCAGCTAATGCTGGGACAGTAACTGTTATTAGCGATGGCGGAGCATTTAAACATGCCGACGGAACTGCTCCAGGTCAACCCTCATTTGGAACAATAACCACCGCTGCTAGCGGCACTGCCTCAATACCAGTAACATCAAGCTCTACTCAAGGATCAAATAATAGATATGAAGTAATGGAGTATAAATATAGAACTTCATCTGGATCCTATCCTAGCTCATGGTCTACTCAGTCATTAAGTTCTGGCTCTGGAACAATATCTTTATCTGGATTATCAAATTCAAATAATCCTTATTATATTGTAATAAGGCAAAGAAATTATGATGAATTATACAGTAGCGAAAACGAAACAAGTTTTAATATTCCTGCACAACCAGTATATGAAGTAACATTTAATGGCAACGGTGGAACGCTATCAAGCGGACCTGGAGATGGACAAACTTCTTACACATATTCTGGAACATCTGGTACTACATTTACAATACCAAGTGCTACCAGAAGTGGGTACACTTTTTCGCAATGGAGATATCCTCAGTCGGGTGGAGATCCACAATTTGCTGGAACCCCAGGAAACACTTATACTATAACTAGTAATATTTCATACTGGGCAATATGGACTGCTAACACCTATACGGTTTCTTACAATTCCAATGGTGGTAGTGGTGCCCCAAGCTCTCAAACTAAAACACATGATGTAACCCTTACGCTAAGTAGCACTACTCCAACCAGATCTGGATTTACTTTTAGCGGCTGGAACACTGCATCAAACGGAACAGGAACTTCATATTCTCCTGGAGGTTCTTATACGAATAATTCTTCTGTAACTCTTTATGCACAGTGGACTGCTTCGTCTACTCCAGTATCTTGGGGATCAATGACTGCCCCTGCATTTAATAGACAAAATTCATCTTCAAGAATAAGATGGGGGTGGGACGACCAGTTGCCATCTTCTGGAGACTATACTGCAAGTAATATAAAATGGCGTGTTCAATATTCTACATCGAATGCTACAACTAGCCAGACCAGTAGCCCTGCTGGATTGATTTCAACTATAGTTAAAAACAGAAGGACTGGAGGAGGTCTTACAGTTGGAAATTCAACTTATGATAATAGAGTTAGTTCTTTAAGTGGCGACTACAGTTCTGGCAATCCAACTGCTTCTGGTGAGCCCGTGACGTTTAGCACAAGTGCAAGATATTTAAGGTATAGGGGAGAGGTAGTTGGCTCAGACGGTATTACATACGTTAGCAACTATTCAAGTTGGGTATAACATGAATATAGAAGACAAATTAGAGATTATTAGATTAAGGATATCTATAGTAGAAGAAAAAATAAATGTGCATAATAGAGTTCTTTTTGAAGACTATAATTCTTTTCAAGAGGGTGACGAAGAGGTAGTAAGAAATAGCTTAGCTGACTGGCATAGAGTTTTAGATGCCTTAAACAGCTTAGTAGAATCATTGACTAT
>Ga0194133_10009052_pt1 | contig 11496 bp, 13 predicted proteins | sample TA2KigOf40mmetaG_FD_155448 | JGI IMG/M metagenome (GOLD analysis project Ga0194133, IMG submission 155448) | Freshwater microbial communities from Lake Tanganyika, Tanzania - TA2015055 Kigoma Offshore 40m | ecosystem: Environmental > Aquatic > Freshwater > Lake | place: Tanzania: Lake...
CTTCACACCCCCATGACCAAACCGAAGGATTTCTGGGTAACTACAGTAGTAGTCATCCAGAAACCCTTCGATAGCACTACCTTGACCTGTGGCTTCTCGTTTCTCGCTGCGATCCCATCATTGTCGGGGGCTCCCATCATAAAAGTTCCAGCTGGAACCCATACCAAGGTCAGTCCGTCAACCTCATTTTGCCGAACGTCAGCTCCTTGTTGTTTTGTCTTCGCCATATTAGCCTCCTTAGGATGTTCTAGTGTACGGATCAATGCACTTCCTGTGCGACGTTACAACATTGGATGCGCTCGCACTCTCTATTTACATTTTAGGGAGAGTTTCTCTCAACGTAAACGACAACCTTTTTTTGAGATTGACCTCACCCAAACATCCTAGCCACCCCCTGCCTCTCGAAGTACTGCCGTTCAAACTTTTCCGGAGACAGGCCGTCGCTGTTGCCGTGGCGCCTGACTGGTTTGTAAAACATCTCGATGTAATCCAACACATCAGTTTTGCCGTTTTGGACAGTTTCTCTGGCTTACAACACTGATCTTTACGCTCTCGTAGCTATCAAGTCTTTTCGTGTCGCCTCGAAAGTTGATTGGTAACTCTCCACGCATAACTTGATTCCCATTGATACTGGCTCTCGTCAGGTCACGGTCGATCGTGAACATATAAAAATCGGGGTAGTGGTAGTGAACAACATGGTCAAGATTGGGATAATGAAAACACTCATCATGAGCCACACGACCCCGCCCATCCTCGATAACCAACCGTATCGCAGGTCTCGACTCGACGAAGGCCTGATACATGGCACGAAGTTTAAAGTTGTCATCAAAAACCACTGTTCCCCTCCACCCCATAAGCACGTTCTGGGGCGGCTTCACCATCAAGGTAAATGAAGTTTGAGTTTGCCTGCGCTGCCGTGTGGACTGATCCTCTGCCTGTGGGCCAAGTAGGATGCAGCTCCAGCAGAAGGAGGTCTCCGATCGTGTCTCATAAAGCGCCTCATAGAGACTCGCCAAGTAGTCGTAATTCCACTTTAGTTCAAACGGTATAAGCAGCGATACCTCACGCCTCTCGTTGAGGTTGACCCTGTGTTTGTCGAGCCTAATGTCAAAAGCTCTGCGCGGGAAATCAGACAGAACCGTGCTTAGGAGCTTGTCACCCTGATAACGCTCCTGCAGAACACCCTCTATACGCAGTCCAAGATTCTTTCCGTCGATCTGTCCTGCAGTCGATGCGTCCGCTAGCAACCTCCTGGCTATCCGAGATTCTGCAACCCACACCTTCAGCCGAAGCTCAACCCCACTGCCTACGGACTTCTCTGAGAGTATCTCGTGACGGTCAACATAGCCGCTACTATAGGAAACAATTTCATCCCTTATGAGTCGTCTATTGCGGGATTCGGTTTGAGTGACTACGACGCTCCCGACTGCCTGCAGAACTGCGGTTCTAAAGCCGTCCTCACGAGCTTTGGTCCTGTCAGAGCCAAAACCAAGGACCTCGACCTCAATATATTCCCGTTTGCCCGAACCCAAGTCCAAGACGACTTTGGTAGCCGAGAGGACGTTTGCAATTAATGCGACCTGCTGATGAACAGGTCCGCTGGCGCAGGCTGCTAGCAAGAAGACCAGGACAATCAGGAGGCCACGCTTCATGACTACTTCCTCATGAGTTCACGAATCTCTCGTCGATCTTGATCACCTCGACGATCCCATCTGTAGGTCGCACGTACGTTTTTCCCACCATCGATGACCTCGGAGTTCACAAGGTATAGCCCGTTGAGAATTCCTTTATTGTTTAACGTGATGGTAGTCTTTAGCTCTGAAGCAATTTTTACAGCCTCCGATCGATTCGAACCCACACTATTTGATCCTCCGGCACTGGTGAGAGGAATGTCGATTTCTTGATCTGTGGTGAGAGCCGCCACCGATGAGTCTCTCTCGAGACTAGTCGTGTTCTTTTTATCAACAGCCTTTTCAATATTCCGGGAGATCATTGTCACTGTGACTCCGCTGGTGATGGTCTCGTCGTTGATGTAGTCGTTTACGATCTTCTTGGCTTCTAGTTCGGCAACTCTATATGCTTCGCGAACACCATTCTGGCTTGCACTCCATACAGGGGCGTAGCCAGTCGCCTCAATGGCTTCAATCTGACCTGTGGGGGAGTGGATTAGTCTGAGTCCCAAGCGCTTGTACTCAAGCACTGCCCGTGTATCTGGGCCTCGGCTCTCCTGCCTAGCGCCCTGCGGACTCGACTCAGTCCTTGAGGCTGGTTTGGAATCCTCCTTCGAAGTGGATGCGCAGCCCACAATCAGCAACGTGGCCAAAGACACAACAACTTTAGAGTACATCTTCATTTGCATTTCCTTTCCATTTAGAAATCAACTCTTTTGCGATTGCCCACATATGCCTCAGTAGTATCTCGCCATCAATAACCTCCGTCCCCTCTGCGCGAGACTTACCTGCTCGGGTGACCTCTCCCCATAGTTCGAGCTTTGACAAGTGGTTGTATTGCGAACCCGCTGCCGCAAACTCCCTGATATCTTTGTAGAGCCTTGCCACCGCTCCGGCATAAGGGGTTTCAAAAATCTCGTCATTCCAGGCCCATGACTGATCACGATCATTTCGCTCATCTCTAGCGTCCAACCCTTGTCCAATAGAGTTTGGATAGCGAATGATTACCCCGGCTCCTCCCCAGGTCTGACGGCCTGGCTCGACTACTGGTGATCGAAGGTAGAGACCAAGCTCGAGCTTCTGCTCAATTCTTTCCGCAACATCAGCTTTTGGTTGCTTGGGCATCCAGCTATCCCCTGAGGAAAAATATTTCTCTCAATCCCTTAATACTGACCACTTCTCCCATTGACTGCAGGAAGCGAGCGGATTCATGGTCGCTCTGTTAAAACCACCGCCTAGGCACTCGCCGCGTTGCTCAGACTCAAAAACAACAAGGCTTCGCGTTGGATTGGCTGTTCTCGCACCTCCCCAAAAGGCACAGGTCGCGCAATTCTTGAATGATGGGGGCAAGCTTGTTTGACTCATCGAAACGTCTCCTTTTGTTCTAAGCAGCGATTCGCAGAAAACCGATTTGATTGCCTCGAGAATCCCGTTTCAGAGCAACCGAGCTTCGCAGTCGTGCCACAAGTTCGGACGAGGACGAGCTTGTGTCAATTGCTTGTGCTCTGCGAAGTTGAGCGAAATCCCCAGGCGTCAAGTTTGCTATCCCAGCCAAGTCGGTGAGACTATCCTCAGATGCTGACATCCCGAGAGACTCACATAGCTTAAGGAAGAGAGTTGTAGCGGACTCTGGCTTGAGGTAGTCAAACTTCATAGCAATATCAAATCGCCGCAAAGATGCCTCATCGAGATTCTCAAAGAGATTTGTCGACGCGATGAATACACCGTCAAACTGCTCCATCTGGGTAAGCATTTCATTGACCTGAGACACTTCCCAGTTGCGGACAGCTCTGCCTCGGTCCTGAAGAAAGCTGTCCACCTCGTCGAGTTGCAGGACGGCACCTTGTTTCTTGGCTTCAACGAAAGCCGCGGCAACGTTCCTCTCGGTCTGCCCAAGATATGAACCCATTAAGTCCGAAGCCTTGTAGCTAAGATGCGGTCGGCCAAGCTCCTCGGCCAGCCAGCGTCCAAAGGCTGTTTTTCCGGTCCCGGGAGGGCCATAGATGCAAAGTCGTCCTGACTTGGCACTTTGAAGTCCGACCAAAACTTTTGTTAACTCTACTCGGCTAGCTATTAACGAGGGGTCAAAGGGTTGCTCTCGACAGTCCAGCCGTAGTTCAACTGGCTTAATCGACTGCGCCTTGAGCTTTTCGTTCAAAATTGTGAGCGCCCATCTCTCTCTGTCCTCTATACAGTCGTTCACGGAGATGCCCGTGAGGACTTCAGCCACCTGTGAGGCCAATGCCGGAGCAATGCCATCGTGCTTCGCTAATGTGCTCTTTAGGCCTGCTCCCACTTGATTAGCGAAGACATCCTCGATGATTCTCAATGAGTCCTTTCTTTGAGGCGCTGGCATCTCAAAACAGAGGCTGAATCTGCGTAGATAAGCCTCATCGAAGGACTTGATCGTGTTAGCGATCCAAACAATCGGCAATCGATTGGTCTCAAGAGTCATGTTGAGCCAAGACTTCCTCGGAGTAGTGGACTCATCCTCGGCAAAGTCGTTTCCCGCATCGGTGTCAAAGATCTCCTCACACTCGTCGAAGAGCAGGATTGAGCGTGTCTCCGAGAAGAACGCCTGGGAGATTCGTTGATTCCGCAGCCGACGCAGCGGAGCAATCGGTGCCCCATTTGAAGACATGACCTTGATCTCAAGCAGCTGCAGACCAAGCGCTTTGGTGAGAGTGCGGGCGAACTCCGTCTTTCCGGAACCCGGACGTCCATAAATCAGGACGTTTATTCCAATCTTTCGCTTTTCGACAGCATCCGCAAGGTGTCTCCTTGTCAACAGCAGCCAGTCATGTGCATGAGCAAGTTGATCGGCGGTCAGAGACGCTGGAGCTGATGGAGTTACAAAGTTCTCAACGAGGCTTCGAATATCTTTAAGATCGCCCAGCATTCGATTTGCGAATGTTGGTGTCATCAAGTCGACAAGCTGTCGGAGGTCATATCGACCTCGAATTTCTACGTTAAGCAGCCCTGTCTTTGCAAGCTTGGCATCTCGATCAAGTGCTGCACGAACGCTTTTGAGATCCTCTCCGAGAGCTGCAGCCAGAATTCTGGGCACCATGTGACTTGCCAAGTCAGAACCCAAGACACCACACCCCGTCTCTAGTATTGACTCGCTATGCAGTATCACCCCGAAAGCAAGTATGTCGCACTCCAGATCGGAGATAACGATCACCTTTCGGAGCTCGCGGAGATTCCTTTCCAGATTCTTCGGAAGACGCTTTTTACCGTAGCCTTTAACAACCCACTGCTCGAGGACCAATTTCAACTCCGAGCGAATCTTTGACACAGTCTTCCCCTCGCTGAATCTCTCGTAGTCATCAAACCCGATGAACTCGGCAACCTTTAAGAGGTTGTAGCTAGGTCGTCCACTGAGTTGAGTTACTGCAGGCGAGTCCAGTAGAACTCGAAGCAGCATAACCCTGAGCCATCTTGCGTATGACGGGTTTGGCTCAAGAAGGCGGAGTAGCGAATCCGAGCCGACTGGCTTTAACCGGAGAACCTGGGGCTTGACTGCTAGCCCTGATGATCTCTTTGCCTGCCTCGACGTAGATTGCTCATCAAACCAATCATCTAGCTCTATCCCGCCTAATTTGGCGATCGGCTCTTCGTCAAAGCACTTTGTAGCCATTGCGTTCTCCAGTTCTTATACTCTGTGCGTAAATGGGCGGACGTACTGAACGAACGGCTCCCTTGATGGTTTAACACTCAACTCATCAAGAGATACGAAATCTAAATGCAGGAACTGAGCAGAAATTTCTCGAGTGACACCAAGGTAGCGAAAAGTGTATTTTTTTGTCAAACAGATTTTGTAAGCGGATCCGGCTTTTGAATTCTCATGCTCCTGTGCTTTTCTCATGTCCGTCTCCTAGTGACATAGGGACAGGCTACAGCTTCCACATGGAAAGGTTAAGGCGTCCTGATTAGAAGCTCATCGGTAATCCAGACACATTGGGCGTCTAAGCTCCCCGAGTTGACAGGAAAAGTGAAACCTCGGATCTTAGGAACCAGAGAAAGCTGCCTTGACATACCGCTCGATAAAATCCTACTACCGCCGCTGGGCCCTCTGCCTAGGGCTCTCCCCGGCCTATGTTTTTTCGCAGCAGACGGGACAAAAGTCAGTAGAGAACCGATTCAACATGGTGTCGGAATTCTTCTCTCTTGCTCAGATTTTAGATCGAGGCTTTGACGCTTGGTGGTCAGAGAATCGAGCCAAAGTGCAAACAGACATTGTTGCAGCCAAGGCCCCCCTCATCATGCCCTTCGCGGCACCGATTTCGTTGTCTGACGCAGAGCTTCATCGCCAGTTTCAGTCACACTTAGACCGATGCCGAGAGATAACGGGCCAAGCAGAGTACCTAGACAACTTGACGATTACAGACAGTCGACTAGACCATCAGGAGCGCCACCTCATTGACCGGATGCTCAGCGCGGTAACCGTGCGCTTCCTTTCAAGATCAGCGCAGTTTGGCTCCAGTTTCTCTAGTCGCGGCGCCTACCAGAGACTCAAGCAGCATTCGGTTGCTGACCTTGTTGACCCAGAGAACTATTGGGGGCGGGTCGAGGCTGAGGATATCAATCGAAAGACTGTTTATGTAAACAATCAAGTCAGCTTGTTTTCGGCGGTGAGCAGAAACGCCTGTTGCGGCATCTTTTACTCATCAGATCTAGACCCGCGGACCTCAAGCCCGGAGTTGCTGTGGGCAAATGGAGTAAGAAGCAGTTTCTTAAGCTTCCGAGAGTCCAAGGAGTTCTCCGATTTAGACCATCTTGTTAAGCTCCTGAAGGCCGTTGCTCCTGGAACATTTGTAAACGGTACACAGGATCTTGTCGAGCGACTTCCGAATCCAGACCTACTCCCGTACCCGGACGAGAGAGCAACTTATCTCGTGTTCCCTGACCAGTCTGATGATGAAAGCGAACGAGTCGGGACCCATTGGGATGCTATTTCAGCTTCTCTCGATGCGCTTTTCGCCCGCTCAATCTCCGAGCGACGCAAGGCCGCAATGACTATCGCAAACTACATTCTTGACCAAACCCACGATACAAGCGAGACATCTTGCTTAGACCCAGAATTATCCGAGATGATCGCCGGAGTCTTGCCCTACCTCTACCAGGAAAGGGATGGTAAGGGTAGCTTGGACTTATTGTGGAAGAGTCGCCCACAGCTGTTTGTCGAGTCGTATAACCCTCAGTTTGGAGCAACGATTCTGCTTCGAGGCGGGGGCTAAAGATGTCTCACCCCAGGTCCTTTCAATGCGGGGCAATGTGCGTACTGGTGGCACTTGCGTTCCTCTGTTTGCCTCTTGCCGTCCATGCGTCTGCGGCGTCTGGATTGAGCAACCTCAGCTTTGCGATCAGTGCGGGAAGGTGGCTACTGAAGGACCGGGTCGAGGTCTACTACCTCAGAGTGCAGGGCGCTGGCGCCAACCAAGCCGAGGCAAGGGAGCAGGCATTTCGGCTCGCTGTTGCGCAGGCAATCGGGACTCTTCTTGTATCTGAGACTGAACTTAGGGATGGTCGTATCGTGCGTGAGGAGATCATCGCGCACAGCTCTGGGATGATTCATGACTTCAACGTGATCGAAACACGGATCGAGGCAGGAACGCATCTCGTGGTCCTTGATGCTTGGGTCGCCAAGAGCGAGATCGCCAATCGCGTGCTCAGCCGCAGCAAGGATGTTGGGCGGATTGAGGGTGAGCGGCTCTCTCAGCAGATTGACAGCTTCAAGGAGACCCGGAAGTCTGGTGACAATCTTGTGAGAGCGGTGTTGAGTGACTTCCCCTCAAGATCATTTAGGGTGTCGCTTGAGAAGACACGGGTCGTGGCTGACAGTGAGCGTGTTCTGCGTTTAATCGTTCCCGTCCGACTTACGTGGGACTCAGCTTGGTTGAAAAGCCTTACCGAAGCTGCAGAGGGAGCCAGCCATCAACCTGGCTGCCATAGCTGGTGGTTTCGAGGCAGCCCACATTGTATGAACTTCGTTCGTCTACTGGTGGGCTCGAAAGGAGGCTACTTCGACGACGAGATCGTCGAAAAGATTGCGCAAAAGGAGATGTGGAAGGATCCACCTAGGCTCCTCTTAACGATTCTTGACCCGGACGGAAACCCCCTATTGAGGGACTGCTGGATAACAGAAAAGATCGAGGCTTCCGGAGCACATTTTTTTGTCTTTAACCGGGGCGTCACCTTCGATCCCAACGCATCTGCGCGGGTAGAGATGTCAATCGATCTCCGAGTGCTGCCAACCCAGAAGTTGGACCGGGTGCAGGTAGACCTCGTAAGGGATAGCAAGTGTCCCGCACCGAGGCGGCCATGACGCGGGGCATTAAGAGCTTGTTGCACAAGATGAGCGTTGCGGTGGTTTACTAAAACTGAAGTGGATGCACTTAGATTCTCTAATGTTTAGACATAACCTGCGGCATGGGTTTGTCTGTTGCACTTCAGAGGATCCTGGGTGATTGCGGATATACCCAGCGAACCAAAAGAATGTTGCTTTAAAGAACGTTGCCCCAGCTAATTTTGACGACAGTATTTGTCGCTGAACTGGTTTACAGTGGGGATTCTTCCGGAGAACCTCAATATGACGAACCGAACCCTTGCTGATATCGCCCTAGCCAAAATCTACTTTGAGTTGCTGGTCACCTTCGCCAAAGATCACCCTGGAAAAACAATGACTTACGGTAACTTGGCAGCCAAGGCCAAGGCCGTTCACCCTGACGATGAGTTCATCACTGGTGCGATCGCGGTCAGCATGGGGCGTCGCCTTGATACCTTGCGCGAATTCACCAAAAAACACAAAGTGCCCGATTTGAGTGCGCTCGTCGTCAACAGGGGGACCGGCACCAACGGGAAAGGATTTACCCGTTCATTCGACGGGGAGGCCGTTCGCAAAGAAATCGCCCAGTTCGATTGGGGCTCCGTGAATATTGAGTTCAAGACTTTTATCGATCTTGAAGTGCTGGCCTATGAGCAACGACAAGTAGCCAAGCGCAAGCCCAAAAAGATCAAGGAATCAGAAGCCTTGACCATTTGGTGGGACTACTACAAGAACAGAAAGGGCGAGATTGGTTCAATCAGCTTGGATGAGAAAGAGGTGATCATCCGCGCCATCATGAACGGCAAAGAGCCGTCAGATGCATTGGCGAGCGTCAAAGGTTGAACGCCCCATGTTGCTCGATGACCTGCTGTCCTTGGACCATGAGTCCATCCAAACCATCAACATCCCCATCGCAAAATTACTTGAGGGCTCCTTGTACTACCCGGGCTCCGGTATTGATGGAACCCCGATTCGGCATTGGTCTTTGGGCGTCAACTCATTTGTCTATGCCGACTTGTCTTGGAACCAAGACGAATACATTCAACTTTTGCACACAAATCCCATCCGCGGATACAGGTTGGTAGCTCAAAGACGGATCCGTGCGCAAGAACTCATGGTGCCGGGCTTTGTGTTTAAGGTACCTAAGGCGCTGGATGCAGAGCAATACCTTCAGACAATGCAGCTCAATGGCGCCAATTCACGGACAGCATTCGCACTGTGGAGTGTTTTTGAACGGATCGAATCGCTGTCAGATACCCACGGCCCCAAACGTTTTAGCTTGCTGCACATTCGAGCTGAAGGCGTGGCGGCCTACGCCGGTTTGTATTTGGCTCACCAAGCCTTGCCTCGTACGCTAGCCCTGATCCGCCTTGGGACAGGTATGGGTGGCAATTTCGGAGCATTTGAAGATGCCTTGATCGAGGTGATGAAACAATCAAAACGTGGGTTACCCAAGCGGCTCTTGTGGGAGCATCGAAACGGGCAAGGGCAGACGTTGCCTCAGCCTTGGTCTGAGTTTTACCAAGAGCGTGTTCAGGGCCCATGGTCCAGAGACGACGAAACTGGTTTCTGTGTGTCTTTGTACGGAGACCCAAATGAAGTTTGCTGAAGCCCTATCGTTACTCAAACTCTTGGGGACACGCCACGAGGATGCCATGACAGCCCAAGCCATTGTGGTCAAGTGGAACAACACCTACGCCGAAAAACTCCACTTGCGCACGGCACAGCGCTACCTCAGTGAGTTGTCCAGCGACGGAGTAGACGGTCGTGCAGTACTCGAGGTGGATACCTCCAGCAAAGAGCGTCGCTATCACCTGCGCCTGAGCGAAATGGCCAACTGGCTCATGACCGATGAGGCAGCGTTGTTACAAGTCTTGTCGCTTCAAGTCTTGCAAACCACTTTTGGTAGCGAAGTCGCACAGGGCATTGAGCGTCAAATGGACGTTGCACAGCATTTGGTCCAAGAGCAGAGACGTACCCAAAGACTTCGCGAACGCGTGCGCATCGTCCCAGATGGAATAGGGCGCCTCAGAGCTCGGATCGATGCGCAAATTCTTGCCTCTGTCATGGATGCTTTGGCCAGTGAGCAGCTCTTATCCATGGAGTACAAGTCACTCTCCGGTAATGTTTCCAACAAGCATGTATCCCCCTTGGGACTGGTCGCAAAAGATGGCACGCTTTATGTCTTGGCTGTCACAGGCTTGAGCGATAAACCAACTCACTATGCACTGCACCGATTTATCGCAGCTCAGGTCTCCCCCCAAAAAGCCCAATCGCGTGATGACTTTGACCTCGACCGCTACATCCATGCGTCTCATCAGTTGAGCCATGTATTGGGGGCGGAGCCAGAAAACCCGATGGTCAAAATCAAGGTCAAGAAATCGGCTTTGTTCCACTTCTTAGAGCGCCCCTTGAGCGAACAACAAGTCATTCAAAAAATGACGGATGAGGACCCGTGGGCCATCGTCACCGCACCCATTCCATTGACCATACTGCTCAAGCCATTTTTGGCGAGTCTCGGCCCGGACGTGGAGGTCTTGGAGCCTGCTTCCTTGCGACAAGAAATGGCCCAGTGGCTCAATGTGGCGGCCCAATACTACAAAGAAAAAATTACACGATCGGTTTCAACGTCAATAATTGACGCGAGCAAAGCCTAGACTGATTCCACTGAACAAGGAGGTCTTATGAGCTTTGGTGATAACGTTGAGATGCGTTCCCATGACGAGGTGCCTTGGCACAAAGTTTTGATAGATTCGGTCGATCAAGTTGATGCGGCCCCCCCCCCCAGGGCAAAGGCCAAGCGCGCCAACAAGACCAGCAAAGCCGATTCACGAACGCGTTTGATCCCCCGTGGTGAGATGAGCCAAGAACATTTGGCCGAGCTGCTCGACCCAGGTTTGCCCTATGCAAAATGGCTGCGCGTGGTCTTGCTGCGGCTGCTCATCAAAACTCCGGCCTTGGGGCGATTAAAAGGGCGCATGAGCTTCAACCTAAATCAGGTGTGCTCCTTCCTAGGCTTTGAGAATTTTGAAGAATACGCTGAGTCGAACAGCCTTCAAAAGATGCACGAGGACCTCAAGCTCATCTTGGTGCGTTGGGAAAATGAGTTGCCCGCTCCGAGCGGATTCCCCGAAGCATTGCAGGAAAACCTAGATGCTCTGTCTCAGGTCATTGGACTGAGCCCATTGGAGTCCCGAATCTTGGGCTTGGGTGTGTTGATTCACGCAGAGTCGATGCTGGACAACTGTGTGGAGTTGATCGGCTCGGAGTTGCCTGGCCACAATATCGAGCGAATCCTCGCCCCTATGCTTGATGAACCTATGGCTGAAGTGGCGAAGTGTCTAGAGCGTCAAGAACGCTTGTCCAGCTCAGGCCTGCTGTCCATCGACCTGACTGGGCGTTACAGCTTGCGTCAGCTGATTGATTTTTTGACAGCGAGTTTCCCTTCTCGGATGCTGGTTAAGCAGCAAGACCCTCGCAAAATTGTGGAAGGCTTTG
>Ga0194133_10009055_pt1 | contig 11492 bp, 3 predicted proteins | sample TA2KigOf40mmetaG_FD_155448 | JGI IMG/M metagenome (GOLD analysis project Ga0194133, IMG submission 155448) | Freshwater microbial communities from Lake Tanganyika, Tanzania - TA2015055 Kigoma Offshore 40m | ecosystem: Environmental > Aquatic > Freshwater > Lake | place: Tanzania: Lake Tanganyika...
GTCAATTTTTTGAAACAACAATTTTGAAATGATTGACTTTTACTACTTAGAATATAAGTTTTTAAAAAATCTACTTAGGAGTAGAAGCTAAGATTCCATTTTATGGAAACTTCTATGGCAAAAGCTAAGAATATGTGTATAAAGCCAATTAATAAACCGTAGCACGAAAATAAAATGCTCGGCTCTGAAATGCATTTAACAAAATTTTACTCATTTATCATGCCGAAGATTGCAGAAAGTCTCAAAATGGAAAATTGCCAAAGTGACTATCTTCTGAGCTGAATTATAAATCATCAATTTTTCATTGCTTTTTTTCAGAACGAGAAAAATCAGATCATGAAGAGTAACGTTTGGTTACGACTGGTGAGTAAAAGTTTTGATCTTTTAAATTATTGCTTTGCCTTTTGAGGCTAAATTTCTATTTGGAAAAAAGGATTGCTGCAAGCCGACAAAACTATTTTTTTTCTTCTCAAAAAATTTCACAAGGCTGTTAATATCTGTTTTGGAAAAAGTATATGAGTTAAACTTTCAAATCTAATTTTGTATCTGAAAATCACCTCCATAGAATATTTTCTTTTCTCTCTCTTCAAAAGCTTTTCACCACATTCCAATTTCAACTTGAGTGAAATTTGAACCTTTCTTTTTTTTGACATTTTGGTTGATTTTGTAGGTCTGGCAAGACTATCAGCTTCAATGGGATGAAGCTGATTACGGAGGCATCAGTGTTTTGCGTCTACCTCCTGACAAAGTTTGGAAACCTGATATTGTCTTGTTCAACAAGTAAGTTTTTTATCTATTTAAGCTATACGAGGAGAAATTTACATATTTTTTTCAAAACAAAGTGCTGACGGTAACTACGAGGTACGCTACAAATCAAACGTCCTCATCTATCCTGACGGAGAGGTGCTTTGGGTTCCGCCAGCAATTTATCAGGTAAAGTACAGAGAAAATTTGACTTGCTTAAGCTTTTGAAAAACCAACTACAGATAAAATTCAAGTTTTATTTGGAAAGATGTAAAAGAAAAATTTCATGCATCGCCTCTAGCGGTTGTTGTTAAAGTTTTTCCTTACATTAGTTCCCCTTCCCAAAACCACTCAAGATAAAATTTTTTTGTGAATAAAGTTTTGCAATCGATAAAAATGGAATTTTCAACTTCAATTTGGGAAGACTTTATTTGAAAAATCGTCTTGAATGTGGATAAATATTTGTGCTTCAATCAATAACTTTTCAAGTTAAGATTTTTTCAAACAAGACAAAGATTAAAGCCATTCCCATACATCTCTAAGGAAAAAGATGATTTAAACTTAGGACAAGATACTGAAAAGCAAGATGTTCATAAGCTTTGCAGGTTTTTTTAAGTTACAAAGTGTTTTCCATAAAGCCAGCCATTGATGCATCGAAAGTTTTTATCCTGACAGTTGTCAGTGTCAAGAACAGCGTGAATAATCGTAAATTTTCCCGACTGGGATTGACAGGACTGGAAAAAGGCCGTTCACTGAACTTTACAAAAATGATGGAAAACCATTTCCTTTACTGTAAGGCGATCAAAAGAATATCGAGAGTCGAACAATACAAAACTAAAACGTTTAATAGGACAGAAAAAAATATCCTCTCTTCTCAATTTGGATGTAACTTTTGCTTTTTTTGAGAAATCCAGATTTGAGTTCCTTTTAGTGGAAAAAACTTAAAAGAGCCATCATGGATTTTCCAGTTGGTAGAAAATAAATAACATCATAGTTTTGAATATTCAGTTGAGGAACTGACTCTTCTTGTAACAAAGTATTTGACTTTACAACAATTCCCTACACAGTTTTTGTGTCTTACAATCATCTGAACTATACCTGGTTAAATTTTGGGAAAGTTGTTTTCTGCTTTAATTATTTTGTGTTTTTTAATCAGTTTTTTGTTCATGTGATCGTCTGCAGGACCATCAATCCTGACTGAGGTAACCATCATATTAGATAATTATTCAAAGACAAATCCTGGAGTCAAAGTTTGCCCTGACCGGGAACTGAACCCTAGTCTCCCAGTCCACAGCGGGCCGTCATGGGTCTAGGTTCTTTCGCCTAATGCAAGTTTGCCAATACCAGTTCATGCAAGCCTTATCAAGTTTGCCAACTATGAACTACAAACTTGTCGAACTATGAACTCATTGAACTACAAGCTACTTCCTCCTTCCTAACCCGCAGGGCTAAGAAGTGGGATAAATGAGGGGGAAACATGCCTTGCAGGGTTAGGAAAGGGGAAACATGCTTTGGGGGGTTGGTTGGGTCAGGTTAGGTTAGCAATAAATGCTCAATAAGTTAAAAGTGGGGGTTAGCTGGGATAGATAAGGGGGAAACATGCCCAGCAGTGTTAGGTAACCCAACCAAAAATAAGGTCACCCTTTTTTTGAAAAAGGGAGAATTCGGGTGCCAAACTCAAAAAGGATGACTTTTAGTCACCATTACGACAATAAGACACACAAACAAGTCAAATGAGGGTTAAAATCAATATTACCCGACCAAAAATAAGGTCACCCTTTTTTTGAAAAAGGGAGATTTCGGGTGCAAAACTCAAAAAGGGTGACTTTTAGTCACTATTACGGCAATATGACATACAATATCGCCCTTTTTTCAATGTTATGAAAAATAGCAACAAATCACTCTCTTATTTTTGGTCGGGATGGGTTGTTTGATGAGTTCATAGTTCGTAGTTCTACAAGTTTGTAGTTGGCAAACTTGATTGGGCGAACTGGTATTGGCGAGCTTGCATAAGGCGAAAGATCATAGCATCGGTTGTCAAAGCCATGAGCTACAACGAATATGATTTTATTTATACGGGAAAGTTCCAAAACTTTTTTGACTTCATGCATCCAATAGTTTTCGAACAAAAAATGATATTTTGAGGATTAGTAAAGGTAAAAGTACCGACGAATGAAACTTTGCAACCTTCTTTTTTTACCATCAATATATTATCACCTGCCAAAATAGTGTCAAAGCAAAAAATCTTCCAATAATGAAATTTTTTTCTTTCTCTAAGAAAATACCTCAACTATCAAGAATATTTCTTACTCAAACCAATGCAAAAACATAAATCAATTTTAAAATTATATTCGTGAGAAATCTTGTTTGTATTAAAAAACCTCAGTTCAGAAGATGCCATTTTGATAGAAAAATTCAGAGGAAATTTAATTTTGAGAATTTTGAACTAAATTTCCCCACATTTTTTTGGTAGCATAAAAACACAAAAAGCTCCCGAAAATATGCTTGAGATCATGAAATGTTAATTTTAAATTATTGAACCTTATATTCTAAACTTAAATATTTATTTAGAAACTTTAATACTTCTTTTACCACAAGCAGTTTTTCTTTTAGCTTTTTGCATCAAACTAACCAATATTTCGTTTTGAAATCATCGGAAATCAACAGCTCTAAAACTTAATGAAGACCTTTGATTTTTATTGAGGTCCTGAAATCTGTAAATTGTTCAACCTCAAAGCTACACCAACAGTCTTTTCACCCAGATTACAGAAGTCAACCAAAATCAAAACAATATCCCAAGGTTACCCTAGCTTAATAAGGATAAAGCTCTATAGGAAATTTGTTTCAAATATAATTCTAATGCTTTCATCAGTAATTAACAAAAAGTCAAGAATGAAACTTAATAATGGTCCTAGAAGAATCTCAAAAAGTTATTTGACAGCAACTTTCATCTTTAAACACATAGGTTTTAAAAATTTATCTTGACAGTCTTGAGAGAAACTTTTTTATCAGTTGCCCATAAAATATGATTTTTTTCATCATCTTTTCCAAACAAAGAGGGACAGTCTGTTGACAGAAATCACGTTCATCCATTTTTAATTAGGTTCTGCTTTCATTCTTGTTACATATTGTGCGTCCATTCTTCCTATTATTTGACTAATGCCTCGAGTCGGTCTAACAGTTGGTATGGCCAACTGCTAAACAAGGGCCTTCAAAAACTAATCTCACCATAGTCGAAAACAAAACAAAAATTAGTTTTTGGTGCTTCATTTGAAACCTATATATATCCCTGCAAAAAATAGCTTAAATCATGAGATACATATTTTGGTTTAAATTTGTAATTTTCTTTTAAATAATTTAAACATGAAAAGTCATATTTTTTCAACATTAAACTTTATAGAGTCATTATTCATAGGTTTTTCTTTTTTAATCTGATTAGTAACTCAAAAGAAGTTTTTCACCAAAAGAAAGAAGAAATGAAAAACATCCTTGGTGAAGATTAGCTGAAATTAAAAATACTCAAACCAGATGAACTGAAAAGGTTTAATAAGATTCTGAACAGCATTATCAATAAATTTACCACTATAAAAATGAATTTTTAGGTTAAAAAAGCAAGTGTTAAACGAAGAAAACTAATTTTATTACATTTATCAATTTTGCAGAATTAAGAAGTAGAACCTAGTTAAAACTTTTCCTTTCTTTTTTTATGAAAATTCAATGAGAAAATTTTCTTTGGAATAGAGCTTTAACCACAGTCTCTTGAGAATCTTCCAAAAAAGTACCTTCTATCCTTAAAAACTACTTTTTTGCTGAAATCTTTAGAATGAGAAAGATGTAACGGAAACTACCAATAGAAAAGCAAAATAATATTTCACTCGGGTGAAATTCATCCTTTCACTTTAAAGCTCATTCAAATTTATGATCTAAGTTTTCTACCTTTTTTCCACAATTTTCTCCGTTTGGTTTACATCATCACCCGAAATGTTTTGCCTAAAGATTTCTATGAAAGAAAAACAACTTTGCTGCACTTTCAAAGTGGAATAAAATTATGTTTGCTCTACATTTAAGTTGCTTTTTCAACCAGTGGTGTTGATCTTAGAAGGGCCTAGAAATTTGTAGTCTGCAGCATAGTTTAAATAATGGATCTGAACAGCATTGATCAATCAATTTTTTTAAAGAATGACAATTTTTACCTCAACTTAGAGATAAACTTTAAGAAAACAAAAGTACTTTTTGTTTTAGATTTCAAAAGTTGAGAGATTTTTTACTTTAATAACTCTTCGACTTTGTCAATTTTGAGCAAATTCTTTACATCAGAAATATCTCAAATCCTATTTCGAAAAATTCCCTCTCCTACAATATGTCCGCAATCTAATCCAATTGATGAGCCAAAGTTTTTCTTCTCAAATAATCTCTGTTGATTGCATGTCTTTTGTCAGCATCAATGACTGCAGTAGAAGCAGCACATTTCACTCTGAAAAATGAAAAAGTAACCAATGGAAGTCTCTTCAAAATGCTCTTTGACAATGAGCACAAAGTATTTCTTTGAATCATTCAAGAAAATCTTCTTTTCATGTTTCAGTTAATCCAATTAACTAGCAAATAAAACCAAGTAGCAAAAATTGCTCTACCTAGAGGTTAACATGAAGGGTTCAACTCTTGGTCTAGGGGCAAACCCATGACCATGACCCTTAGTACCAGAGGGTCTTGGGTTGCCATCATAAAGTTACTTGCAAAAAACCTCCAATGCTGTTCGTTATTCAGTGTCAGTCAAGGTTTCTTTACTATATTTAAATGTAAAGGAGGCAAAACGTCTCTTTCTTTCACAAATCTCAAGAAGAGGTTGACACCCATTCCAAAAATCTCACCAACTTTTTTTGAAAAAAGAACATGCTGCAAATGACACTTGCCAAAAGCATTAGACGAAAGTTTTTCTGAGGCTGAAAATACCTAACATTTTAAAGTATGAGACTAAACTAAATAGAGCAGAAGATAAAGTATATTGAGAAATATTGCCAATAAGTTTCGAATGTAACAAATAGCCAACTAAACTATTCTGGTCAAGGATCAAGAAAATGGCTGTTGGGGGGTAAAGGTAAAAACCCTAACATCAATTTTAACTTAACTTTTGCTATTTATCGACAACTTTTTTCCTGATACATTTACATTTCTAGGCAATTTATGTTTGAACCCTCACTTGAACTGTAAAATTGGACTAGCGCACTTCTTATTGGCATATCAGGTCTAACTTGGCCTCTTTTTACTGCCTCCTGAACAAATCCAATTTTTAAATTCCATTGGCTCGATCTTGTCCATTTCAGAAGGCCATGCAAAGTTATTGCGTTTTAGAACATAAAATTTCAACTGAAAATACCCAGCCAAAAGTTTGGTCCAAAAAGAGTCAACGTTTCCTTTCTTTTCTCACTTTTCAAGTCAAACTCTTGAATCAAGTTTATTTACTTTTACTATCAGATGTCAAAAAAAGATAGAGGAAACACAAACGTTTCGATCAATGAAATCTTTTCATTTTGAACTTTTTTCTATTTCAAAAAATTCGCTTTCATCGAATTTTTTTCCCTCGCATATTTCTCATTGAAATTCAGACTGTGCCTCAAATCGGCTTGTTAGAATTTCACCCTCAGCTTTCGATATCAAACAAGTCCTTAACTGAGAAAAGAACTTTTTTTTCACCTTTAAGGTCATTAAGCAGGCAGGGAGTTTTTTCCAACCCATTTTTGAAAGTTTCAATGTTTGTCCATTTGGATATTGCCACTTGCTTTGAGCTTTGATGGCAGTTAGAAAGACTTGATGAAAAAGTTCTTGATTTATGCTTTGACATTTTGACTCCTTTGAGGGAGGGAGGGAAAAAGATTTAATGTTCAACAAATGGTTTGTTTGAGCAAAACCCCATGCTTGAAAAAGATATTTTTACAAGTTTTTAATTTATTGGCTTAAAAGAAAGTTTTTTAAACCCAGAGGGAAATATTTTTAGATGCCTCGAACTAACCCAAGAATCCAACAGTCGCGGCTAGTTTATGTATCTTGTAAGATAAGTTTTCTGTACAGAATTTACACCTTTGGGACATGTCCCAAAGGTGTAAATTCTGTTTGTCTATAAAGTGCTTAAGGCATATTCTCTCTGTCAATTTACCAATCGATCCATTTTTATTGAAGGACCGAAAAGTTTTGTTTTGCTATAAAACAAACAAATTAACAGACAAGACTGAGGTATGTGTCAATTCACTGACAGAACCACAATAAAGTGGTGATTGATGAAAAAGAAAGCAAAACAAGCTTGAACTTATTGTTGCAAAACACAAAAGCTTGATAGAAAGGGGCTTAAAGAAAAACTGCTGGAGAATTCGCTAAACTTTTTGTATAAATATTTCCTCAGTTTTCTTGAGCATCAATTTACAAAAGATAAAAACTTTCTCTTTTGGGTTTGGGTTTCCAAAAAGTCAAAGAGAGTGTAACTTGTAATTTGCTCAACATAACCTAAAACTATAGCCAAGGCTATAATGAAAATAAAAAATAATTTTTGTTTTTGTGATCAAAATTTTACTAAAAACCTGAATATTTTTAATGTCTGCTTGGAATATATATTTTAGTCAGGCTTAGCATCCCCAATCTAAAGTTTACAGAAAATCATTTCTCATCAAGTGAAAGCTGCATTAGATCTCCCAAGCTCCTTTGTTTTTTAATTTCACTCTATAAAAGTTCTTGTAGAAAACCTCATGTATCTGAAAGCTGTCACAATACATGTCCCAAGAGATTGCACTACCTCTTTTGCTATTTCGTTGTTGAGTAAGCAAGAAAAAGAGTTCCTCGTTTATCTTAAACTCAAGGCTAGGTTCGTTTACACTTTAGAGAATTTTATTTAGCTCAACTATTTGGTGAGAGCAGATAAACAAAAAGGTTTGATTGCTCTCCTTTCTCTTTTTATCTAATAGGTCTCTGCATTGTAAAAGCCAAATCAAATATTCTCAAGATTGAGTGGGCTTACTTGCACAAAAAATGAATTAAATGATTGTAGTAAACCAAACTTTTTTCTAGTATAATCATCTCACACTCAATTCAATATTCGGTAAAAAGTCTTCTAAAGCCTCATTTTGTACCATTTGAAAAATGCAAAAATTTAACACTTTCTGAAAAGCAGAAAAATTCTGAAAAAGATGACTGAATTTGTCAATGGTTTTTCAATGTAATTAAGCTTCTTTGATATTTCTCACTTGATGGTCATATGAAAATTTTTCACAGCCTAAAAAAATATTTAAAGTTATTCATGAAGAAATCAGGAACCACAACATATTTTCTGTAAAAACAAAAAGAAATTTTCACAAGAAAGACTTAATTAAAGTTGAGTAAAAATAAGACTGAATTTTAATAAATTGGTAGGTTTGAAAACTTTCTTGTAAATTACTCTTTTGTTGTAATCCTCTTTAGTGGGTCATTGTGAAAAGAAAAAGGGGCTCGAAACTGTTGGAGGGGCTTATCATGAAATATAAAGTTGTCTGAAGGCTTAAAACCCAAACTTCTTCTTATCTTTAGTCTGGAGAATAAAAATTTAAATTACTTTTTTTTTCTTTTTTTCAGAGCTCTTGTACAATTGATGTTACCTATTTCCCGTTTGATCAGCAAACTTGTATAATGAAATTCGGGTCTTGGACCTTCACTGGTGATCAAGTAAGTTGACTTAAACATTTTTAATCTCTGGGAAGATCTGATGCTTCATAGAAAATGCTAAAGCGAAAAATGTTAATTTTAATCTAACGCCATGCAAAAAAGTCTCCCATCAACAACTCAAAGACTTAAGATCTTTTTGACAACAAAATGAATGTAAGAAATGAACCATGGGCTTCATCTTAAGATTATGAGATTAAGTGCACCATCTTTAGACATCAAAATCCACAAAAAGCATCTATTATGATGTGAAAAGTCTAAAGAATAGGAAAATGACCGTTAAAAGAGAATCCGGATATATATTATGCCACGATCTGGAAATTGTTAGTTAAAAAACAAATCTGACCATTTTGGAATTCTTTAAGCTTAACCCGTGAGAGGCTTTTCAAACTTCTATAATGCTGAAATCCAAGTCTCAATCCAAATCTGGGGATAAGTTATTGGGTGAAAAAAAAGCTAAAACTGCAATGCACAATCCTTGCATTTTGTTGATCAGGGGGATTTGACAAGGAATGAAAACATATGTTGTCGATACGAAAAATGGGAAACTTTAGAGTAAACAAAAAATTCCCACTCAAAGATTAATCAAATGAAAACATGCAATTTGAAACGACAATTTTTATATTTAGTTATGAAGCTAAAAAATATCGAGAAACCCTTTTATACGAAGACCTCTATTCCATTATTTCTTATTTTAAGTTCTAGAACTGAGTTCATTTTTATAAATCACTTCTTTGGTTAGCCAATTCAGCATGTTATCTTACGAAAAGCAGCTTAATTCATTCACTAAAATCCCTTACATCGTTCGAAAGAAGCATAAAAATTGTACTTAAAACTAGCTGAGATCTTATAATTTTTATCTAGAACAAACTTGAACTCTAATAAGTTTTTTCATAAATGTTGGCAAAATTTTTGTCACGCTAAAGTCTTTGAATTTATGCCCAATAAAAAATTCCAGTGCAAATGTTTTTGACATAAAATCTCTTGCAATAAATATCAAAGAGTTGAGAGTTCTATCCGAAATGCATTCTTTTTTTTATTTGATGCACAAACTCTGCGGACTGTTGAGCATGGTCCCGATCCAAAAATAGGAAATTCAGCATCAATTTTGTTTCTGTTTGATAAACATAAACATATGCAATACTCCCCAGATCGACCTTGCACTATTGAGTATTTCTATTTTTGAAAATGAGCTTCAACGAGGGTTTTGACTTTCACTTTCAAATGCTATTTTTCCACAAAAAACTGTCTTGATAATCAAATTGTACCCTGAATCATCTTTTAAAGAGTCTTTTATTGACTTTGCATTTGATGTTGAGAAATAAGTGTTTTTTGGGTGGGATGGACAGGATAAGCAGTTGAAAAGAGAAAAAAAGCAAGTTAGAAAGAAGGCAAAATGAAGGTCCCTCGGCTTGCTACTAACTCGCTTGCATCGATTCCCTAGTTTAAAAAACCGTTCAATGGTCATTGCCTTTCCTATTTTATATTATTGTGTCTGTCCCCAGAGATCCATTCTCGTGACCTTTTTTTAAAATGAAAAAAAATAAGAAAATACCTTTTTTTCAAGATTTTCAAGTGGCCAACTTCTAATACTTTCACTCTCCAATTTACCAATCAAAGGATTCCATTCTTAATAAATGAACATCTAAAAGCAAAAAGTAATCAAGAGGAAGGGCGCAAGAAAGAAAAACTTCATTTCGATATGATCTTCCAAAGGATTACAGAGTCTTAGTTTCATGGAGAGTTTCTTTTTTGATAGTTTTGTCAATCTGCAGTGCCTGAACACACTTTCATCTGAAAATTTTGAAATTTATGCTGGAAATGTCTCTCTTATGATTTCCCTGCTATCGATCACAAAGAAACACCTGGTTTTCTAGAGGGAGAAAAATTAAACATGCAAATACCTACTGGATATTGTTTTCAATTTTTCATCTAACAAGTTTTCGATTTTTCGTTTCAAAACAAACCAAAAAGGAAACTGTTTGCTTTAAAAATGTGTGTGGAATTTTTATGAAAGAAAACAAACATCAAAACAGGTTTTTTTTGTCTTGCTATGTTACAACACTTTTTTGTGATGTGGAAAAATAAAATTAAAACTAGCTATGGAATATCAAATTGCTAGCAGCCTTTGAAAAAAGAAATTGATCTGTAATGGAATTTTCGTTGAAGTTGTTCTGCTCATCGCCAAATTATATAGGCTGGGTAAATATTTGAGAAAAAACAGTGGGCTGCTGTAACCCATTTTTTTGGATGGATTGAAAATCCAATAGCTTAAATTTTCTTCTTGCTTTTAGGGCTTACAGAAGTAGGATTTTGTACCCTTCTTTTAAAATACAAAATTCAACTGAAAAAATTAGCCTTTTTTCATTGCTATGGCCAAAAGAGATGTGAAAAATAGAATATTTGTGAGTGAAAGGCGTCTAACGAGATGATTTCGTTTGATTTTCTCTCCAAATATTTTATTGAATTGATTGATTCAGATATGATGACGTTGACGAACTTGTTATATCTTTGATTCCATTGCTGAGTGGTGAAATATATGTAAAAGCCAAACTGGCCACAAATTTGAACGAAAATAAATGCATACCTTATCCTTTCATGTTTCATACTTGTTCAACTTGGGATCAAAGGATGGGAACGAAAAGCATCCTCAATTTTTGTTCGTTAAAACTTAGAGTTGGGGGTGTGCATATCGAGCAAGCACTTTGAGAATAAAGTGTCTGAAAATGCTTCACATTTTTTTCAGGTCAGTTTAACACTGTACAACAACAAAGATTACGTTGATTTGTCGGACTATTGGAAGTCAGGAACATGGGACATCATTGAAGTCCCTGCATACTTAAATGTACATAATGACTCAATCCCAACGGAGACTGACATCACTTTCTACATTACAATCAGGTCTCTTTCACAGCTTTTACGAATAAATATAATCTATTTATTGCAGCTGCCTCCTGCCTCTAATTAAAATCAAATATGATTTATGCATCCCTGCGTAAGCAAAAAAAGAGTTTCTTGTAGGGAAAAGCAGATTGCAGAGAAGAACTGGATGTTTGAAGACCCTTTTT
>Ga0194133_10009058_pt1 | contig 11490 bp, 6 predicted proteins | sample TA2KigOf40mmetaG_FD_155448 | JGI IMG/M metagenome (GOLD analysis project Ga0194133, IMG submission 155448) | Freshwater microbial communities from Lake Tanganyika, Tanzania - TA2015055 Kigoma Offshore 40m | ecosystem: Environmental > Aquatic > Freshwater > Lake | place: Tanzania: Lake Tanganyika...
CGTCTACATATATTTTACACTCACTCAAGACAAAAGAGTAAAATATGATTTTCTTATGATGTGGTTGATTTTAACTTGAACTTCAGATTTAAGCTTTTAGCCAAAGATGTTTTAGCTTGAATAAAGTTTAGCAAAAAAACTAATTTGACATTTCACAGGACATACATTGAAACTAGTTTGAACAAAAAGTTCACCGCATAAACTGTCAGTGTTGAATCTAGTTTGAAAAACAATTTCGAGACTTTTTTTGGACCTTGTTAGCTTTTCAAAGGTCATTCAATAACTTTGTCAATATTTGAGATTTTAAGCAATTCAAAATTGTCAAACTTTGCTAACAAAGCATCAAAAAAATTACTAATTTTTCTTCTTTTATTACATATATCCACATCTATTCATTCATGATGAATTAATAATTACTTCAAAAAATTGTGATTCAAATTAATGAATAATGAAAAAAATGTTTATCATTCTAACTAATTGGTCATTCAAACTTCTCAAAGTCACCAAGGTCAGAAGGGTGAAAGTAAACTCAACGAAACCATGATAGATGTAATGATCTTAGAGCTCATGTCAAAATGGAAAAGTTATAGTAAGTTGCAGAGGAAAAAAGTTTTTCAGTTACCTTCCTCACCCAATCTAATCCTACCCAAAAGTCAAAGTTTTTGTACAGTGTTGCTTGGCATGGATTATATCTTGGCTGTGTGAAATGACAAAGAGAGGATGTGGATTTCGGAAAAAGTGTTAAGAAAAGCAAAATCCAGTTTGCTATAAGTAAGTTGTTGTTCATCTTTTTGGCATAGGACCTGCTGCTGCAAAGACAAATACCTTTAAAATAAACTTGGAGGGGTTGAAAGACCAGAAGGGTATTTTCCTCATGAAAAGGAAAGAGGAAGATGAAAAAAGTCATTTGTCATGAATCAAGAATGGAAAAAATTAAGTGGGGTAAAAAAGATTAGTTCCATGCCTGTTCAGTTCACTGGAAATTATACTTAGACTTCAACCCACAAGAACAAATTCAACTAGCATATATCATTTTAATCAAATTGAATTCATTTGCCTGAAGGACATTTTCACATTTTCTTGTGATTAATTTTTTCCTGCTGCTATCAGAATTGGGCTAGCAGATATTTTTAATGAGATAATATTTCGATTTAATGAACACTTCATGCTCCATTTATCTTCTAAGTAGTTTGAGGATTCTTTGATAAGATGTAAGAAAAAAGCATTTTGCTTCAACCCCTGGCTTTTCTGTATTGCTTTAGCTATGGTGGAAACTCTCATGAGACTTTCATCACATATTTTGAAAGAAACTTTTTTTTTCAAGTGAACCACCCACAAATACTCAAGGGGAGACTTCAGTTTGCTCAAACAAAAGTGGTAAAAGTTTAATTACTTTAAAAACAGAGGAAAAACTTAAATTTCTTCTTCGAGATTCAAGTAGTAAATATCTTAATTTTACCCAACTGTTTTCTTTTGCACCTTTGAATCAGGAAATGAATTAATAGTTGTGATTTTTATTTTTAAAAAAGTCATCCAAAAAATTTAGACTGATAATGGATTTTGATAGTGTTCTAAAAACTGTTCAAAATTCTGATTTTAGTTGGTCATTTTTGTCTTATTTGTCTTATTTTGTATCAACACAGCTACTATCTAACTTTTCTTGCTAATATGATATCTGTTGTTGTGTTTCTTTGGTTGTTCTCTTCAACAAGCTAGAGGACTTTGGTTGTTCTCTTCAACAAGCTAGAGGACAAAGTCAACCCTTTCCATTCTGGGAATAGACAACAAGAACAAGAGCAAAGCAGTACAATACCAGAAGGAGGTGTTGTCAATCCACTTAGTGCCCATGAAAATCTAATTCAGAATCAATTTGCAAGCACTGCAAAGATGCAACATCACACCTTTTTTGTCTGTCTGTAAATAGAGAAGGATTGGAGTAGATTGATTTGCTGATTGTAACCAAGGAAACTTACTTCTTCCTTAATTGAAACAAATGATGTCAAGTCAATGAAAAAAGTTCCCAAGGATTCTTTCTTTTCTCAATATGAAATCTTGCCGTTGGCTTCATCAGTAAAAATGAATCCTGTTCATCAACATTCAAAGCAACAAAAATGCTATTTATTTTAGAAGACCAAATGGTAATTCTGGAATGCTTCCTCAAAAGTTCTGAATAAATGCTTCTGGACAAAGTGTGTAAAATCAGTCTTAAGACCTCTCAGAATAAAGTGTTAACTATTTTGCACTTGATGATTTTAATAAATTTGTACTAATAAAAGCTTTTTATTGTAATTAAACATTCTTGTGTGTCTATAACAGTTTAATTATAAAGTTTGGTTGATTTGATTGGCCTAGAGGTTGAACACTGATACTTTTACCTGGAGGCCTTAATAACATTAAGCCCGGTGAAAAGCAATAGTAAGGTACAAAATCAACTATTTTTTGATCCACACATTCTATAAAAGACATCAAATAAATTTAAAGAAAATGAACAAGATGAATTGATGAATCATCAGAGACATTTCTAAAATCAGTAATTTTCCACTTAATTACAAAGTGTGGATTCAGTTGGTGAAAAGTAAGAAGAAAACAAAAATAGAATGTAAGCATCTAAAGTGGAATGGAGTGTCTCAATTAAATATGCATGCACAACTCAATGGCTTGTACGGTAAGCTAATGAAGCAAATTGTCCATTTGTTTGATTACATGTGCTGATTAGGTTGTTTGTGACCAGGAAAGTCAAGAGGAGGAGAGCATCATACCAACCTCTCCTCTTGTTTGTTTGTCTTTGTTGAATGCAAAACGAGTTGATCAGAGCTTCATTTTCGAGGTCAATTTTATCTTAATCAATCCTTCAAGAAGTATTTTTGTTGGAAAAGGTTAGCTATTTAGATATGCACATCCATGTACAAAAAGAACTGAATTGGCTTATGTGAAACAAATAAAATAATTCTCTTTAAACTTGAACTAATCTTGTACTGTACTGTTCCTGATTGCAGGTCTTAACTTGTTAAATTTTAAGATCATTTAAAAGTTTTTCAATTTTGCTTCAAAAACCTTTTGCTTATATATAACTTGAATTTTTTGACATCTTGAAATCTTTAACGTTAAAAGATCAACAAAAATGCCAATTTTCATCTTATTTTAATTGATTAAGTTCTCTTTTTTTACCAAACAAGTTGTATGATGAAAATGAATTCTATGAGAATGACAAAAGTTTACTTAAGCCACTTATACCACATACAAACTTTTGGTTCGATTCTCCTTCACCTTGTGCCAAAAATGTGATTTATTTTTGGTGTAACTTTTTTCCATTGTACCTTTGTTAAAACAAAGTGTCTTGGACCTTTCAAGCTATCTTAGATTATTATCTTTCCTAAATATTTATACAATTGAAAATGTTTATTTCGCTGTTTTTTAAGAGGTCTTGTAACAATTGAGACATACAAAAACACATTTTCATTATTTTGTATTCTTTTAGAGATTGTTAGATAGCCTCAAGATGCACTTCTCATTATAAAGCTCAAGTTTTTAAATATGATTTTTTGCAATTACACCTACAAAATTTCAAAGGTCCAATTCGACCCCCTTGTTTTTGATGATACTCGAGCTGAATGAATAGTCATGCACAAGTTTCTGTAATTGAGGAAATTACCTCAACAGTGGTGTGTTTTGCTGCTTTAGTTGTCTATGTAAAACCACCCTTTGCACCCTTTGTTTTGATCGCCGAGCGGTAAGCACGTGTTCCAGAACTGTCCACTTATTTTTGTGGTTTTTAGAGGTTTTAAATAATAAAGTGTGTGTCTTTTTGTGATCTTCTGATCAATGAAAGTGGCGTCCTCAACCTGTGAGTCTTTCTTTTGATTTTACCTCTTTATTTGAGCCATTATTTTAATTTCAAATTGAAAATTATTTGCTTACCGCGTTTTTTTGTGCTGCTTTTTTGCTCGAAAATCGCACCCTTTGTTATGTTTCGTTTGAACTAGTGCCGTCGTAGGGATTCTTTCACTGTGTGTGCATTTGTAATACAGAACGCTGATCGTTGCTTTCGACTTTTCCTTAACATTAAATTTCCTTCACCATCTGAACTATTTCTAGCGTTATTAAACTCTGGACTATTTAAACCAGCCGACAACCTTTTAGGTATTATACCACTTTGTTGTACTACTGGCACGCGGGTTTTTATATCTGGCACAACATAGTGAAAGCTTGAGTGCGAGTGCCAGCATCACATCTTACCTAGGAAGTTTGATGGGGTGTTTGGACCATTACCTGTGTGCTCCCATAGGTTAGGCGTAAGGCTTGTGGAAACACTTGTAGCTGGACCGTTTCCTGATTCATAAAGGAATTAATGGGAAGTGGGCATAATTCAGAAGAGCTGGTGTCCTTTAAGAGTGGGTCAGCTAGAGGGTTCATATATTAACACCCCTCCTTACATCACCCTAGAAGTCGGAGAGCGAGCTGGTGTGAAGTTTGCGAGTGTCGCCGGTGTGGATGATCGCGTGGCTTATTCATTCGGGCAGCATCGGTCGATTACAGTGACACTAGCGGCCACTTATTTTGAAAGTCTTTTCTTTAATTTCAATTATTTACTCAATTTTTATCATTGCTATCAAAACAAAAACTACTTCTTATAAGAAAAAACCTCTGGTATGTTGGATGGTGTGTTATTATGAGTGAGATAACCTCTTCTTTCCACACTGTGGCTTTATCCTGTTTCCGGATTGGGTCAGGGTTAGCCATTGTGTGTACTAACATCTGTGTTTGTTGAACTCTGTGCCTCGTGACTCCGGTTTGGGTCCGAGGTGCCTGTGGAAAACTAAACAATCAGATTGTTGTGATTGTTCTCATTATTTAAATGTTGAATAATTCTAAAAGACCTTTGAGCTCTCCACAATCTACCCTTCCGCTAAATCCAGAGAAAAAATCCAACCTGAATGAGTCTCCTAAAGCTCTGAGTTTTTTATCAACAAGTTCAGGTTTTTGTTTTGGTCTTTTTTTCTCTTCTTTTATGTAAACGACATTGGTGTAGTTATTGAACAAAATTTTTAGGAGATCTCCCTTCTAATAGCTCAGACTCATCATTTGCTTCTCTCAGCTCTGCTTCTGATTCGAGTCTAACTATGTCTCAAATTGATTTTGCCATGGGAAAATCTCCTGATTTACTCGACCTTTTGTGCACACTGGTTTATGAAAAAAATGGAGCACCTTACTTGAGTCCGTCAATGAATGATGACGACGCATTTTCCATGCTCCGGTAATTACCCCTATTGCCCTCTCTGATTGAATTTCTAGTTATTAAATTTGCTTTGTAGACAAGTCTTTAATATTGAAGAGAGTCAAGTCTTTGGCTTGGCTGAGTTTAAATCTTCTGACAGAGGTCTTGGTTTTAATTTTAAACTACATGAGCCGATCAACATTGATTTGAAGGCGTTTGAAACTTTCGGTTTCAAGCTAGGATCAGATAGCTACACTGGGAAAATCTTCATTCCAGTTGGACCTCCCCCCGAATTAGGTACATTTATTTTTAACTTCCTTAGCCATTCTTCAACTAGTTAGAAACATCTTTCTCTTTCTTCCTCCTTCTTAGGGGATTCGGTGCTTGTCACTATCAGGAAAACTGGTTTTCACTTCTCAATTGACCAAATTAGAAATTGGTTGGAGCTTTTTGGTAGACTTGAGAGCAATATTGAATATAAACCCCACCCTCGCCGCGCAAATCTCAAACAGGATTCTCTTGAGGTTTTGATGAGACTACGTAAACATATCCTGGCTACCCTACCGGCTTACGGGAAAAAATTTTATGTCAATTATCGTGGACAGCCTGTTCAATGCTCAGGATGTCTAGAACTTGGACACATTAGAAAAAATTGTACTAATGAGAGAAATAACTGGTCCAAGTATGTAAAAGAAATCCAATCGACTAAAAAAGTACCAGACTCTTATTTTGGCTCTTGGCTAAAACCTAACGATTCTAATACTAGTGAAGACACGTTGATGGAAAATTCTGATGATAGCTTAGTCTAAACCTCTGAAGTATTCTACTTAGAATCGAATTATTTTGTGTGCTAAACCTTTAATTTACTTTTACCAAGCATTTTAATAAACATTTTACCCTCAGTATGGATAGTCTGTTTTACTGGAATTGTGGTTCAGGCTTCATTAGGAAGCTACCTTTTATTAAAGCTCTGATCTTGCAATTTAAGCCTAAGGTTTTTTTCGTATCAGAGTGCGATATTGTCCCTGGTCGTAATCTAGATGTTTTGAACATTCCTGGTTACAATGTTGCCGTTTCTTCTACTCTTAACTCTAGAAATAAAGCTAGGATTATGTGTTGGTTCGATCCAGAACATTTCTCTAGAGTAAATCAATTAGAACTGGACTTTAATGAATTAATTGCCTTAAGAAGTAATAAAAATCTCACAGTTGTGGGTGTATACCGCCCATTCAAGGTCTTTGATAATGAAACCATCAGATCTAACTTTGATAGACTGCTGAGCAATCTTGAGTCAATCGTTGAAAGCTCACAAAACATTGTCATCTTGGGCGATCTAAATGTTAATCTTTTGAGCTTTGATATTGATGCATTAAGACGCAACCTTGAAGATTTCATTAATCGACATCTCCTTTTCCAATTAGTAGAAGAGTTTACTAGACATAGAGATGTCCTTGGTACTGTGCAACAGAGTCTTTTGGATGTGGTCATTACCAATATCCCTGCTCTGACGGTTGAAGCAGAATTTTCTCACCTCAGCGATCATCTGATTATTAAAACTTCTTTCCCATTTACCAATGTCCCCATCAATGCTAACCGAGTTGAGTTCTTAGACTGGACGTGGTATTCGGCGCAAGCGATTAATAGTAGTTTTATGAACTTTTATAAGGGTATCAACATCCATGTTACTGATCCCAATGCCATCAATGATCAAATTACTACTAGTATCTGTCAAGCTTTAAACGTCTTAGTTCCTAAAAGATACGCCAAGGTTAGAAATGATCGAGAAGTTGTTAGCGCAAAGATTGTTAACCTTAGGAATCGCAGAACACGTATTTTTAAAATCTGGAAACGGACTGGCTTAGTCTCAAAATATGCTAAGCTTAAAGAAATCTCTAGAGATCTCTCAAAAGCGGTCCTAGAAGAGAAAAATAAAAAATTTATGAATAAACTGAAAGGTGGCCCTAAGAACTTCTGGTCAGCCATCAATCAACAGATGGGGAAAAGCTCTCCTGGTGTCACAAGTGTTGTGATTGATGGTTCGGAAACTAAAGACTATAAGCTGATAGCTGATCGATTTAATGAGTTCTTCACTGAGAAGACAAATCTGTTAACTAGAGACTGCGCCTGCAAAAATTATATTATTCCAGATCTCTCAATGGGAGCTGCTCAAGAACATGAGGATGAGATTTTCGTTACCTATGAAGATGTCAAAATGGCACTGAAAAGACTGAAACCAACCAAAGCTCAAGGATTTGACGAGATACCAAGTATTGTATTAAAACATCTTACTTTGAATATTATCACCCCTCTCCAATGGCTCTTTAACACCATCATTGAAAAAGGTATTGTCCCACATGCTTGGAAAAAAGCAAGAATAGTCCCTGTCCATAAAAAAGGAGATAGAAAATTATTAAATAACTACCGTCCTGTAAGTAATATTTCCAGTTTGAGTAAGGCTTTTGAACGGTGCATGGTCGCAAAACTTTTGAAAATTGATCATGATGTTTTATTTGGTTCCAACCAGCATGCATACAGACCTGGTTCATCTACGATTACTGCATGCTTAACTATTCAGGACTTTATTTCATCTTGCCTAGACAAGAACAAATGTGTTTTAATGTATTCAATAGATTTAACATCAGCTTTCGATTTGCTAAGACCGTCATTACTGGTGAAGAATCTGATTGATTTGGGTTTAAACCCAAAAATCATTAAAGTTTTACTTTCATTTTTAACTGATAGATCAGGTTTCGTGGACGTGAATAATAAGAGCAGTTCCTTATCAAAAATCCCAATTGGTTGCGTACAGGGCAGTGTCTTAGGACCTGTCCTGTTTAATATCTACGTCAGGAATCTGCAAAGCATAGTTGAAGATGCAGACTTATGTGTTTCCTATGCAGATGATTCCTACATTGGTTTAGCTTGTGATAGACACTCCATAAATGAATCACTTTCAAAATTGAAACAAATTGCAGAAAAACACATCATTTGGCTTGAAAGTCTTGGTATGGTTCATAACCTTGCAAAAACAGAATTCATAGCTTTTGGTTATCAAGGACCCCCGATTTCACTAACCATTAACAACCTCCAAATTAACCAGTCATCTAACATTAAAATTTTAGGGGTGCAATTTTCATCGAACCTTTCCTGGTCCTGCCATGTTAATAATACGATCAAAAAATATAACAGTTTAGGCTACACCCTAAAATACTTAGATAAAATCCTATCAAGACGTGACCATAAACGAATCATTGAGTCGCACTTTTGCAGTGTATTATTCTATGGTTCACCAGTATGGGCTGGGTGTCTCTCTTACTCGGATCTAAGAAGGGTTAATGCTCTTCTCTTTAAGACCATCAGACTTCACTGTCGGGATTTCTCGAGAATATTCCGAAATAGTGAGCTATGTGATATGAGCAAAATTAGATCTTTTAACTCTACACGCATCCTAAGGGACATGATTACGCTTCACCGCCTTTGTACTAATCCATCTAACACTATACTAACACTGAGACTAATCGAACAGTCATATTCTTCTTCTAGATTCCCGGCAAAACTAGGCTTCTTTGACCTCAGCTTGAAACGGGTCGGTCGGTCGTCATTTATCAATCGATCTAAACGTATTGCGGAACTGATCACCTTTCACTGGACTGACCTCTCTACTCACACCTTCAAAAGAATGGCTCATGATGCAATTCCAATCTACATGCCATGATTAGTAGAACAAATGGTCGCAGATTGAACCGGGATGGTTTTTTCCACTGGTAGAGGCGCCAAGGTTGGAAGAAAATCCAGTTTTTCCATCTCCATCTAATCTGGTTCATGATGCTAAGCCCTCTGGCCATTAAAGTTTTATGTTCTACATTTGTCTTGCTATGCATATGCGAAAGACAATAAATTTTTAATTCATTCATTCATAATTCAAGTAAGCAATGAAAACTCTGCACTATAGCAATATGCATTGAAATGTTTTGACTAGAAAGGGAGGAAATCTACAGGGATTTTCATTTTCAATGGTTCTTCTTTCAACCCCCAAGCATTTAATTCAGTCTTAATGTAAAATTTCCCCCAGGTGGTAACAAAACAGTCTTGGATATTGATGCTGGGCTGATCAAGCATACTAAAACTTTCTAGGGAGGGGTGAAAAAGGGAGGTTTGATTCAACCACTGCAGAACTGGGCGTTTCCCATGAGGAAAAAGGTAAACACTTCAAGTTGGTTTACTTACAAAACATACATGGAAATTTTAATTATAAAAATTGATGAAATATATCAAAAAATACTCAAAATGGGGTATCTTTCAAACTGCTATTACATGGAAAATCTTTTAGATTTAAAGTTCAAAATCTTACCTATTGTACAGTGATCTTCAATACAGGCTCCAACATACTCATTCATTATGGCACTGAATTTTGGCGGGGCTCTTTTAGCTGTTGACTGCCACCTACTTCCACTTGGATGCATGGGTGTTGCACCACCAATCCCGCTGGTATCGACAACCCCACCAGAGTATTGTGATCTGGGTAAAAAAAATTGAAGTTCAAACAAGATGGAAAAGTTTCCATGTTTTCAATAAAACTTTGTCCTTATTTTTTTTGATGAACTTGCTGCTTGTGCTTGTCAAACACTCTAAAATTTTCAAAAGAAAATTGAATATTGGAAACAGAACTTTGATCCCAACTTCATCATTGATTATTTGCTTTTGCAAGTAATTTGTCAGGTTGAAGAAAACCGAAATGGGATAATGGATAATGTCAAAAAATGTTTACAAGATACGAAAACTTATATTTTAAATATGAAAAAAATATTTACCTTGACAAAGAAGTTTTTACAATAGGAACAGCCATGGGAGGTTCATTGTCATCAACAGGGACGACTGGACCAAGACACTCCTGCATCTGTGCAGCACTAAGAGACATCATCTTGACAAATTTTATCCCACTATTTTGACCTCTGATTGATGACTTATTATTGATTCTCAATTATTGTCATGAACTTCATTTCAACAGTTTTTTCTTGGAGCAATAAACTTTGGCAAATTGTCATATGTTTTCCATGCTGTTTTAATAAGGGTTTTGCATTCTTACATTCACATACATAATTGTTTCTTTCATCCTTCTGAAAAAATGGAAAAAATGTTATGAGTATATGGAGTGTTTTAGTACTTCATTCAATCCATATTTCAAATGACTAACCATTGATTTGTGTTTTTGAAATTAGTAACATCATAGTCAAAACAAATTGACTTGAAAGCAAAAGACAAACAGGTGTACTTTGAAATCTCATCCATGTCTGTGAGAAGGACAATTTATTTTCATTTAACAAACAAGTTGTCCTAAAAGGTACAGGCATTGAAAGAAAAATAAATTGAAAGAGAAAAGTTTCATTTCCAGAGTAAGAAATTATTCATCTTCCTAAAAAGACTTCCTTGTTTCCCTTGCCCTAGTATAAGTAAAGATCAAATTGGATCTGTTCAATCTGTAGATTTTAAAGCACTTTCTACTTGCGATTGCTTTGTATATAAATAGTCCAGGTTTTGGTGTATTAATCTTTCAATTATTGATCATGTTTTTGGTTTATCCATTATCCATCAGTTTTTGTTTGTTTGGAGATGCTATTCCAAAGTATGGTCAAATAATGCTCTAAGCCCTTGCTTAATGGAGGGTAGTTTTTCTTGGAAAAAAGTTCAAAACTTGGCCAATAACACGTCACAGTTTGAAAGCAAGAAATCCACAGAATGACTCATCCACATAGCCCTAAAAACTTTTTGTGCCACATGATCATTTGTTTCCAAACAAAAGAGACAATTTCCTTGAAAAAAACCACCTTGGCAAATAAAATGAGAAAAAAAGTTGCCAACATTAACTTAAAACACCCAAAAATTGATTGAAACTCTCCAACAATGAATATTTTTATGATCTGAAATTAATGAAATTGTTCTTCTTAATGAGTTTTACATTCAATGATTTTTTACCCCTTTCCCCTCTTCTAAAATTGAGTTATTGATTGTTATTATTGTATTATATTTTGTCTGTAAAAAAACTTTTTTTAACAGTAACCCAAAGCCATATATTTTTTCTTTAAATATGACCATTGATATTTGATTCATCATGGCGATTATCAAGTTCTTTTGACAACAATAAATCATGACAGAGTTTAGCTATCTTATGATACTTTTTAGTAAAGGCAAACTCAGGGGAAACCATAGCCCTCATCAAAAAGTCATGACTGTTGGGTCAATTCTCAAAGAGGAAAAAATTTGAAAAACCAACAAGT
>Ga0194133_10009059_pt1 | contig 11490 bp, 3 predicted proteins | sample TA2KigOf40mmetaG_FD_155448 | JGI IMG/M metagenome (GOLD analysis project Ga0194133, IMG submission 155448) | Freshwater microbial communities from Lake Tanganyika, Tanzania - TA2015055 Kigoma Offshore 40m | ecosystem: Environmental > Aquatic > Freshwater > Lake | place: Tanzania: Lake Tanganyika...
TATCTTATTTTTAAATATTTTTTGTTGTTGGTTACCCCGGGCAGGAGTCGAACCCGGGTCGCCTGGATGTGATGGAAAATCCGGCAAGTAACCAACTCGACCACCCTAACTCCCACTTACTTATGTACAGAAAATTTCAGAAATACATGAGCAAGAACTAATTGATGTAAGGGGTTATTGTGCACCCAACATCTGGCCCCCTGGCCAAAAAATTCAAATTTTGTCCGTTTTCACATGTGAAGTGCCAAAAGGCGCCAGAAAACTGGTATTTTTGGAACTTTTCAGACCAAAACGGACAAAATTTGAACTTTTATTTGATCAAGCCAATAAGGATCATACCCAAATTTTTAAATTTCTAGTGTAATAATTACAAACACTTACGAGTTAATGGAATTGTTTCGCATCAGCGAGTTCACAGCATTGTCTTGTGAGTGTTGTTTCATGTAATTAGTCAGAGAATTTGATATGACACTCTGGTATGGCAAGTTATCATTTACAGAATAAGAAGCTGCTGATGTAGGAGAGGACAGAGTCTCATGGTAAGTCAAGTTGCTTATTTTTGTCTCATCACAACTAAGTAAAATATGATTTCATCCCTTGTAAACACAACAAGATTGGTTCAAAATTTCTCACCTCAAGTTTCCTATAATCTTAGGCTTTTCATTATTTTCTTGATATTTGTTGTTCTTATCTGAAAATCAAAATTGAAAAATTGATTCAAGATATTTTGAGAAAAATAACTTGTGAAAGGTGAGTATTAAAAATTAAATATTATTTGCTGCTTCTCTGCAAATATCCTGACATTCCTCCAAACCACACAACCAATTTCTTGATTACATTAATAACAATGCTCCCAAACATCAAACACTTACTCCTCCTGAAACCCTGACACGTCTCAATAATCGTAATTCCCCTTTATTTCACTTTACCATATATTAACATTTCTTGCACATTTGAGTCAATTTAAACAAACTGCCGTTAGTAGTTTTCATTCCTACCTAAAATAGTTCATTTCAAACAGGCTGCCATTATTGGTTTTCATTCCCAGCTATTTTGATGCCAACTTCCGTTTACCTCTCTCCCAGAGATCCTCCAATAAATCTTGATCTGTCCCTTGAGTATATAAAGTTTCTGTCTCCCATCAATAAACAGTTCAGTATTGATTCTTTCTGCCCAACTCTACTCCTGCACTGATCCCTCTTCGCCTCAATCTCCGCTACACTTATTTTACCCCATTACTTTGTTTCCACACCTAAGCATTGTTCTGATTACCCCTGCCAGTACTCCTACAATTTACTATTCTTACATACATTCTCTTGGACTTCAAGCCACTATATAACCTTGCAATTTGTATTTATTTCTAAACTCTTGCGCATTCCAATTACAATAAAGTATGGACTTTTTGTACAATGAAAAATACAGGATGCTCCATGCGTGATTTGATTCCCTCAAAAGCTCGAGCATGCTGAGCGCAATTAGGGTAAACTTCCGCCTCGTTTGTGCACTTTTTTTATAAATTTTGTGCACGCTTGCTTGCTTGTCCAGCCTAACCTAGAATAAAAACTCTCATATCTCAGCTCATAGACAATTATTCAAAAATCTGGTAAGTAACTAAACGGCATTAAAATTGGAAATCTACATGAAAAATTTCAACTCTCTAGATTCAAAACTGAGGGAGTAGTTTGAGGTGACAAACACTTTACCACAGAAGGACAACATTTTTTCCCCTTTACGTGATCTCAAACCATAATGATCATCTTCTTGGTGGATGGTTCTTTGAGGGTCATATCTGGGTTTGGGGATCAAACCCAGATTGCCATGGTGGAAAGTCAGTGCAACAAGACCAACTGCACTCACCAAAGCTCCCCTGTCATTCTCACACCCCAAAGCAGACCTTTATTGACTCTCAATTTCCTGCATCATTCCAGAAACACCCTTGCACTCAAATGTACCTTATGCAATTATCTACGCCACAAATCTTGGATGTAACGTTAAACTATTGTTCAGGTATGGTTTTCAATTATGTTCTGTGGGTTCCTATCTGCTATATCACGAAACCCACTCTTTATTTTTTGCAGTGCTCTTGTCCTACAACCCTTAAGGCCTTGTACAATTTCCAGACTAACGGGAAACTGTCTTTGCAATTGTAATGTTTATTTGAGCTTCGTAACGAAGTAGATTTCATTGAAAACACACGTGACTTTTATTTTTGGTGGACTTTACTGCGCCAACACAGGTTCAACTCCCTCTAGAATAACAGTAAAAAAGCAACCACAATAAAGTACTTGTAATTAATGTAAATGAAAACTGAATCATTAACCACTTTATTTCTTGAGTTTGCAAAATTCATATATAACACATAAAATGAAAATGGGGGTGAATTGAAGACTCTGGAATCCAAAAGTGAATATATTTTGAAAACACAATTTTAAATGATGTAAAATGGATTTATCCTTAAGGGGAAGAACAGTTTCAAAAATGCAACTGCTAAATTTCTGTGACTTATTAATTTTTGATCTAATAAATGTATAAAATATTTAAAATTTAGAATAATCACAAAGAGCAATGTTTTATTTTATCAATAAGTGTAATATTACTTCATAAAACATCACCAAATAACAACAACTTTATCATGCATCCATCAATTTATGGGGAGAAAAAAGCTCGATGAGTTTATTTTAGGGATTTGAATTAGTTATATTCTTAATCTTATTCAGCATCTTTTAACTTGGGGCTTTATTATTCCACATCCAATTCATAAAAACTTTTTTAAGAGTCATGAGCAAAGAAGTTTTTTATATGAGCAATCATAAAAGAGTTGGTTTGGTCACAAAGCAACCATTTAGACAGAATAATCAAATGGGGCATGGATACTATGTCGTTTCGCCCGATGCAAGTTCGGCCAATCAAGTTCGCCTAATGCAAGTTAGCCCACCGTACAAGTTCGCCCAATGCAACTTTATAGCTTACCTAACCTAACCAGACCCTACCAACCCCCCTAATCTAACCCTGCGGGGCTACGAATTACATTATGAACGAGTCGTGGTAAAAATGCATTAAAAATCAACATGAAAAAAGTAGGGGGGGAGGGATACTGGGGTATGCATTGGGGAAACTTATACATTAGGCGAACTTGCATTGGGCGAAAGATCGTAGACCCGGGGCATGAAATATGAAAAAAATATTTCTAAGTTTACATTCAGCAGAAACATGCATAAACAAAGGTTTCTTGCAATGCACTGTATGTTTAATATTTCACTTTTTAAAGCAAAGCACTATGTTTTTAGTTATGCATATTTAAGTCAACATCATACTTTGAATCCGGTATCGTTCTACGATGTATACAGGTCAGGACTTTTATCAACATCCAATGGCAGAATATAAATACAGAAGCATAATACATTTGGTCTCAATATAATCATATTATCTCATATGTATACAAGGAGATAAAAAGGTGGTTTAAGCCATACCCATTTTTACTGCGCTTTGTCGTGTTTGTGCGAGTGAAACCAGATTGACGGAACAAATTTTGTTGTGGTTATTTACTACATTGGCCACAGCATGTATGTGGCTGGACTGGTTTAAACAGATACCTTTGTCTCCTTTAAAGTATCTAGGACAGTGACTGGGCCTATAGTAGCATCAGAAGGTATACTTTTGCAGTTTTACAGTACATTTCATGAGAACAGTATGCAGTTTCTGGTCCTTAATTAAGTCAATTATTGAAAAAATCAGTGCAATAGTGCATGTTATTTTAGTTAGCATACAAAGTATGGATAATTAGAAAAAAGAGCTTTTTGTCAGAATAATGTTTCAATTAGAAAGATCCCGACTGGAAATAAGAGGGTAACTTTCCGCTAAATTTGGCCTGAATTTACTAAAAGTATAAAGCAGTGACATTATTACCAATATTATGGCAGGTTTTTCTATTTTTCTCACCTTACTTATTTCTTGGGTTATTTTTCTCACCTTTTAAGGATACTCTAATTTGCGTATCTTTTGGCAGGTCGCCGGACGACTTGTCACTACTCATCCTTAAAGGTGGCTTTATTTTCGGTCGGATGTGCGGAATTTAAACACAATTTTTTTGTTTATTTTGTAAACTGTTGCTGGTTGGTTTTGTTTGAAAATTTAAACTTTGTCAGGCTCTTTTTAAAAGAACTTTTTTTGAAATATTCTATATTGGTCTTTTAAATCTTCTGAATACTGATATGTTAACTTGTTTTCTCTGACTATTGGAATTGGTTTAGAAAAAATCTGGTATTTTAAAAGTTGGGACCAAGTCAAACTTTTCAGTGACCAAAAAGTTACAGTATTTGGCTTGGGATAAGATGTAAGAAATTGGTAAAGAGAAGAAAATTGTTGTCCCAAGGCTAGTGATGGGTCCGGGTCAAAATTTTTTGACCCGGGTTGGGTCAGCCATCTTTGTTTTGGGTATGGATTTGGAAATTTTCCCCTTAAAAATCCCAAATTGTTCAATTTTTTGACCTTCGGGTCAAAAAAATGTCATTGGGTCGGGTCAAAGCTGGGTCGGCCTCTTATATACTGCAGGTCAAAAGTATGTTTGGGTCAGGGCCCATCTCTACCCAAGGCTGTCAAAACCACCACCAACTGATGCACATTTCAGAACTAATTGAAATGAGTTGCTAAATTACTAGAGCAGTGAAGTTTAATAGATTCAAAGATTCCCACTCTTTTGTGAGAAAGCTTGTCATAGGTCTGATTTCAAAGAAAATAGTTCATTTGGATTGTTTTCCATACCAAACTAATTGTGCAAAAATCCTTATTAAACTATGTATTCATTTCCACCTTGTCCTAAGGGTGGCAACATAATGAAATCAAAATTTTCTGGTTCTTGCTGACTCAGGATTTCTTGCTCTTCAATTGCTGCTGCCAATGGTGGCATTTCAAAAATATCTTTTGCCATGCAGTCTGCATCTTCATCTGTGTCAGTTGTTACATCATGATCAAAGTGATCCTCTGTGGCAACTTCTATAAAAAAACAGAAAAAGTTGTATCATCATCAACCTGCCTGCAAGGTTTCCTTTTACCCTCCAGCAACTCCATTGACTCATGAAGTGAATTTTGAGAGTCTTCATCTTCCTTGTTTGTCACTTCATTCTCACTGCTTATGGAGAAATGGTATGGAATTTTTTCCTTTCTTCTTGCAACTGATGATCCTGCTGGACCATCTGAGGCTCCTCCTATTGCATCATCTTCTTCACCCTCACCAGTTGGGGAGAGTTCCAAGTACAGGCTGTCAGGTTCTATTTGAGTGACTTCAGTTTTAGGCTCCAGGATTGTTGCAGTCCCTTCCAGCAAGGAACTAGGTGGTGATGGAAACACAATACTATTTTCAATATCAATGTCATTGTTGATTTGTGGGACAGTCTCTTCGCACCTGGCGGTGCCATTCTCAGGGAGGTCAGAGCAAAGCGAGGGTGGATTTTCATTTTCATTGTCCTCACTACTTGAATAGTTTTTCTCGCTCATTGTATCCTCAGCTGGTCCTTTAGATGCCTCTGATTGTGGTGAGGATGACCTTGATCCTGGTGGGGTTTGAAGTTGTCGTTCAACGAGACGTTGGGGACCGCCCTCGCTTGTACTGCACTCACTGATTCTTGACAAAGCCCTCACTGGTAGTGGGACAAAAAATGGGTGAGGTACTTCAGGTGAGGGTGGAGAGGGTAAAAATGTGACCTTCCGGGTTACCTCCACAGATGGATCTGGAATAGGACTTTCCTGTGGAGGAGGCGTGAAGGAGTCTTCATCCGCGTAGGTAGTGACATCATCAAGAAGTGGAGGGGGAGGGGGTATTTGGTCAAGTCCAAGAGATGAGGCACTATCTCCTGTTGGCAACGAAGGTAGCCTGTCCAAACTTGACAGATGTGGAATGACAGTTGGCTTTGCTGAGTCAACAACTTCAGTCTCAGCATGTTGAGCCGTTGACATATTTGGGAGATCAGTAGCTTCAGGATCTGTCAGCCCAGCTTGATTCAAAGATGCAACATTATTTTCTTCATCCTCATCTGAGCCATGATCAGATAAGGTTGATCCATTGTCAAGCCTCACATACATCTCTCCAATCTTGATGACTTCACTTTCGTCCTCACCGTTTGAATCATTTTCACCTGAGCTATTTGGTTTTGCAGGCTTCACAGTCACATCATCCTGTTCCCCATTTGTTTTCTCAGACTTTGGGTCCATTTGAGAGGCTTCTTCATTTACTGATGCTGGCAAATCTTCATTGTAGTCATCCTCAGCATGGAGAAAGTCCTCACAATTGATATTTTCCTCTTCCTCCTCATCTTCCTCAACACCCTTGTCAAAATCATAATCCACAATAAAGTTATCAAAAACCATTTTTTGCTTTTGCTTCATCTCTTCCTGATATTTAATTTTTTCAGCAAGAATTTCTGGTGTTTCTGATGATTGCTGACGAAAATCAGAAATGTGTTTCAAAGATGTTTCATCATCATCAATAGCATCATCTTGATCAGACAGTCCAAATATTTCCTCTTCTTCAATTGCTTCATGCCCATGAAAACTTTTTGGATCTTCACTGTCTTTTTGAAATTCTTGAATTATGTCAGTGTCTTCGGCTTTTGCAATGTTTGACAAAGGACCAATTTTCAATACATGGCTTGAAACACATACTTCATCTGTATTGACCCCATGCTTCAGGGAGTAAGCAGATAAATGTCTCACCTCATCCTGATACATAATCTTTTCAGCAAGTATTTCTGGTACGTCGCAAGATTGTTGTCGATAATCAGGAATATGTTTCAAAGATGTCTCGTCATCATCAATGATTTCATCCTGATCTGATAGTCCAAGAAGTTCTTCTTCCTCTATCAATTCTTGCCCTTGATAAAATTTTGTTCCCCTACTATCAATTTCTTGTATTTCATCTCTCTCTCTGGACCTCTCCATTTCAACTCTGTTTGCAATTACAGTAAGTTTTGATTCTTGGCTCACTGTACAAGTTTCTTCTATCTCTGCCAATTGCTTTTGAGAGGATGAGGACCCTTCATCTTCCACATCTGTAGCCTCCTGCATGTCTGCATCACTAGCCATGGGGGCAGCAGCCCCACTGAACTCTGGAGGTGGGGCAGGAATTCTCTCCTCTGAGTTGAGCACTGCAGTGGAGGACTCTGATTCCTCAGGGGGGCTGATGAGGTTCACTGAGATTTGTTGCAACTCAGAGTCATCATTTTCCATCAAATGGTGGGCTGAAACATCCAAAAGGTTGAGAGCCTTCTCATCTAAAATTCCAAGCACTGGGGTGGGGGCAGACCTTGCTGACAATGCAGATTCACTTTCTGTGGAGGACATGCTGAATAACATGTGAACTGGCTTTAAAGAGACTTGCCCCTTTTGAATGCCCAATGGGGGTTCCTGAATTTTCACCCTTGGCTGAACATGAGGTTTTTGCTGCAAAAATGACCCTTTCTCAACTTGGAGGGGACCACCTTGTTGATAGACCTGGGATTCTTTCCCTATTGTTGGTAGTGGAGGTGAGTGTATGGGCAGTGGGGGTGGTGCCTCTTTTGGAAGGGGTGGAGCATATGGCTCTTGGGTTCTAAACATATAATTGTAAGTGACAAAGGGCCTTGGAAAAGAATCTGTAATTCCTGAGGATGAGGATGGGGAGGTGATGTCAGCTGGTTCAATCCCCTCTGGAACATCATAGATTCTCTCTTCCCTGTAAACTCTCTTGTAAGCAGACAGTTTGTCCATAGGAAGGTGAGGCAAGTTGGAATTCTCAGGAGTCTGAGGTACATCTGAGCTGGAGGTGGCATACTGGTTGGCCAACCCACCCAGCTCTCCACCAGGGCCAGGGCCACACACTCCAGAGATGCTGCTGTCATCATACTCCAGAAGTCTTTGGGGTCTGTTGTCCTGGTAAAAGTATCCAGCTGAACTGGGACCTACAGCTGCAAATTCTAATGACTTTGGACGACTGATTTTGGGTGAGGCTTGGCTGCTTGATGAGCCAGATGAACAGGGTCCACCCTGTGATACTAACCCAGCCCTTGGAGATTTTTCACGTCTTTGTCGACCAGGCAGGGTTCTTGAGGCATAGCTGTACACATGCTTCCTTCCAAACGGGTAGGCAGTGGGTGGAGGCCCCAGGACCAGATCTCTATCCCTGCCAGGTAAAAATCTGGGCAAGGATCTTGTACAGGCATTGTTGTTGTTGTTATTCATGTTTGTCTGTTGATTGACATTCATCTGGAGTCCTCTTTTCCTTACAATGTCAACAATCAGGCGCTCTTCTGGGGTCTGGGGTGGCCTTTGTAAAGTAACTTCATGACCCTGGAACTCATCTGTGTCTGAGGTGAAGCTAGGAGTGGGATTGGTCAAGCTGCTGTTTTCAGTCAACAAATGATTGATTCTGGACAATTTGTTGAGATTCATAATGCTCACATTGTGGTCACTTTCCTGAGAGAAAGAATCATTAGATTTCATTCTGGGAAAAGTAGTTGCTCCAGTTATTGGAGGTGGTTGATGGGGTTTCTCATGAGGATGTAGCCCAGACAGAAGTTGTCCAGGATGACTTTTTATGTTTTCTTTATTAAGTGTAGTTTCAAGGTCATGCTCATTTTCCTGCTCTCCCTCCCACTCTATCAGTTCATAGGAGTCATGGCTGAGATTGTCCTCTGAGGATAGTTGACACTCATCATCCTCAGCCTCAAATTCATGATCTGAATGCACATCATGGGCAATGGGTCCAGACAGACCCTGGACAACAATCTGGTAGCCTGAGTTACCAGAATTGATGGATGTCCTGCTATGGCTCAAAGATGAAGAGGGTGGATTTTGGCCTCCAGATTGTCTGTTCTCAATCACAGTGATCTCAGAGGTGTTGTTTCCACCTGCGGTTAGTGAGCCTTCAACAATCGCATTACTGAAAACATCACCTCCGTGTATACTGTGTCTGTATCCTGGCCTAGGCACCATTCCTTGCTGATTTTCAATGTCTGCATCCTGTTGTGGGTTACAGAACTGGATCTGAGATCTTGCATTGTGATAAGGCGAAGATGGAGTGGTGTGGCTTACTGGAAGTTCCCCTTCGTCTTTGGAAAAAGAAGATACTTGGAAAGTTGTCAACTGATGTGGCGAGTGTTTGTTGACTCCAAATGGGTATTGTGATGATTGATGGGGTAAAGAATGGCGGCTGTAAAAGTTCACCGAAGATGGATGGAATGGCTCACAACGCAATGCAGGCGATCGCGATGAGTGGGACTCAGACATCAACCGTCCACCAGTTAGTCGACCATATTTCAATGCTAGATAGTGAAAAGAAAGAAGGTTAGTGCTTATTAGTGGAAAGGAAGAAATAGACTATGTTAGTGACACCTTAAAACATTTTAGATGCATCATGAAGACCAAATGAGTATGGGCTATTTCAATCATCCTTTATTTTTAAAAATGACTAAAACATCTGTCTGTCACGCAAGGGTGTCGAGTTGGGTGTGGAACAAGGGAAAGCCGCTCTTGAAGCGCTAGTTTTATAATAACTAACCAATGCTTGGTTTTCTCAGGGATAGGGAGTAGGAGTATAGGGGCCTAAACATGGGTCTAGGATCTTTCGCCCAATGCAAGTTTGCAAATACCCGTTCATCCGATTCAAGTTCGTCCAAGGCAAGTTCATTAAGATTGGTTAGAGGTTAGGTTGGCGAACTTAATTGGATGAGCTTGCATTGGACGAACTTGTATTGGCAAGCTTACATTGGGCAAAAATCATAGTGTCCCTAAGCGTCCCATGAACATTGCCTGGGCAAGAGCATGGAGACAAGCAAGCATTTTTGGCCTAATAGAGGGACATACATTACATGTCCCAAAGCCGACACTATCTATAAGTAGGCAGCAGAATCAACCAAGAGTAAATAAGGCAATCCTTTTTCTTAGAACAATAAAAGGAGAAACTCTCTTTCGTGTAATAAGCCTAATAAGGATGCTGTGAGCGATTACACAAACCTGACCTTCAAGTTATACCCATAATAAAAGAGCGACATTTCTACAAATACATCAAGCCTATTTTTCAATGCTTCAGAGCTGTCACTCTGATACTGCAAAAAAAAATTGCAATGTGTTATACCCCATATTGGCTCTACATTCTTTGTTGCCTCTTTTTGTGTTGTCTTTTGACTGACACATATTGAATGTAATAAAAACATTTTTCATTATCTTTTGTGTGATGACTTTACGGGAAAGGATCAAGAGAGGAAACGTTAGGTTAGCACACATCCTTAAAAGAGGATTCCACATTCCTCATACAATCTCTGTAATATTTTTGCTCCTAAGAATTTGAAGCTCAACCATAAATTAAAAAAGTATAATAAATTACATAATTAGAATAAATTAAGGTCAGTTGGCATCTAGTTTTTATGTCGAATACTTATTTGTCATAACGTCATAATCTTATTCTTTGTATGATTTGACCTAAGTTCATAATGATGTGTATAAAAAAGAGATCGCTACTGTTAATATACAACTGAGTCTCTCTGAGTCTTTTATTGGGAACACTTTGTCGGTCATATCCAAGGATTTCTTATAATACTATTAGACTTTCTTATTCATTTTTAAAAACCTTTTTAGCCATTTTGAGAATTCATTGAGACATCCAAAATGCTTATGAAATTGTCTTGAGTTGAAAAGAAAGTAAAGGTAAACAAGTAAAAAGATGCTGACCAACCCGACCGGAAAAGTGTCGCACGGTTTGGGCAAAAAATTACAAAATTTTCTAATGCACGAACAGTACATTATAAAATTGCTTAACTAAAAATGGTATTTAATAAATCAAATACATCTTTTTCATCGAAATGTCCCAAAAAATCCCACAATTTACCAATACTGCTATTTACTTCAAAAATTTTGCCAAACAGCGGTCAATTTTCTGGTCGGAAAAGACAGGAAATGGAAAATCAAGAACAAAAGAAGAAAACAAACAAAATGAAAATAAAATAATTTACCTTTAAAATGGATGAATTTTTCAATCTTGACCAAAAAATAAACTGAAAACTTCTTATAACTAAACATTTGTGTGTTCAATCACATCTTGTAACAAACAAAAATAAATCAAGAATCTGTTTGTCTGTACTTGTATTGATGGTGGACTCCAAGAATCCGGATAATAGAAATTAAAGAACACAGTAAAATAATAAAAAAAGGAAGCAGCAAAAGTGTTTAATTTGTTTATTTTTGAAATTCTTACCCAAACTTCTTGTGGAATTCTCTTCAATTGGCAATAGGGGTTGAGCAGAGAGACTTTGACCAACACTGGAGACATTAGTGCTGATTCCACCAGGCGTTTGACGACTTTGTCTGCAATTGAAAATGATTTATTGTTTTATAAAAGCAACTTCAATAGGGTAATTATATAATTCTCTACAAATGTCTATGCTACTGGTTTATATATATATGACTTGCGACTCGCGGTCATTATTAAGGCGCACTAGGTGGTTTTGATCTCTTTTTTTGTGG
>Ga0194133_10009060_pt1 | contig 11486 bp, 10 predicted proteins | sample TA2KigOf40mmetaG_FD_155448 | JGI IMG/M metagenome (GOLD analysis project Ga0194133, IMG submission 155448) | Freshwater microbial communities from Lake Tanganyika, Tanzania - TA2015055 Kigoma Offshore 40m | ecosystem: Environmental > Aquatic > Freshwater > Lake | place: Tanzania: Lake...
TACTGCACCTGGCTCGGAAGCGTTGGGCCAACAATAACCAGAGGCATTGGCCCCGCATCAACAGCCTTGGCGCGAATGCTAAACACGACGTCCAACGTATCGGAATGCAGATGCCAGCACTGCTGCTGACGTTGGCCATGAATCTGCTGCGCTGCAACACTGTTTGATCAATCCGTTCTGCCCTGTAGGCGATGGTGCATGAGATCAGCCCCTTGCTCGGCTGGTTTGCCATTAGCCCTGCAGAGACGGGTTGAAACAAATTTCAGGGGGCCATGGCTCTGCGGAGGGAAGAAGCGGCAATTCAGGCTGTTTTAACCTAAATGCCTTATGGCTTTAGAGATCCATCAAATCACAATGACGGAGCAGTATGCAATCACTCAGGCTAGACAGTTGAATGCTGTCCCCATTAAATCCTAATTTCACACAAAGCTAATCCCTGGCTCGTCATTTAGTTAAACAGCAAGAGCTGTTGCCGATACGTGTCAATTTGCATGGGGTTAGCCTGGACCTTGTATACCATGCATGGCCAAAGCTGCATTTTCAGGTTACAAAGAGGCCTTTCGCGGCGGATATCTTAATTATCTGTAGCAAACATGAAGGTTCAAGGTTCTTGGAACTCTTTCGCCTCACTTAAGGCGCTCTACTCCTGGCCCCCTGCAATTAGCCTCCAAAGTCTAAAGTGTTTAAAGATGCAATAATATTGCCGCATCATAGTGCGCTCGTCTGGAGGACTTAGTCAAAACAAGTTATATGACTAAAATCCGTACAGTCTTCGCGCACAGTCTTTGGAATAAGAGTTTGTCATATTCATCATTTAAGGGCTCTGGTTGGGCTGATTTTCTCGACAGGCACTTTCGTTAGCCTCTGCGGCGGTGTACCGCCCCTGCACGGGGCACCGACCAATGAGCAAGCGCTACACCAAATGTCCCGGTTTCTAGCCGAGGCCGTCATTTAGGCGATCAGTGGCCGCAAGACAATCCAAGAGATCGCCGCTGACCACGCCATCCACCCGATCCAGGTGAGCCAGTGGAAGCAGCAGCTCCTGGATGGCGCCAGTGAGCTGTTCACCCGTGCCGACAAGAGCAAGGACAAGCAGGACGCTCAATCCAAGGAGGCCGAGCTGTTCCAGCAGATTGCTCGGCTGCAGATGGAGATGGAATGGCTCAAAAAAAGTCTCAGCTGCTCTGACGCCCGTGACTCGCGCAAATTGGTCGATCACGACCACCCCGAGCTCAGCGTCAGCAGGCAATGCTTACTGCTGGGGCTGCCGAGGTCCACGCTTTACTACCGGCCGATTCCGGTGCGTGAAACCACACTGCGGATCATGGCCTGGATTGGTGCTCTGTACCTGGGGGATCCCTGTAGTGGGAGTCGCCGGATCGTGGAATAACTGGCCAGAGAGGGGAACCCGATCAGTCGTGATCGAGTCCGAATCCTCATGCGGCGCATGGGTTTACGAGCGATCAACCAGAAGCCACGCACAACGATTCCAGGAGAGCCATCGGAGCGCTTTCACTACCTGCTGGACCTCATGCTGGTCACGGCTGTGGATCAGGGCTGGGCGACCGACATCACCTATATCCCGCCGCAGAAGGGATTCCTCGACCAGGTGGTGATCGTTGATCTGTTCTCCAGAAACATCCTCAGCTGGAAGCTTTCAAGCAACCTGGACACGGGTTTCTGTCTCGATGCCCTGGAAATGGCGTTGGCAGGTGATCGCAAGCCAGAGATCATCCACTGCGATCAGAGCTGCCAATTCACCCCTGGCGACTTCGTGCCCAGACAACATGCCGAGGAGATCAATGTCAGCTGGTCAGGCAGGAAGTGGTGCTACGACAACATCTTGGTGGAGAGGCTTTGGCGCACAGTCAAGTACGAGGAGGTGTACCTGCATGCCTACAGCGGTGGCTGGGATGCAGAAACCAGCCTGGCGCGATTGCTATGGAGGTACTGCCATGTAAGGCCGCACAGCTCACTGGGAGGCAGATCTCCCCATGAGGTCTACACTGACAACGAACCCTGTTCCTCCCGCCCGGAGTTAACGATGTCAGGGGCCGGAACTCACCAGTAAAAGGCACCCACCTCAATCCTGTGAAGCGCCTTACCGTATGAGCGCCTCCCTCCGGCTCCGCATCGCATCCTTGCCATACCCTCTGTAACAACACATTTCTAATATTCTCAAGCTTCCGCAGATCGATTCACAGATTTAAACAAGTTGCTGATACCGGATAGTGCTAGCCTCTTTAGTATCTTCTTCACTATCCGGGCTTCAATTACAAGCATTTTGAGGTCAGACTTATACGCCTCCCGCTTCTCCAGCCATTCCCCCTTTCTCAGACCGCATTTTTTGGTGAAGTTTTCGCCGCCTCTATCGCTTGTAGATTGCCTCAGCCTCCGCTAGAGACTTCAGACTTTGTTAACGGTTAAGCGCTGAGCAACCAAGCGCCGAGCTGCCCTCACATTTTATGATTATCTCTTCGTGAGTCTGGCTGATTCTTTTCATGATCTTGTTCCGGCACCACTCTGACCACCTGACGACCCTTGTCTTCTGTTAATTGATTACCTGCTTGTGCTTATCAGCTGTTAAATGCAGTCCGGTAGGCCTAAAATAATTACTGGTGTTGTCAGATATGGTTGAGATATTAGAACAAGTATTTAGGAGCGTTGTATCTAGTACAGAGCACCCTGCTATATATTCTAGTTACGGTTGCATATTCACGCATTGAGACTGAATGACTAATGAAAAATATACGAGCTAATCTTTTCTTTGAGACACGAGGCAAGATATTTTCCCTCCACACCCTGGAATTGCAAGTTAAAAACAGGTAGTGCACCGCTATCCTCAGTGAGGACATAAACTTTATCATCAAAAAGCAATTTTACATATTCCATATGTGACGCTCCATTGGCAAGATAATTTATTTGCTGCGGTATATAAATCGAATCCCGGTGAAGCGTTGATGACGCAGGATTATCAAAAGAACGTATATTGTCGCATACATAATATTTGCCACCCATTATATGATATAATTGCTTAAATAGCATTGTTTCACCGTTTCGCATCGATAGTGAAACTGAATATGCCCACAAATTCATATCAGCAAACAGGCGAGTGTGCATAAACCTTTTTGTGTTAATTACTATCGATTCCAATTCATTCGTAAATTGATTTATCGCTCTTTTGTTAAGTACCATTAAATGCGGCTGCAGCATTGTAAATAACGGATAGTCGCTAACAATCGAGCAGTAAGCACAAATCATTGAATTAACTGGATCTAAATTCTCTAATCTCAAAATATCAGTCATCGAGTCGATTAGAAAACTAGTCTTTCCAAGAAAGCAATCATCCCAGTCATGAGCCAATACGAGATCTGTATTGCAAAAGTACTTCTTTTCATATAGATCATTTAATACTAACCATCTAGCAAAGCAATGATACTCTGAAGGTGGGTGATTCGCTCTAATCTTATGCTCCTGCCATAAAGTCCACAATTTTTCAAGCATATTTTTTGATCGTAAACCCAAAATATCTTTGTCGCTCAATACAGTGATTTTACAGCCGTAGCTAGATAACTCCTCACTAACTGACTGCCTTAGTCTCTCCTCACCTGAAATGCATATAGTATACTCTAGATCTGCACTTGAATATGAGAGTAAGCTCAGCTTGAGGAATTCAGGAAGCTCCTGAAAAGTTTTACAGTTCTGCATACTAAAGTATAAAAATACCTTCAGGTTAACTTTCTTCATCGACTAATACCGCCTCACGGAAAATCTTTCTATAGTACCACACACGTCCTTGGTAGAAACATTTTATATGAATGCTAGGTTAAGTCTGAATTACGCATTTGTAACAAAGGGCATTGCTTTATAATTTAATCAATCAATTTAAGGTTTCTAATAGTTTTCTTACTAAATAAGGGTTGACAAAAGCCAACCTACCTATTAAGATCATGGAGTTTGTCTTGTCCTTACGTGGCCAACAGCCTAAATCAAAAAAGAGTAGCAAATCTTACTAAAAAAGAAAAACCTAAATATGAAGCAAGCCCACAAAGTGCACGAATATTTAATAGAGAGGCTAAGTTGCTTCAATACACCGAAAGAGTTGATGAGTGGGTTAAAACAGGAACTACAATTCCGATCAATGTCGCAATTGACCCCACGTTTACTTGTAATCATAGATGTCCTGGTTGCCATGGCTTAATGGGACAAGACAATACAGTTATGGATACAGATAGGCTCCTTCTGCTCTTGGACGAATTAAAATCGATTGGCGTGCAGGGGGTGATGCTTGCTGGTGCTGGTGAACCTACCATGCATCCTGATTTTGCAAGGGTTTTGCTACATTGTGGGAACATAAATCTTGATGCAGCATATTATACAAATGGAGAACTATTGACCGAGCAAATAATCGATGCCACTCTTGATTCTTGTTCATGGATTCGTGTCAGCTTGGATGCGTCTAACGAACAGATGCATAATAGTGTTCACAGAGCTGGTCTTTTTTCTTTTGAGAAAGTAACAGACAATATGAAAGCCCTTTCGACTCAACGGCAAAAAAAATCCTCCAAAACAACACTTGGCGCCGGTTTTTTAGTGAATACTGAAACTGCCCTAGGAATATATGACGCAGCAAAACTTACTAAGGATCTCGGTTTTGACTACCTCCGAGTTAGACCTTTTTTCGGATATAATAATAAGCCGATGTGTGACGTTAGCGATATTCCTGGTATAGTCAAACAGCTAGATCTAGCCAAGTCAATTGAGTCCGACTCATTTACGGTTGACTTTCCTGAACAGAGAATGTCTTGGGTAGAAACAGGCAACCCAGATATTCAGTATCATAAATGCTACATCCACCATTTTAGTACGCATATAGGAGCAGATTTAAATGTATATCTGTGCTGCCATACTATCGGTTGGCAAAAGTACGCCTTAGGTAATTTAAATGAAAATACTTTTGAAGAGATATGGTATTCCCAGAAGAGAAGAGATGTCTATGAGTCAATCGATTATAGAGATTGCGCTACGCCTTGTTCAATGGCACAATTTAACAATCAATTAGAAAAGTTCAAATCACCAGTCATTCATCCAAACTTTATCTAGCATTATCGCAATAGACTGCCTATCGTAAAGTATGTGTACTCATCAATGTTGCTGTTGTCAATCGCGGATCCATATTCATACTCACCTAAGGCATCACCTATTAAATAAAAGTTATTTGTAATTCCCAGATATTTCCTGATATAATCCTTAATTATTATCTCAGTCGTCCAAGGACTATGCTGATAAACATTGCAATAATTCAGGAGGCCTGTTGACCAATCTGACTTTATCAATAGTGACCTAGTCTTGGGTTCTAATGCAAACCAGCGTCTAGTGCCTTTAATCGCCTTAAGTGAAGTTGCGGATCTTGTATCCATCAAGTCACCCCCATATAAATTTGTTGATTCTAGAAATAATGTCGGAACACCAAGAGCGTTAGTGATGTGCGCTGGACCTGAAGTCGTTCCTATTAAAATATCCAGCATGTCGTAAATATCTTCTTCGCCATATGACAAGCCTCTGCTTTTATTATTAGAGATTACATGTATGTTGATACATGATGGAGTTATCACCATTTTATCAATATTGCCATAATAACCAAAAATCCATATTGTTATTCCTAACGAACTAACTTTGATTGCTTGGAGTGCCTTGATTAGTGGATTTAAAATCCGAGCCATATCCCCATTCCTATATGAATGATGTATCTGAGACTTGTATTCATCAGTCCTAACATGAAGGCCTATGTTTAGGCTGTGAGGTTCTTTATTACCATTTTGCTCTATTTCTCTTAATGCAACTTCATCTGTGCCTGAACAGAAAAATAAGCGAGACGGATAATACCCCTTAGTCAAATCTGTTGCAACAGGTCCTATTTGAGTTCTTACACCATATTTATTCATAATCTTATGTGACAGCAACAGGCTAACATGATCCCCAATCTTAGCAATGTCCTCACATAAGCTCCATGCATCAACAAGTTCTATACTATGTCTTTTTTCAAGCGACTTAAGCAAATGATAATTCGCACAGAATTCTCTATCTATGTAAATTCTTATTGGCAAATAAATATTCTCATTTTTGTAGAGCAAATCTCGTGCACGTATTGCATGAACTACATTCCAAACATGTGCATATGACAGGGCAACAACTTGACTGAAAACAAAACCATATCTTAGTAGTACTCCAAATAAGTTATCTAATGAGAATGCCTCTAGTATCTGATTGCTAAATAAGAAGTTCGCATTTGATAATCGAGACCCATCGTACGTCGTATCAGTTGCTGCTTTGAAGTAGAAGACTCGACCGTACCATTCCTCATCATTTATGTCTAATAACATATCAGGGTCATCTAAGATATCCTTTAACAAATAGCAACTCATTATGCATTCAATTTTGGCGATCATTTGTTTCCTGTAAACATACTCTGCATATTTCTCATTTCTCACTTCAACCTTTTCGAAAAGTGACACTACATCATGAGATAAGCTTTTAATACTATGTACAATCTCGTCTATTTTTATTAATGAAGAATCCCTGGAACAAACTATTTCCGGGCCTGAATCGATAATAGTAGACAGTACATATTGCTTCCTGATAATAATGTCGGAACGTATTGTCTTATAAATATTCTGGTCAGACAACAGTTTCTCCATTAGCGCTATACCCAGCGATTAAAACTGTCCGGTATTAGTTTATGTTGATATGCTCTGTCACATGATCTACATATAGATGCCTCGCATTGTGTTTTTGTTGGAGATGCCATCATATTTAATGAGTATAGGTTAGCCATTTCATCCGACCTGAACAAATCGTAATAACTATCAATAGACAGATTGCCCAGAATATGCTTTAGACTATAATCCATACAACACAATGCTACGTCACCATTTGGCAGCAACACATTGTCATCATAAAACTTAGAAGTAGAACACGAGATTGGAGCGATCCCTGTATCTGAATGACTCACCATGCTACCCAAGGATGCTTCCTTGATAACAAGACTTCCAGCTCTATCGTTTGCATTCCATGGTGCAGGAAGTCTGTCAAGCATGTCATTCTTCTCAAATAACTTGGTCAAAACTTCTCTTATTGGACTAGCAGGTATACCGCTTTGATCCATTGTCATCACACTGACACCTGGCAAACAAGCCAAAGACCTTAATGCAATCAAGTAATCATTAGATATTTTAAATCCAGTCATATTATTCTTGCTATCCGGTAGATGAATTGTTAACGGATCTATTTTGTTTTCGTAAATCATATTGACAAATTCATCCAGGTTCTTATTATTGAAGCCTTGCAGAGTTGTATAAATCCCCACCTTATGACCACGGCTATCAATTGTATGACGTATCATTTCAAAACAATCTGGATTCAAAAAGGGCTCAGACATCCCTGAAAAAAAGATCTTTACATGTCCTGGTATTTTAAGCAACCACCTCTTGTAGTTGTTAGCACTCATTATCTTATTGTTCTTGGCATTTCCGCCCGAATATGCTTTCACTAATTGCGGTTGAGGGCAAAATTTACAGGCTAATTCGCACCCTATCACGGTTGTTACCTCAAGAGAAGCCATTTTTCAAACACAAGATCTCTTATTATATGCCAAACCTGTTGCCCCCAACCAGCGGAGACAACCAATATAAGAATGAATGCATTTAGCTGAAAAAATCATTAATTATTCTTGTTTACATATAGTTGGTTTTCTCCAGTAACGCATTCACTACGTGTCTTGGAAATAATGACATGAGACTTCTTTATGACGAATCCACAGCTTAGCAAATATTCTGAGAATACTTTGCAGCTATTAGTGTACGAATTTTCAAAATATACCATTCGAGCGTCTCTCAGGGTTTGCCTTGACCCTTCTAGTACCTCCAGTTCATTCCCGTCTACATCCACCTTGATCATTGATGGCTGCCTAAGATCATAATCTTTTATCAAACCATCCAACGGATATGTTAAATGATCAAAAATATGCGCGTTCTTAGTTGTCGCCGTATCATATGGTGATCTTTTGTCCATGCTTTGAAGGGCGTCGCCCTGCGACAAGTCCCTGTAATGAACACGTGATATTCGCTTCTTGTCAGCCAATGCGAACGGTAGTATTAACACCTTGTGCTGTAAACCATTTGTTACAATGTTTTTATACAAAAGATACAGGTTGTTGAAATCAAGCTCTGCCGCATATACCTGCATTTCAGGATTTAGCCTTTTGGCCAATATTGAATAGCTACCAACATTTGCGCCAACATCCAAGAATACATCATGTTCAGTGAAACTATTTATCCACTCAACAGCAAGTGGTTCTTCTGTAAATAATGTCTCTGCCCTCCAAAACAGTCTCCCATGGCTCGTACTGAATACTAAGTGTTTATCACTAGCAGGCAAACTGATATATTTCTTTGGATCTAACAGCTGAGCGAATTCACTTGAGAAGCGTGAACTCTTATTAAGAGTCAGTGCAGTAATAATTATTCTGGAAATAATCCTATATATTTTCTGCTTTGGTGTAGGGATATGACCAAATACGGGAATGCCACTCATTGGAAGCGCTCAACACACTGCATCTTACACCACTTGCTGTAGCTTCAATTTGCAGCTTGGAGACAATTCTATTATTTTCCTTTTTTCGCTATTAAACGGATCTCATGATCCAATTTCACTTAAGTGCCAGTGTTCAGGTATGAACACCTCTTCGACTGCCTTTTTTAGATAATCACAGTGAACCATGGCGGCTGATCTTGACTTGTTTACCGGAGGCGCAATTTTGCTCTTTTTCCAATCACTGAGGTGACCTTCCTTTTGACTTGCACCTTTTACGCTGTATTTCGTTGCAAACATTTCATGGTTTTACCTCACTCAACATGGGTTCAATTCTTTTTATCGGCTATATAGCAGGTACAGTTAGTTACGCCTGCCCCACATGCATCTCCTCCGACCTTTTATCTTAAAAGGCAAGCAGCTATGCCCTCATCAGCCGATGTACTGGTGCTACCGTTGGCCGGCCTTCTAGGACCATTAGCCTACAAAAGTTCGGATTCACGACCGAGCACTTATCAGACATATCTGATCCAGCAGCACCGAATCACTGTCAGGGATCCTTTCCACTGTTGTTACTTACGAGAAACGGGAGCCACCACCCTCCTTTCGTCTCGCATTTTCAACTTGTCCCCTGAGCCAGTCCGCATTGACTGCCGAATTTCTAGCCCACTCCTACGAGACCGTTTCAACTATTCGGAGGTTACACCGTACGGCTGTGAGACCTTTAGGGTTACTTCTAATGGGCTTTGCTCAAGCAGCTGCCGCATCACCCCCACCTCCATAACAATCTCATCGGCAAAGGGCCACACTCCCAATTATGGCTTTTGTCTAAAATGACATAATTATCCTCGATTTCTAGATGTATCCTGCATAATATCGGTTCGGATAACCGCTGTTCGCGAATCGTTACCTTAGCCTTGTAATTAACGAGTTGCTCATCTTAAAAAGCTATCTTGTACGTGCGAGCTAGATACTTTCCTGCCAAATCAATTCGCTCTTCTATCAAGCTTATTGCCTCTAAGTCGGGCCGTGTCTCCAATATACTATTTAGTCGTACTGGATCTAACACTGCGAGAATAATGCATGTCCATTTCAATCTCAGTATAGGGCCTAGCACTTTGCAACGTCTTTCGATTTCTTCTTTTCTTTTTGGACCCCAGGCTTTGTTTATTTCCGAAACTTTACACCCAACCGCTATTTTCGGTTGGAGTACAAAGTCAAGACTTGTCTTGGCTGGATCATCCCATCCTGCAAACTCGAAATCTATAAACTTAATCCCATTGGGCGTCATTATTGCATTGTGAAATCCAAAGTCGCTTGGTGAAATGCAACGTTCAGCTAGCCCAATTTTGTCTTTGCAAAAACCTTTGTTTAATTGCCTCTTTGTTTCCTCCTGCAATTTTTCAAATTCCGATCTCAGCTTGTCTACTAGTATATTTGTCATGGCCTTGCTTGTGCTGTTGTTCTGTTCACACTTGATTCTTTCTATCCGGCTTCCAACGTTCGCAAGATGTTCGTTTAGGCTTAGGAACCCCTCGGCGGCACTTGTTGTTATTAGTTTATTAGCCAGTCGTGGTTTTCCGTTTAGTTGCTGTAGAAATTTTACAGCAACATCAATTGCTCCCTGTGCCGGCAATACACCTTGCTGGAATTCTTCTCCATTTATGTACTCTAGTATCACGCACCGATGATGTTCGTCTACATCAATCAGCTCTGGGATATAATTAGGAGTTACTCTATTGGCTAATTTCAGGAATTGAACCTCTGCCTCCATTCGATCATGTTGATCACGCTTGGATTTCTGGTATCCTTTTATGATTCTTTGCTGCCTTTCCCCGTTGCAAAGATAGACCCGATTATTTATTCCTCCACGCAGTGCTTTGAGTCTGCTTGGCTTGCAGCCCAGCTTCTCCGCCCAGTGTCTTGCAAACTCAGGCAGTTCGCCTCCGTCGGCAGACTCTTTATTTATTAATTGCATTGTCTAGCTCGACCCATTGTTTGATGATCTGTATATCTGATATTGGTTTAAATGTGCTGTCGGGATCAAACAAAATTCTCATTGTTTTGCATGGGAACTCTTTTGCACAAAGCACCTCCGGTAGATCATCGACAAAAGCATTGCAATCAAGTTCGGCAATCTTTCGCACTTTTTCCTTGCTGGATTCAAGAAATTCGACTACAGACTTCTCTCCACAAAAAAGCCCATGGCTTTGAAGATTGGTTTCAATCCAGCTCCTTGCAGCGATATGCAAATTGTACTTGGGCCCGGCATATGGCCAAATGGTTCGATGACTCACGATGACCAGATCATGCCCGTTCCTTAGAAGCTTCTGCATCGTCTTAATTGCTCCCTGGAATGGCTCTGCATACTGCATACCTGGTCCATAGAGCTCACCTTGGAATAAGGTCCATTCAATTTCCCTTTCTTGTGATCGCAAGTAATCTCTTAACGCATTTTTCGTTCTTGGCAATTTGTCTGGTAAGTCCAAAATTTCATCTGCCAATAACCTTATCGCATTCCCATAGCAAACGATCGTGTTGTCGAAATCCAGTCCGATCCGCATGTTCAAAATGGTGACTCTCGGCTGAATGTTTCTGCCAGGCCAGCAGCATCCAACCCTAGCTGACGGCGTGTATAACTCTGGTCACCCAGCTCATGCAGGAAGGTATCTGGTATGCCGAGACACTTCAGATTGATGGATGGCCCTTCTTGTTTGGCCAACCATTCAAGCAGCGCACTTCCCAAACCCCCGGTTATACCGTGTTCTTCCAGACTCAACCAGCGTGGGAAACGTTCAGCCATCGCCTCCAGGAAGGCGACGTCTAGAGGTTTCACGCCACCGAGACTCGCCACTGCTATGGATACACCGCCCGCAGCTACTGTATCTGCTGCCTGT
>Ga0194133_10009061_pt1 | contig 11485 bp, 3 predicted proteins | sample TA2KigOf40mmetaG_FD_155448 | JGI IMG/M metagenome (GOLD analysis project Ga0194133, IMG submission 155448) | Freshwater microbial communities from Lake Tanganyika, Tanzania - TA2015055 Kigoma Offshore 40m | ecosystem: Environmental > Aquatic > Freshwater > Lake | place: Tanzania: Lake Tanganyika...
TTGAGTTAAACTTTTGTTATATGTTACACACAGAAAATGAAAAAAGAAGAATGATTCTCTGAGCAATTGCTAACTTTTTTTCTTAAGACAAATTGAATTGCTTTGGATTCTCAACTCGAAGGTGCTACCTGAAAAAGATCTTTTAAGTTTTGATACAAATTTTCAATAATGGGATGGAATATATTGAGGTCAAGAAATCAGGCAATGCTAAGGTGAATGATGGGAAAATCCTCCTTTGGGCTGGAAATGATTATGAATTCAGACACTGAGTAAGATGAGATGCTACCAAAAATACTAGGGAATGACTATCGTTAAGGGTTTTCATGTCATCTAGGTTTAGTTGATTGCATGGCATGCTAATGGTTGCCATTACTGGTCAAGTAAAACTTATTCAGTCTTGGTAAGAGGCCGACGTCATCCCATTCATTCCGATCATTATCCATCAAAATCATCTCCTCCTTTATTTTGATTAAACAATTTTATATTTTTCTGTGCATTATGTGTACACAAACATTTACATTTGGCAATAAATGTGCTCAAGAGACTTAAATATCTTAAACTTGTAGTTAAACATCGAAATTTGAAAACTTAACTTTTTCTTTTTGGAAATTAACAAAACAACACTTTTAACCAAAAAATAAAACTAAGTATTTATCTATTTTTTTTCTTTGCATCTATTTTTTCAAACTTTGATGTTTGTTTATTGACTCTAGCTCTGATTGTCAGACAGTTAGGTTTTGATTGACAGGCCACGTGCCCTGGTCAGAATCGCTTCATAAACTTAAAAGATTGTACTACAAGCAACTTTTAGGGGGATATATTTTGGGACTAGCAGTCAGCCAGTGGTGGTGATGTTTCAAAATGAAAGTATGCACTTTGAGAGATAAAATTCAGCTCTAAATGAAGTTGCATAATCCGCACAAAGATAAATTGAAATTCACTCCGACTGACACTATTGATTTTCATGTGTTACAAGCTTCTTCTCTTTTAATATAATTTTAGTGTTTGTTTTAGGCTCACACAACAACGGAATCTCACTGACTGGCGAGTGAATAATTTCTTTTAGGGGATTTTGTTTCTCCGCCACCGCAAAGCTGTCATCTGGCATACAACTTTTTCCTCATCACAAACTTTGATTGGCATGTATCAATCTCACTGCCAGAGAATTTTCAGATTAAAAGATTGAGACCGTTTAAATCTCATCAACCAAAAAGTTGAGCTCAAAAAAGATTACAGCTCCTAGTGTGAGAGGGAGAGAAAAAATTCTCAAGGAAAAAGAAGACTTTTAATAAAGTAAAATATTGTTAGAAAACTGTCGCATTGATGTCATGTCGAAAGGCTTAAAAAACTTTAATTGTCAAGGCACGGTATACTTTGTCATCAAATGTTTGGTCTATTGGCATGTAGGGGGCTCTCTCTTATGTTGTCCGTCAAAAAAACTTTTTTCATTGACTTTCTTATCTCCCTTTGGCCATAGAACTGCAATAGAAGAACAGCCACACTCAGTGGGAATGACATCATTCTTTTCGAGGTTTTTTTCAAATTGGAAAACTATTAAACGAGTTGTCGGTATACCAAAGTCTCAAATAATTTGATTTTTGTTGTTGTCACAAAGAGAGGTGATAAGGAGTCGACCAAAGGAAAAGTCCAAGTATTTTTGTCATTACAACAAGGCAGGTGGAGCAAAAATTGATAAACACACTATAAAAGCACCTTTGTATCAGCTTTTTTATAAATTTGACCCCAGGTTGCCAAAAAAAATAACAGATGATTCCCAGCCAGTGTGCCTTTAATAAAAAAAATTAGCAAGAAGTACTAAAAAGATTTTTTTTAAGTTCAGCTATCATATTGACCATTAGCTGCATTTCAACTTACTTATTTGCATTATCAAAACATTTCAATGAACCCTCAGAATAATTTAGCTAGTTTTGGCTTTAATTGTTCCTTCAAACAACTTGTTTTTTATCACCTAAAAAGTCATCAAAATGTAGACTTAAAATTTTTAACTTTTAATTTTATTTCAGATATTAAAGATTCCCTATTCAGAACTTTAGAACCAAAACTCTAGATTTCAGAATGGTAGAAAAGCTTCATTCTAGTCTCGTGTAACATTATATTTACAATCTTTAAAAAGGTCAATCACCAGATAACAGAAATTTTATTTTTTCAATTTTTATTTTATTGCAACGCTCATCCCAACTAACTATAGACTTTTCTACGTTCACATTTTTTATAGAAAAAATGCTGCCGGAGAAGAAACACGTGGCCACATCAAATCGTTGGGGAGAATTTTTTGTCCTACGAAGAAGAAAAAAGACTTTTTTATGACATTAAGAATTTCTATTCCTACAACAATCTTCTTCTCCTTCAACATTACTTTTTATTCTCAGAATTTCTCGCTGCAATTGTCAAACATCTGAACATTTGTTTTGGTATTTGGATAAGAATTCAGATTTTCTTCATCCTTAAAGCCTAGGTGACAGCGGTCAAGGTTACATGATTTTAATTCAAAGACAATGGAAATTGGTTTACAACTCAATGGTTAAGAATTTTATTTCTCAGACATTCTGAATGCAATTGTAGAATTTAAATTTTTGTATTTGACATCATTGCCATCACCTAGATAATTTCCATCCATTTTTCTATTTTCTGGCTTCGATCCCTACGATGAAAATGATTCTTGATCTCCTGTCAGCTTTTGAATCAAGTATCCAAGAACTGTCCTTCCTTATGTTTTAGTTGTCATGCTTAGTGGATATAGGTCGATGAAGCGAAAATCCTTGTCAGCGAGCTATTCACGGTCCATCTACTGATAAACCTCTGCTCGTATGCCAAAGATCTGTCTGTCGGCCATGCACTTCAAGAGGAGATGCAACCACAACCACACAGACCCCTTCGTTAGAAAGACAAGTCTCATTTTCGATTAAAAATGTATAAAATATAGCTTATTATTTTTGTTCTACAAGCAAATCAAGAAGATTTTTTGTAAATCTTTCAAAATCAACATCGAGCTTTCAAAGCATTATGCAATTTTAGAGAGATACAAATAAATTGAAAACCTTCTCTGGAGGTAATTATTACAATTGATTTAAAAGAAATTTCGTGTGAACAATTTTCTCCACTGTAGACATGCAAAAATCGTTGGGTTGAAAAGTTCAGAGTTATGATTCAGAGTCCTTTCTCACGTCATATCAACTAGCACAAAACATCATCATGAAATAGTGCAATCAGAAAGTAGTCAGTCAGTTTATCAGAAAAAAAATTATTTTTTATCGCTACCAGAAACCACTGAGTCGAATGATCAGATTATAACTCAGTAAAATAAAAATCTGGATCATCTCCAGCAGTACTCAAACTAAAAAATTGAAGAAAAGAATTTTATCCACAAAGACTTTTATTTTTAAATTAGCCCTCGTAGCATTCGGAATAACTTTTTTTTCTGCCATGGCAAAAGTTCAAGATTTATGACAAAATCTGAATCATCCAGATTCGTTTTTTTCCTTTCACTCTTCTGTGCAAAATGATTTCTACAGCATCCCACTTTTGTTTGTTTGTTTCCACCCTAAAAGTCAGACTCGGAAGTGTCCCATACGAAGGGTCTCACGTGCTGCATCATTCACAAAACATAACTTTCAGAAAAAAGATAGTAAAAAAACTAACAAATTGATTATTTTTACACATTTCTCAAAAAGGTTTGGCGAGATAATGTTTAAGTTCAGAAAAAGAAGAAATCAAAGTTTCAAATATATTTCGACATGCGTCACACTCAAAACAATTTTTCCATTGTTTGTTACGCTAAAAATAGGGTTTCTAACAATCTGGAATAGAATATAAGAATTCACATATTTTTTTCCTTGTGTGTCTATTACTGAAAAAGTTGTTTACCAGATTTTACAAGGCTGCTGCCTACAATCGAAATGCCTTACCGTGAAGAAAATTTGCAAAAAAGATTGCATCAACTTATTGGCTATTTCAAAACTGAAAAGTCTTTTTTTTGGGGAAGACATCCCAATATAGATGGGTGGTTGAAGTTAAAATAACACTGAAAAGCTAATGAATCATGGACGTTTTTCATCTTGTTGTACCAATCATAAAGTAAAAAATCTTTTTTTTGCCAACAGAATATATTCATATTTTATATTGGTTGATGCTCCGACACATTCACATACCGACCGACAAACAAAGTTGTAAATATTTCGAGGCAAAAAAAATGGCATGCATGCTGAAAATTAGCATAATTTATCTCACCAACCCTTGCCTTGCAACTGCTCGATTGTTTTAGACGTGTCAAATAAAATTTCAGACGGCGTTGTCTTCTGTCTTTGTTAAACGAACCAAGAAAATTAATGTCCCAACTAATGACGGGTAAAATAAAAAAGGGTTGCTGATTAGCAAATTATTTCACTTCCAAAATATTCACCAGTATCTTGAGAGGATATCTTTTAAAATGAATTTCATTGCTTGACACTCAAATTTTATTGTAAGACTGGGAAGCTTTTTTAAGATTGCTTGGAACATAGGCACAAAAGCTAATCTAACCCAATCTTTGTAAGCATCTAAAGATCTAGGTTTATGGCTGTTAGTATTAAATTCTTAAAAATTAACTGAAGCATTAAGGTATTGAAAAAAGTCACTAATTGTTTTTGATAGTACTCAAAATAAGGCGTTAAAGACATTCAATAGTCCTGGAATTTTCTGCTTTCTCTCAATCCATTTATACACACATCACAACATAAATGCAAAGCAATCTTGTGGAACTCTTTTAATCTTTGTATTGGTATGTGGTATACCACTCGAGAATCAGCTAATCTCACGTTGTTGCACAACTCTTTAATTATTGTTTGTCACTAACACTGCCTCTTACTAATTTGTAAATAGCTTTATTTTCCACCCAACACGATGGGATTAAGGTTTAATCCAAGCGTGAGTGAAAGCTGGAATTGATTGCTTCTCAAAACTGAAACCAGTTTGGATGAAGTGATATATACTTACACACCCCAACACACCAAACAAACGACAGAATCGCAAACATGTCCTTACAAATGAATAAATTATGTTCCAAGCAATCTCATAGCTAATCGAAAAAAACCAAGACCAACTTTACAGACAAAAAAATCTGTTCAAGACAGTAATCCTTACCAATATATTTTTATAGAAATTGCCTATAGCACTTTCGAAGATGAAAATATTTTTTACTCATTTTAAGAAATCAGCTTTCAGTTTATGAATCATTCATGAACGAAGAAAAAGACTGAGACCTTTTTGATAAAACAATCTGGGCAAAACTGAATTAAGCCAATCATGAATGGAAATTTTTTTCCTGAGAAGACATAACTTTGAAATGAATGTGTTTAGAGCACACCTACTTTGGTCTCATGATTTTCCAACACTCCCTTTATCCCGCCCACACACGTTTTCTAACACTGGTCTCTCAGCAAGAGGCTGAAATGGCCCGTAAATCCCTAAAGGTCAATGGGGTGAGAGCGACCGAGCTTAGGCAAAAATGTAAATATCGAGGGGAATTTCTATTACAAGATTTTCTGCAGCATAACATTATTGACAAAATCTACGTATTCAGATCCGATTGAAACTAAATTTATTCCAGAAGTAAAGGAAGATGGATTGTTTTTCAACTTCTTTTTTTCTTCTACTTCAAGATTAAGAAAATGGACTAAATTATAAGTTTGATATTTTTTTCAACGGTTGCTTTTGTTCAAAAGTTAAAAGTATCTTGGCAAATAGCTTTTCTGAAACAGAAAAAAATTCATTCTGGTATACTTGAGGAAATTTTTCCCCAGCCTTTTGGCAAAAGACTATGAGTGAGCCAAGTTTTGACTTTTTTGTTTAGCTCTATACTTTTGTGTGTTTTCTTTGATAATTAGACTTAAAATCCTGTTCATGAATTTTTGATGAGAATCGCTATAGGGATAAGAGAATTTTATATCTTAGAAATAGGATGGTAGAACTGTAAAAACGGAATTGTATTAGTTACTTCAAACAAATCTTCCATGTTCATAGCAATATAATTGAATTTCAAGCATGGAGGCATAAGTTTTCTTTATAAATTGCAGGCTAGTTTTGAAATTATTGGAAGTTTTGTCCATTTTTCTTGAGCAACTATTATTATCTCCTTTTAGCCCACACATACAAACTTAATGGGAGAAATCAAATTACAACGCGAATATATAAAAAAGGCGAAAATCCCAATACATAAAAATAGTGACTATGCCGCCCCAAAACTGAAGTTCAATAAAAGAAATATTTTTCTCTTCTTTGGCAAATAATCTGATGCCGCCTTACTATTTAGCCTTACCGAGTTTGGCAAAGATACGAAATGACTTCTTGCTTTAATAACTTAAATGCATTAAATAGAGACATGCATTCTTTGTGTGTAATGGTTAAATAGACATCCATTCTTTACTTTTATCTTGGCATCTGTTCCAACTAGCTTTGTTCAAAAGACCTACCTCAGAGAGAATCACCTGCAATTGCAAACTTAGTTTCATTTTTGAGCATAATTTTCTGGCCAAACACTCATAGTTTTGAAACACTCGAAACGTTTTCCAATTTAATGCTTTTGAAAAAAATCTAGAGCCAATTTTTTTACTGGGGATTGATTTTTATATCTGTTATCTTCAGAAAGACAATTTATCTCTTCAGTTGGATGTCTGGTTTGAATGGGGTTGCATTTTGTTAATGCGTGTGGGCGGTGGCTTTGTTTTCAAAACCATCTTAATGCGCAAGAAAAATAGAATTTTCTTACACAGCTCAAAAAATTCGCCTCTTTTTAAATCGATAAGACTTTAGAGATTAGCATAATTCAATTTGTGAATGTTTTTATCCTGGGAGACGTTTGAGAAGCCATTATCGCCGCCTCTATTATTACAACCAATTCTGAGCCTTTCTTTGTGAAGATCTTGGAATATAAAAAACAGATTTCCATGCAAAGTTTTGAGAAAATGGGCTGGATAAAAAAAGTAATGTTAATTGACACATTCACTTGAAATCAAAATATTGGCTTAACAAGAAGGAAATTCTTTGGTGGATAAAATGAGAGGGGTGGATAAAAGGAGGTGGGTCTGAAAAAATATTTCAACACGTGCAGTTTTTCCTAGATGACTTCTCATTCAAAGGGGTTCCATATAATCCAGATAAGTATTACCAGGACAATAAATCACATGAATCTTAAAACCTATTATTGTAACAGTTAATTTTCAACCTTTCAAGGTTTTGTTTCAAGATTCAATTGGCATTGAGAGGTCCGATGACCAACTAGAAATTAACCGAAACCCCAGGAAGTTTTTACATTAAATTGGCTTAGAGTTACCTTTGACAGAGATTCGATCGAAGCAAAATTTGAATCTTTCTCTTTTTAAATGTGGTTTTAATCTTAATAAAAAGTTACGATTTTATATATTGACTTATTGATGCCATGGTTAAATAAATAAATGAACAAAAATTTGCTTAAAAAACCTTTTATCCTAAGAATTATCACTGATCGTTCCTGCACATATTATTTTAGTTTTTTATTGCTAATCTTTTTTGGGCAGTAATCAATGTAATTATTGACCAAATAACGCTCTTTCAAAGTGTATACATGAATAAAACCTGAGCAAAGAAAGTTTATGAATGAATGAATGAATGCACCATGGCCCTGACAAGCTGTTTTTCTTTACACAAACTGACCTTAGAGTGTCATCTTGTCTGATGATATTTGTTTCAAAATTTTGATTGCTTTATCAGCTAATCATTTTTAGTCAGTTAAGGAAATCAAAGGTTCCGTTGAAAAGCAAACCAAACAGAATTTAAACACTCTTATTTCATTTCATGAAGTTTTGTAATTAAAGCTTAGAATACTAAAACCAGACTACAAAGGTTGCTGCACCTAAAAAATGACTTGAGTTGAAAAGAATTTGTTAAATTTCAAACCATTCGTATCATAAATTTTGCTTTTATTCTAATTTTTCAAAAATTAATATATCTCTAGCAAAAAATCTCTTTTTCATATGTTTAGCAAATATAAGCTTCACTCCACTCTCTGCATGTGTTTTTTGTATTACTGTGATTGTTTGTATTGGGTGGTCTGCTTACCTCACTTGACACACTACCGTGACAGGGTCTCTATCTTGAATACCAAATGATGTTGTGATGCAGGACAAAAAAATGACACAGCTTGGGACTAAAATGTAAGAATAGATAATAAAGAAATTATCATTCAATAGGGTGTTGAAAAAATATTGTTACTGAATGGTGATGCACATACCGACTCTGAAAAATATCTTAATTCTTTTTTATATTTTGCACAAATAACTTATTGACATAAATAAAAGATTTTTCACACCAGCATATTTTTGCAATAGGACATAATAAGTTGATTTATTTCATTTTACGAAATAGTTATACTACCATTTTTTGCCCAAAGAATGGTGAAATTATGCTGAAGAAAAATAGTTTCAACACTCCAGAATGTCATTCAGATTTTACTGTGCCCTTAGCAAAGTTCCACGCCTTTCAAAGCGTTAATCGCAAGACAAAACCTTCCCACAACGATTAAAGACTAAAAATTTTATTTCTTCTTTCCATTTCTGAAATTTAAAATTGGTTTTGTTATAACTTTTCAGTTTCTACATATATGTTTTTAAAGTTTGGAAGAAACTTTTAAAGAAAAACTTAGATTTATTGAAATATTAGCATTAACAGCGTTTCTGTTTTTTTGCTAATCGTTCAAGGTTGTTGGTATTGGAAGAAAATCTCCCTGTTAGTGCAACGTTCACAAAAAGTGCAATTAGGTTAAGGATGGTAATCAAGTGACAGTTTTGCTGCTCTAGATTTTTATCGTTGATCTTCAGAACTTCAACCCTGTTCACCAACGAAATTCGATGTTTCACATCAAACTTGCTTAAAAATTCCTACTTGATAAAATGATATTTCATTTTTGTTAGTATCAATTTGTTTACTACACAATGCTTACTTTTTCTTATGAATAAAGTTTGCTCTAAGAATTGATTTTAATAATTGAACTTAATAAAACAAAAAGTCGTAGTTTTTTAACAATTTTAACATCTACTTAATTAAATGAAATCTTTGCAGTATCTTTTGTCGAAATTGATGCATTTTAATGCTCAATCATCTTAAAGGAGTTTCAATAATGCAAAAATTATTAAATCGTGATTAAACAAACTAAAGTTAGATTCAAAGAATTATCAGGCACATGTAATGAATTTCACTCTCTGCTTGTTTAAAAGATATATTTTGAAAATTACATGGACCATATCAAAATTATTGCCCATTTTTTCCAATTGTTTAAAAGCTCGCACAAGGACAGTTTAAACGAAATAAATCACCTTTTCTTAGGCGAACTTTGCTTTTACTAGAGAAATTTTTTTAATGCTTTAAGGACCTTTTTCGTTTTTCTTCTTTTTGTAACACTTTCTCCTAAGACAAATGGTAGGACTAGCTCTCAGCAATAAAAAATGAGTTTCGTGTAGAAAATAGTTTTCTCTGGTTGATTGCATTAGTTTGTTTGTTCTAGTTCCGTCTGATTTGTAAGCTCCTGATGTGTTATAATTTCCCTTGATGCGGTCACGCTTGGAGAATTGCAATCCAGGGGTCTTTCCGCTGGACACTCGATTTTCGTAGCTCCCCGTCAGGATGCAAGTGGCCAGTGGGAACTAATGAAACAGAAAAGTGAAGGAAAACTCATCATCTATTTGTGTCAATTGAAACGAGTTGAAATGGATGAATTGTAGCAAAAATATATAGATTTCTGAGCAACTGGCAGGAGCAGATTTTGAGTGATCCAATGAATGGACAGTTTTTATATTCTAACAACTAAAAAGTGGTTGTGACAATAATAAAAGATCAATTTTTTGTATGACTGATCACATTCTCAATCGTAGTAAACTTGTAAGAGTGTGTGAGGGTGTATGTTTTGCAAAACTTTTGCCAAATAAATTCTAACAGAGAAAACAAAGGAAATGGCTGGATTGAATCGGTGATGAGCCATTCGTCATGTTCCATCATAAGTGATTGAGGTTTTTCTTTGATTACAGATTGAGAAAAACAAATTTCTCATCGAGCAATGCCAAAATATAAAGAGCACAACAAAAACTGTCTTTTTAGAGAAGAAAAATATCGAAACCTAGGCTTTTATTCAGTACTCAAGCACATTTGATCTACAAAGAATCCTTGATTCACAATTTTTAAAACATAATAAGTATCTCATATTTTTAACAGTTCATGGCTATCTAGATTACTTTCCTGATTTTTCCAATTTCAAGATGTTAAAACTGTCGTTCAAATCCTTATAACGTCTTTCGATTGGTCCTTATTACTGACAAAAACAAATACCCATTGAAAATTTCAGAAATTCGGTACATTCAAACTCAGTATCTACTCTTAAAAATATGTTTTTCCGTGGGATCGAAAATCTTTTCTACAACTGACAACAGCTTCTCATGGTATTTTTTTCAGAAGATCAACAGATGAGCGAGTGTAAAATGAAATGCGTGATTGGAAGTTTTTCTCAAAAAAATATCTTTGTATAAAAGCAACAAGTCTCTCTCGTGCAAAAAAAATAAATTTTGATAAAGGCTCTGAAATGATGGAGAGTGATACAGAAATCCATCCATCTTCTTATTCACATCAATGATTATTTTTTCAAACTCTCAAAGCTAGGGGTTGGTGCCTCTTCTGTAAAGGCTCTTTACAAATATACCAAATTTGAAAAAGGAAAAGTAATTAAAATGAAGTGTTATTTTTAGAAAAAGAATAAATCAGACGACAGATGGCATGTGTTGCCTTTCTCACATCTTTTCAAGCCAAAATTCACAATACTGCAATAACATTTGATTGAGTTTTCATGTAAGATTTTCACAAAAGTGACTTGATATTTTCAGATATTGATTTGGGATTTGATATTGTTTCCGTGAAATGTCCAATGTTTTTGAGTTCACGCCTGAAATGTCAAACGTTTTGTCCAATTCTAGATTTGTTTCATTTTATTTTTCCAACCAGCAAATTTTGAGTCATGTGAAAAAAACACAAATCGGTTCCTACTTCTTTGGGGTTTAGGTCTCATTTTTTCTTTTACAATTTTCCCTAAAAGTGTCAAAGTGGATAGTGACAAGAACACCCACCCTCACACACACAATCTAACGTAGACCCTCATGAGCCTGCCATACCTTTATCACCTTCAACTTGGCAGTAATAACTGAAATGGAACGATACAATCCGGTCACACTGATGAAAAAAGCTTACAAGAAAAATTTCCTCCATATGTATACCTCTTCGGTTGATGTTTTTGAGCCGCATCTTCTCGTTTACTTTCAATTCTTGGCTAATTGTTGATTCAGAAAATATAAAAATATCAATTCATTTTTGTACACCAGTGTGTCAAGTAGTGCGTTTATAAAGGCTGGGCGTGTTCGTAGGCGTGATTGTCAAATAGGACAAAGCCTTTCAATCAAATTGATTTCGGAGACAG
>Ga0194133_10009062_pt1 | contig 11484 bp, 9 predicted proteins | sample TA2KigOf40mmetaG_FD_155448 | JGI IMG/M metagenome (GOLD analysis project Ga0194133, IMG submission 155448) | Freshwater microbial communities from Lake Tanganyika, Tanzania - TA2015055 Kigoma Offshore 40m | ecosystem: Environmental > Aquatic > Freshwater > Lake | place: Tanzania: Lake Tanganyika...
TACCATTGGAAAGATTATTCAGGTCGAAATCTTTATTAAAGACCATGAGGAAGAGGATTTAAATGGGATGCAAACTACTTATCATTCGTATCATCCAAAAATTACATACAGTTACCAAATAAATAATATTGAATACACTAATGATAGATATTCAACTTTGGCTGAGCCATCGTTTGACAACAAAGAAGATGCAGATTCATTTACAGCTAAATATGAGTTAAACTCTTCTGTTTCAGTTTTTTATGACCCAAAAGACCCTAAAACCTCTTTCTTAAATAAGCAATTGAAAGAAAAAAAGATTGATGCTGGTACATGGACTTCTGTAGTTGTCCTGGTAATACTTTCTATAGCATTTCTATTTTTATAATTAAGTTAAAACAATATGAAACTACGATCAAAAATTTAATTTTCTTGAAAATTATTTTTCTTCATAAAAATTGATTTCGACATGATTCTACGAAAATTATTAACAATATTTTTTCTATCTTTCTCCTGTAGCACAATTGCTCAATATCGTGATACGCTTTGCTTTATTCAATTAAATGACATTTACGAGATCAACGCATTACAAGGGGGAAAGTCGGGCGGTATTGCACGCATAGCAACTTTCATTCAGTCGTGTAAAAAAAGATATCCTACATACAGTTTCATAGCAGGTGATTTTTTAAGCCCATCCGTAATGGGGACAGCTGTTGTTGATGGAGAGCGTCTCAGCGGTAAGCAAATGATTGATGGCTTAAATACGATAGGCATTGATTATGTTACTTTCGGAAATCATGAATTTGATATAGGCGAGGTTGCTTTGCAAAAACGAATTAATGAGTCAAAATTTGTATGGTTCAGCTCAAATGTCAAGAGAAGTGATGATTTACCCTTTTATAAAGACTCTGCAGGATTAAAAAAATATTTTCCTGAATCAATCAACATTATCTCACCACAAAAAGAATTTTCAGTTAGCCTCTTCAGCTTAACATTACCATCAAATACACCACCCTATAGCAGTTTTTATGAATACGATAGCATTTTGAAAGCAATAATTCCTACCCTCAGAAAAAAAGACACAATGATCATGGGCTTAACTCACCTCTCGGCTGCAGAAGATATCGATCTATTAGAGAAGTACCCTGTTATTCGCTTAACGATGGGAGGCCATGAACATGAGAATATGTATTTAGCTTCCTCACATAAAAGTTTTGTAGCCAAAGCAGATGCCAACGGAAAATCCATTTATAAACACTTGATTTATAAAAATAAAAAAAACAAATTGGAGATCAGAAGTGAGCTCATCAAGGTTGACGAATCAATAGAAGCCGACCCCAAAGTTATATCAATAGTGCAAAACTGGGAAGAGAAAGTATACGGTGCATTTCGAAAGCAAGGATTAGAACCCACTAGGAATGTTTGTTTCTTAACCGACACCCTAAATGGAATGGAATCCTCAATTCGCTACGAACAAAATAGCATGGGTAATGCAGTTAATAGGGCGTTAACTCTTCAAGCTGGTGCTGATGGTTCCTTCATAAATGCAGGTGCTATACGCATCGATGATAAAGTAATTGGTCGTATAACTGAGCTGGATGTTATTCGTATAATGCCCTTTGGAAATAAAATTGTTGAAGTAGAAATGAGGGGGGAATTATTGGAGAAAATGATCAAAACAAATAATGATAGAAAAGGCCTTGGTGGCTATTTACAATATAGTTCTAACATAAAATATCAGAATGAGTCTGTTTTTTTAAATGACAGTCGGATAGAGAAAGAAAAGATATACCGGATTCGTACAATTGAATTTCTTTTGTCTGGAAAAGAACTAAAACTAGAATATTTCACTCCATCAAATCCATTGATTTATCGTGTGATTCCTGTTATGAAGGATGCTAAAGAACAGTTTGATTTAAGGATGGCATTTATTCAAGACCTGAAATCAAAATACAATCAGTAACCAATAGATCGTCAGCAGGTTGGCAAAAAGAATTGGAAGGAGTTGTTCACACACCCGAAACTGAAGAATATGGCATTTCATCCTTTGTGTTTTGCAATCAAAAAACATTTCATCCCGAACGAATTTGGGAATATCTAAATGATGACTATCCAAGCGGCCTAATCAGAGTCAAAGGACTATTTTGGTTGGCATCAAGATCAAATAATGCCATAAACTTCAGTCAAGCAGGCGGTTTGTCAAGACTTGAAAGAGCAGGTGTTTGGTGGATTAGTATGCCATTTGACGAACGAATTAAATACTAATCAATCCTTGACAACCGAGAATATATTGATAGCAAATGGCACAAACGATGGGGCGACAGAATGAACGAGTTAGTATTTATTGGGCAAGAATTTGACAAATAAAAAATATGATTGCAGACCTTGAAACATGTTTATTTCAAGACAGCGACCAAAAACAGTTTGAAAGCAAATAAGCATTTAAAGACCCATTACTAAAAGAGATATAAGGCTAATATGTGCTGTCTCTTGGGGCGACACATATTCTTACTCCAAATCCAACTATCTGACTCACAACGTTCAATACTTTGATTTCCTAATCGTTACAGACTCAATCATCGCATTATTTTGCATCTTTCATCTTTTAATGGGAGCAAATAATAATAAAAATGTTATACTTTTATAGTGTAACCTTTTTTATGGATAAGATAGTTCAATTCCTAACAAAGTACCGAAATGAAGTAATCGTGGGCTTACTTGTGTTTCTCTTATTGATTTTCAGAGATGTGATTAAGTCCTTTTTGTAAAATTGCAAGAAGCTTAACCCTTGAGACTCTATCAAGCAAACTATAAATAAAATGACGTACAAAGCTTTATTTCTTAGCCCAATGATACCTTCAACTAATCTTTCGGAAACTTTAGGGTTTTTTAGAGACATTTTGGATTTTTCAACTGTTATGGAAAATGAAGCCTACATCGTATGCCAGAAAGACAATCTAACTATTCATATTTTAAAGGCAGGACAAGAAATTGGAGAAATGGAATTGTACTTGGAAGTTGACAAAGTTGATACCTTATGGTCTAAAATCAAAGAAAATCTAATTGGTTTAAAATTTAAGAAGCCCTTTAATCAAGACTATGGTATGCGAGAAATACATATATGCATTCCACATACAAACGCTCTTTTATTCATTGGCCAAAAGCTACCCTAATTTTGACTCTTGATTCAATATTATACTTCCTGCAAACTTGCACGATATTCAACCCTTCAATTTCCGAATCGTTATATACTCAATCATCGCATTATAGCCGCATCTTTCGTCTGTAAGGGGAGCTAGTTGAACAGCCATCAAATCCACAGTATGTCGGCTGGGATTTGATGTTTTATGCCTTTTCTGAAATTATTTGTCGAGGAGTTTAAAAACTCCTCCTCATTTACCAATAGGTAGAGGCGCTGCGCTTAACTCTACGGATAGTCGGACCCTACGGACAGTCAGGGATTATTATTTTTTTCTCCTTGTTCTTTATCAATCTGATTGGCTAATGCTATGAAAGTAAGGTCAGTTCTTTTCATCCTCTCATAAGCTCGTTTGTTAATATCTTCTATTTCATTTATAGACTAAACAAATCAAAGCTGCGTGTGTATTTCAGGGTCACACTACGGGTATTTAATAAATCGAGCACATCGTTATCCTTCACAAGATTGAGCACCACAAACAAGCCATTGTTCGCATTTTGAAGCCAGCCAAATCTGGCATTGACGGAGGTAATCCGCGAACGATTGTTGTACTGAACCAAACTCTGAACAAACATTCTCGGGGTGAAAGAATAGGCCAGGCGATTACCGAGTATGATGGCTTTAAACTCTCCCTTTGGCAGATTGATGATGTTGTGGTTAACCAAAACAGAAGAATTTAGCTTATCGCCGACCCGGGCTTTTAAAGTTACTGAATTGGCCACGCGATCTCCTCCAAAGTAGCCCCCAATTATCGACCTTGTGTTCAATGAAATGGCTTTGTTCTGATTGGTCATCACCACCAATTGGAGTTCATTATGATTATATGTTGCTCTTGGTACCACCACACCAAATAAATTAAAATCCTTCAGAACACCTTCGGTGGTATAATTTACGCCGGTATGTATTTCCAGGCCACTTTTCCAAACCCAATGATTATCAATATGAAGGTAACTGGTAACCAAATTACCTTTGAAATCGGCATATTGTCGGAAGGAGACGTGTGGCCTAAGCTCCATTAAATTGAATAAATTATCAGGTCTCCACCTGCGCTGGATAAAAAATTCGGGCTTTTTAAAAGCACTTCTTTGAAGAAAGCCTACTTCCGGATTAAAACCTTCACCAAGCTCGGTATATGCTGCTCTCAACTCCCATCCCTCCCAATTATAACTGTACTGAATCTTAAATGAATGGTCTGATTCAGAAATTCCGGGAGTGACACTTTTAGCCAAAAATCCGGTGATCTGGGCTTTTTGACCCAGGCCCCATCGCCCATCTACCGCCATTACATGGTTATAATCGTCGTTGCTGTCGCCTAATCCGGTTCTATTAATAAATGCCGCTCCAATGGAAGATCTGCTCTTAGGAAAATCATGATTTACCCTGGCCATATTATAACTGTTCTTATCAATACCCAGATTTTGAACATCGTCTGTGAACATGCTCAATAAACCCACATTAGTTTGCCCAATTTTACCCGAAACCCGTCCTCCTCCTGTAATTGGGACGATATTACCATTCTCACTAATTCCAATCCGGCGACTAAAAAACAAATCGATCTCGCCCGGACTACCCACCGTAAATTGACCTGCATTTTCGAGGAAAAATGGCCTCTTTTCGGGAAAAAACAAATTGAAACGATCTAAATTAACTTGCTCATCATCAACTTCGACCTGTGCAAAATCGGTATTATAGGTTAAATCCAAAGTCAGGGCAGGGGTTAAACTATACTTCAAATCCATTCCGGCTTGAACTTTGGTGTCCGATTTATTTGGAACCAATGCCTTATTGTTCAGCACCTGAGTCAATGCATAGGGGAAAATTTTTAGATTACCCGGATTTTTGAGGTTCAATCCGTTCAGTTTGCCTGCCATTGATAATCTTTTCAAATCAAATCCAATCGGAATTGTTGCCCAATAGGAGGTTTCGGTTTTCTTACTGATATTTCGTTCGAAATTGATACCCCATACCATATTTTCTCCCGGTGAAAACCTTAAGGATCGTAATGGAATAGCAAATTCGGCACTCCATCCGTAATCTCCAATTTCGGTTTTAACATCCCAATCAGCGTCCCAGTTTAGGTTTATCCCACCGATTACGCCACCCTGTTGCCGATTTGTGTTGTTAGTCCCCTTCCCTTCGTTATCAATTTGAGCATCATACTCCATTCCATCTGCATTAGTTCCGAATAAAAACCCATTTTGAGTATCATTATAGGTATCGAGGATAAACAGAAAACTATCATCATCGGTGAGGTCGGCATCCCTTCTGGAATCATTTACAACGATTGCTTTCGGATCGGTATCATAGCAAATCGCTGACACATAAAACATTTTATCGGTGTAGGCTATCCGTATAACAGTCTTCTCGGAAGCCGGAGCACCGATATTAGGTTTGATTTGGGTTAAATCACCAATGGGTTCAATACTTTTCCAAAATGCCTCTCCAATAATTTTACCATCAATGATCGGGTCTTCCGTAAAGAATTTGGCTTGAACAGAAGGTCTGTTGATCACTTGATTTAAACTTCGGTTTTCTTGGGCTTCAACAGATAATGAAAAAATCAGGACTAAGGCTAATATCCACGGAGATTTATGGAAGATGGTCATGTATGAACTCGAATTTAACTTTCTTTAGAATGGGATAAATTTATTTTTTATTGATTTAAATACCAAGCTATTTCCAAACCTCTGTATTCTTAATTCCTAGTTCTTCTGCCTTAAATACCGGCTCTTTGCTACCTTGTTTCCGTTGGATCTGGTAATCCTTCAATGCTTTGAGTGCAGGTTTACTTAAGAGGATAATGGCTATTACATTTATCCAGGCCATTAGTCCGACGCCAATATCTCCTAGGGTCCAGGCCGCCTCTGCCGTTTTAACTGTTCCATAAAAGGAGGCAAAAAGTATCAGGAAGCGGAGTACCCACAATCTCCATTTACGTCCCTTTTTATCAAGATAGCTTAAATTGGTTTCAGCAATATAATAATAAGCCATTATGGTGGTGAAGGCGAAAAATAAGAGCGAAAAAGCAACAAAACCGGCTCCCATGGATTTGAATTCTGAGTTTACGGCATTCTGGGTATATTCAGAGCCAATTTCAGCTCCGGAAATATTCTCAACCAAGAAGCCTCCTTCCGGATTAATTACATTGTATTGGCCGGTAATTAAAATCATAAAGGCAGTTGCGGTACATACAAACAGTGTATCCACATACACAGAAAATGCCTGTACCAGTCCCTGGCTGACCGGATGTTTAACCTCAGCTGCAGATGCTGCATGGGGTGCGCTCCCCTGCCCTGCTTCATTTGAATAAATTCCACGTTTAACGCCCCAGGCTATTGCCAGACCAAAAACGCCCCCGAAAAGTGGCTCCAAATCAAAGGCCGATCTCAAGATGAGAGAAAACATCCCGGGTAGTTGTTCGATATTCAAGGCAATAATGATCAATGCTACAAGTATATAAGCCCCGGCCATGAATGGAACGACAATTTCAGCAACCTTCCCGATTCGTTTGACGCCACCAAAAATGATTAGGGCCAACAGGATAACAATGGCCAAACCGGTATAAGCAACAGGCACATGAAAGGCATTTTGCATACTAAGTGCGATGCTATTACTCTGTACCCCGGGTAAAAAGAAAGCCGTGCTTAAAATTGTTGATACCGCAAATACGATGGCATACCATTTTATTCCCAAACCCTTTTCAATATAAAAGGCAGGTCCGCCACGATACTGCCCATTATTTACCTGCTTATAAATCTGTCCCAGGGTAGCCTCAATAAAGGCAGAGGCACTTCCAAGAAAGGCGATAAGCCACATCCAAAATATTGCCCCTGGACCTCCCATGGCAATAGCGGTGGCTACTCCGGCAATATTGCCGGTGCCCACCCTACCGGAGATGGCAATGGAAAAGGCCTGGAATGAACTTACGCCCTTCTCTGAAGATTTACTACCAAAAAGAAGTTCAATCATATGCCTGATATACCGCAGTTGAACAAATCGGGTCGCTATCGAGAAATAAATTCCCGCACCCATGCATAAAACAATGAGTGCATTACTCCAAACTAAATCATTAACATAATTGATTATACCTTCCATAAACGATGAGAATATCTTTTTAAATCGACCATCTAAAGGCCCGAATTAGACAAAAGTATTATTAAAATGCAGTATAAGCTACTAAAGTCAAAAGATAGAACTATTTGAGCGTTCCAACAGCTTTAAATTTAAGAAATACCATTTCAGTATGGGGCGCATCCTTTAACTCTTCTGTCAGATCTTGCCCTGCCCAATGCTCATAATGCTTCCCATTTTTCCATAAGCGACTTTCGGTAACATCATAAATAATTCCATTATAGGCCACCCAAATCTCTGTCCTATCCTGGCCGTTTCTTGAGGCAAGGTAAGATTTACTATATTCCGGAAGTGCTGTCATGCTATTTGGCTGAGCGCTTTCTGAAGTATTCGAAAAACATAATATTAAGGAGAAGCATAGCCATGGAATAAAAGTGATCTTCAAATGGAATAGTTCCAACCCTGAAGGACATATTCTCATCGTTATTGTACATAACCACGGGTATTGAAGTGAGTAAGCCATTGACCACATAAAAAGGAATCAAAGAAACCAGATAGGCCAAATAGAATCTGCTTAAAAAAGATACTTTAACTATAAATTGGGCCAATAATAATATCAGAAGTAGGAGACCAAAGGTAATTAAGGAATACACCTTTTCATAAAACAGCCCCAGTAAAAGAACACATAAACCCATTAAGGCATAGGTAATGTAACTTGATAAAGTTCTTAATACATCCGGTCTAATATAATAATTAAGGCATTCATAAATGAAAATACAGGCAAATGGAACGGTAATAAAGAAGAGTATTTCTTCGAGAGGCAGGTTAAGAAAATAGACACCAATGACGTAATTCGGATTGAATGACCAAACCCCATATACAGTGAATAAATAATCCCAAAAAAGAAAAACTAATCCGGTAATCAAAAGACCGGGAAAAATATACTTCCAGCTTTGGAAAAACCTGACCCGTTTATCAAATGAAAGAATTACCGGGAAAAATACAGTCAGAAAATTAATGAGCAAATAGGTATTCTTCATACAAATATCAAATATACTTCTTAAACAGTAACAGCTCATCCTTTAAACATCGGTCAGACTGAATCATGAATGCAGCAATATTTCGAATCAGCACATCATCGGCATTTCCAAACTTTTTATTCTTGAACTGCTTTACGATTACTTTTCGGTCTTCCTCCAAATCTTTACTGAAACCTAAAAAAGCAGGGGTATAATGCTGTATAGAAAACCGCATAAAACGTATTTCAAGGTTGTTAGGATCTTTTTCCACCGCTATTTTCATAGTCCTTTGTGATAAAGCCACATATTTTAATTTATTATAGGGATTCCAGCTTTGCTTCGCTTTCAAGGCTTCCAATGTACCAATATAGCCTATTATGAGCGGGTTTTCTCCACGAGCCGATTTGAGCACACGGTATAAGGAATCGGTAACTGACGGACTTTCAATCGCTTTTTGTACCGCTGCTTTGAGTGTTCTGTATTCATCTGATAAAGTTGATGCTATGTTGAAATGAAAAGAAAAAAAAGAAAGGCAGAGGAACAAAAATTTCAATTTCATCTGTGTAGTTTTTTCAAATCTTAAGGATAACGAATCAAAATTAAGAAAATTGAGTGTATGGGCAGGATTATTTTTATTTGACAAAAGGTATCAATTATTTGATTTGGCTACCAGAAAAAGGGGAAACCTAGCTAAAAAGCATTTTGCTTACTCCGATTCCGGCCTTCCTAATGAACTCTCATTAATTTACAGATAAATCATTTATCCTTGCGGATTCGCTGAACTCTGCTGGCCGGAACAGGATTGGTAAACTAGAACTAAGTTTATCGTAAAAATAATGAAATGGAACTACCTGCAATAAACTCATGCGCTGACTATAAAAAACCTGGTACTTGTCAGCATTTTCAAGTCAGGGAAAATCAAATAATATTCACTTCGCGCTCCAGAAAAATACTAAATTTTGAATTCACACTCGCTATGATCGACTCGGAGAGTTTGAAAATTTCTTTACCTGTAGCATGGCCATGGTTCACCAGCACCAAGGCCTGATTTTTCCAGGTACCGGTATTTCCTACCACTTTACCTTTCCAACCACACTGCTCAATCAGCCATCCTGCAGAAATCTTAGTATGGCCCTCTGTAGCCGGAAAATGAACAATATCGGGGAATTGTATTTTCAATTCCAAAAATTTGGTTTCCGATATCACCGGATTTTTAAAGAAACTGCCGGCATTGCCAATGGTGGCAGGATCAGGCAATTTACTCACACGGATATGCGACACCACCTCAGAAAGATCTTTGATATCCGGTTTTGTAATCCCCCTTTTACTCAGTTCGTCGCCAATAGCCCCATAATTTAAGGCAGGTTTAAAAATTTTTGATAGTTTAAATTTTACCTCGGTGATGATGTAAAGGCCTATTAACCCAGACTTGAATACACTGTCCCGATAACTAAATTCACAATCCTCATTATTAAAAATCCTGATTTGACCACTCGATAAATCATAAGCACGGCAGGAGTGGAAAATGTCACATAGTTCTACCCCATATGCCCCAATATTTTGAACCGGAGCTGCACCTACTGAACCCGGAATCAGGCTTAGATTTTCAATTCCTGCAAATCCACGATCAACACAATAATTCACCAAATCGTTCCATACCACACCTCCGCCGGCACTGACAAAAACATCGTTACCCTGTATTTGGTGTTGGATACCCGGTATTTTAATGTGGATAATCAGGCCATTGAAATCAGAAGTAAAAAGCATATTACTCCCGCCACCCAGGACCAAGTGGGGGTAATTCCTCCAACGCTCATCTGAAAAGAGTTCCCGCAAATCATTTTCGGTATTGATATCCACATACCAAGCCGCATCAGCTGCCACTCCAAAGGAATTTAGCTTAGCCAGAGGATAGTTTGGAATAATCTGCATTATTTCTGATTGAAATACTTTCTTGAAGCAATCAGAAGCCCAAATTCTTCAGAAGGGTTTTTCTCGGTGGATTTGTGGTGGATTTTATGAGCTCTCCGAATCCCCAAAAGATAGGCATTACCCGATTTAAAACTCTTGAATCGGTTGTGGATAAACCAATCGTGAAAAATGAAATAGATAATTCCATAGATCGAAATCCCCAGCCCGATCCAGAAGGTATAACTTAAATCGAGCCTACCGGTCCACATCAAATAAAGTGATGTTGTGGCAAAGAGTAAACTAAATACATCATTAAACTCAAACCAACCTTTTCGCTCGGTATGATGACTTTTATGAATAAACCATAATGGCCCATGAAACAAATACTTATGAATAAACCATGAAAAGCCTTCCATGGCTACTATGGTACCAAGGGTAATTCCGATGTGGAGAATCAAGAGCATATCTGTTGACTGTTATCTATTTTCAATGAAGTATTAAAAAACAAATTAAATTCAAATTAAGCCTGAACTACCTTCATCCTGCCAAGCAGGAATCTCAATCAATTTACATTTATTTGTTGAGTGCCACCAAACTTAATTCCAAATTCCGTTTTCAGAGCTTTACCCTTTCAGCTTAATCCTTTCCGCTTAAATATGTATGGCCCTATTCTCCGTTGCCGCCATACTAGCCTCTTTGAATGCTTCAGTATAGGTTGGATGTGCATGAGAAATTCTAGCAATATCTTCTGCTGATGCTCTGAATTCCATGGCTACTACGGCCTCTGCGATCATATCTGCAGCCCTTGGTCCGATCATATGAACCCCTAAAATTTCGTCTGTTCCAGCATCGGCAAGCACTTTTACAAACCCATCAGAATCATTGCTGGCCCTGGCACGTCCACTAGCCTTAAAGGGAAATGAACCGGTTTTGTATGGAATACCACTAGCTTTTAACTGCTCTTCGGTTTGTCCTACACTGGCAACCTCCGGCCAGGTATACACGACACCTGGAATTAAATTGTAATTGATATGCGGTTTTTGTCCGGCAATTACCTCAGCAACAAAAGTACCCTCATCTTCGGCTTTGTGAGCCAACATAGCCCCTTTAACCACATCGCCTATGGCATATACACCAGAGACCGCCGTTTCCAAGTGTTCATTAACCGGAATTTTCTTTCTACGATCATCTAATTTAATTCCGAGGTTTTCAAGCCCGAGGTTTTCTGTATAAGCTGTTCGGCCAACAGCAACCAGGCAATAATCACCTTCCAGAGTAATCTTTTCACCTTTAGGGTTATCGGCA
>Ga0194133_10009063_pt1 | contig 11484 bp, 9 predicted proteins | sample TA2KigOf40mmetaG_FD_155448 | JGI IMG/M metagenome (GOLD analysis project Ga0194133, IMG submission 155448) | Freshwater microbial communities from Lake Tanganyika, Tanzania - TA2015055 Kigoma Offshore 40m | ecosystem: Environmental > Aquatic > Freshwater > Lake | place: Tanzania: Lake Tanganyika...
AAAAGTTGTAACTCAACTCAAGCATTGGGGTTTTAGGTTGAATCTGTCATGGAATCCAGCCGCCGACTTGGGGACTCTGATGGAGAGGATTGTGGTCAACCAGAAAGATCACCATCAAAAGTCACCTTTTCAGAAGATGATCAGGTATCTTATTGGGAGCCTTAAATTTAAGGAAGGAAGGAATAAACCTTACTCTAATTTTAGAAGAATGGCGATACGAAGCGCACCAACCTATCTCAGACTAAACGGTAAAAGCATTAAATCTTACCATGAGGTCATTTTAACTTTTTAGTTTTTATCGATATAAACACTGATAAAAATGTCTACCTTTTTCTACCGATTTCCATCCTTTTCATTGTCCACTTTGTTTAGTGGAATTTCATGGTCTAAAGTGGAAAACTATAGAGGCTTTTTTGCGGAAACAAGTAAAAAAAACTTGAAAATGAATGAATTTGTGGTGTGGAAAAGAGTAAAATTTCATTGAAAAAGATATTGTCGTCACGAAAAAGGAGAGTTTTGTTGAAGTTTAACAGAAAACATTGAAAAAGTTTAATAAAAGGTAGAACTCCTGGGTCGAAAGGATAAGACAGTTGAATGCTAACTGATTTATTCCATAAGATACACATACATTTATAGGTACTGGCGAGCAGGCTGGCAGGCGGAGTGCCTGTTAGCTAGGCAGGCACAGGGATGACGCAGTTCCAGGGAAATTGCGTCAGATTTATTCTGACGACAATTTCCTTGGGAGGATCTAGTTGTAGTAAGTTGTGGTTGTGTATTGTTTACCTTAATTTATGTGTGAGACTCTGATTAAGTAATTGCTATACAATGTACGTTTGAGTCAGATCCAAATAAATAAATAAATCCGGTCGGACCTAGATAGGTCAAGCGCGTGTCAGAGTGAAGACTCGGACTGCGGACCAGTCGGCTCGTCAGCTCACAAAGGGAATGTTAATTAACAAAATAATTGACGTCATGAAATGGGATAATTGCAAATTGGAATAAATGTGCGATGAAACAAATAAAGTAAAACCGAGAGGATAAAGTGAATTTACTTTAAAAGTAATCAATTAAGATCTAGAAAATACCAAGGACATTTTTTCAGTGTAACGTTAAAAGGTTTTATCCCCAACCATGCCAGCAGTCTTTATGCTAAAAAAAGATTAGGCCTCTTAGACATTGTAATAATATTGCAGATGACTCCTTATCAAAAGCTGCTTTTCAAGAATAAAAAAGCATGTTTATTCATTGACTGAGATGTTATCACAATTTTCCTTAAGAATTGACCTTATTCTTAATGTGTACCTTGCACCTTACCTGTTTGCCAAAGGAGGTGTGACAATCGATACCATGTTAATTCGTCTAATGATGTTTCATACAACGTATGTTTCGCTTTTGATGGTTTGCCTAATAGTTGATTTGCCTACTGTCATTTCGCCTAATGTCTGTTCCCCTAATCAGCCTTTATTTATTGTTTCACCCTTCCTAACCCTGTGGTGCATGTTTCCCCTCCCGAACCCTCAGTGCTAGGGAGAGGGAACAGTCATAGTAGGTGAGCTGTCGTAGGCGAAACAACATTAGGCAAACTGTCATTAGACGAATTGACGTTTTCCCGAGGCAATCCAATCTTTAATCACAAATCCCTGTTTTCCCCTCCAAGCAAACACTTTTGGTAACGAAGACCCCAAGTCAGGCACACTCATCAGGTCTTGCGACCGGTACACACTTTAAATAACTCTTGTAGAGCTTTACGCATTTACTTACTGCTGTAAAATGACTGAGTTTATGACAAAATACATATTAATGATTATTTTCAGCTTGAGTGAGTCTTCCAACAATGTTCGCCGCATGCACACAGCTGTCAGGCTTAATGAGGTGATCGTGAGCAAGTCTCATGAGGCAAAGCTTGTCATCCTCAACTTACCAAGTCCACCAAAAACTATTGGAATAGACAAAGATGCAAGCTGTAAGCATGATATTTCTAAAATTCCTCTAAAATACTGCTTCAATGGATTTTCATTTTTCCAGATATGGAATTCTTAGAGGTACTTACTGAAGGTCTGGAGCGGATTCTGATGATTCGTGGCGGTGGTAGAGAAGTCATCACCATTTACTCTTAAGAATTGTGACACTCTGCTTAAATCCTTATCTTCTTTATCTGTGTCATAGCCAATAGTAGTAAGAGCACAACACAATTATCAGTAGAAAATAACAAACATTACCAAACATATTTGAGCCGTCAACACTCTTTTTGTCCATGTTTAAACCTAATTTCAACTTTGCCATCTTTAAATACATCAAGTTCTAGTATGGCTCTATAACCTTTTTTCAAACCCTGTTTTTGTTCAGTCATGACTGCATGATTTTCTCATTAAACTCAAATTACTCCCCATCTCTCTTTGAGATAAATCAAAAGTAAAAGTCTTATTGTACAATTTATATGTCTCGATTTGTTTGTCACTTTAATTTATGTCCATATAGATTGGTGCATTTAATTGAAAATCTCATAAACATCTCAACTATAAGGAATAGGTTTGAAGAAGTTTCGTGATAGATTGCCTCATTGTTGCGCTTTTTCTAACAAGATCTTCCTCTGCTCCAGAGTTTTCCACAATTATAAAGCCCAGTGAATAAGAAATGATTACTTTTGTAGTATATAACTCAACACAATGTGCATGGAATAGTTTTTGTATATTCTTTGCCAATTTGACCTATTAACCCACTAAGAACACTTTTCTGGCTAAATATGCACACAGCAGGAATTTTATAAAGAAAGATCCTTACCCCCTGGACTATTGTGGACAGTGAAATCCAAAATAAAAGCCTAGATTTAATTCATTTGTTCACAAAATCATCCTCTGCACTCAGTTTAACATTTACTGAGCATACACTCATGGTGCTTCCTTCGACTATAACTTAATATACTATTAAAATTTAATGAGTAGCATTCTTGATATTATGTGTTTAGAAAATTGCTTCAAGTCAATGTAAATAATTATAAATTTAGAAGTAATAATTTCACACAAAGTAGATTTTATGGTTCGTGAAAGAATTGTATTTGAAAAATTTACTAACAATTTAATAACCTATTTGTTCTTTGGCATGATACTTCTTCATTTCATATGATAACTTATCAATCCTTTGCTTTTAAATGAAGTGTGTGAATGAGGAGATCCGTCAATTTATACTATAAAAGTTTATTTCACTATAACAAAGTGAGGGATATTCAACACCTTGCTTCTTTATACGGTCAGACTTTGACCCTCATTGCCATAAGTTGCAGTAAATAGTGGAAGTAATTGTTTATGGATTTCAATTTGAGTTCTTTGAGTTGCTAGTTGGCTGTGAATGAGTGAAAATGAGTTGTCCTTTATTGGCTGATAAATTTTTAGATTTCTGTTCAACCATCAAATGTTTAATAAAGATGATATAATTATGAGGTTGAAATAAACATGATGTAGATAATTTGAAATTCATTTCTCAAAGTTTATACAAGTTATGGTGGGAATCAATTCTGTAATATCACCGAATACGGAGAAATGGGCCCTGACCAGTGATGGGTTTGGGTCAAAATTTTTTGACCCAAGTCGGGTCGAATCAATTTTTTGTGGCTAGGGTCATGTCAGCCATTTATGGTTTGGGTTTGAATTTGGAAAATTTCCCCTAAAAATATCAAATTTTCAATTTTTTTCCTTTTGGGTCAAAAAAATCTATTAGGGTTGGGTCAAAAAGTACCCAGGTCAAAGGCAGGTTGACCCTTATTTACTGCGGGTCAAAAGTAAGCCAAGGTCGGGTCGGGTCAGGGCCCATCTCTAGCCCTGACCCAACCTAAGCATACTTTTGACCTGCAGCAAATAAGAGGCCCAGGTACTTTTTGACTCAACCAGAAGAGATTTTTTTGACCTGGAGGGAAAAAAATTGAAAAATTTGATATTTTTAGGGGATATTTTCCAAACCCAAATCCAAACCAATTTTCACCCAGACCTATCACTATAAGAATACTCAGTGTTTCTACTGTCATATGAAAGTTGTTTCTTCTCCAGTTGGTGTGTTTAAAATGATTTGAGGTGGTTAATATTAAAGAGTTTTGAGGTAACTAGCTTTAGCTGGATAGACTCTTCTTCTTAGAAATTCAAATCTCAATTTGAATTAATCAAATTAAGTAGATGTGCATTTTTTTGTACTTTGAAAAATGCATACCCTCCACGAGCGTGCATAAAACCGGTGCCAACCAGTAAACCAGGTACTGGCTTCTCTTGCCCAGCCTGGCCCTAGAAAAATCCTCATATCTCAGCTCTTAGACAAAAATTCAAAAATATGGTTTGTAACTTTTTTGGCAATAAATTGAGGAGTCTACATGCAAAATTTCAGCACACTTCCTTCCAAACTGAGAGAGTAGTTTGAGGGGCCAGATGGACAACATTTTTTCTAACTTACTCATTTGCTTTGCTTGCTCATGGAGTTTTTGTCCCTGGCTATGGCATTTCTTTAACAAATGTTTTGATTCTAGCTGGTGGACTCTATTTTTGTCTCCCAGATGGCAGAGATCTGTGTTCAAAAATATTGCTTCTATAATCATGAATAAATAAAGAGTCTATAGTTTTAACTTTTGGAGAATAGCAGAAAAGGGGAGCAGTTTTCAACATTGTGTAATCTTTGATTTTTGTCCACTCTGGACTCGTCCTTATACTGGAATCAGTAAAATGATGATTGAAATTTACTCTATTTGGATTTGTCTCATTCCCTTTTGTGGATTCCATTGAACCAGTGAGTCCTGGCTTAAGTTGAGTTTCATGAAATGCCATGGCATCAGGTTGGGAATCTGAAGGTGCGGAGTTCAAACCCCGCCGGCTCTAGACAACTTTTGACCCCAGGTTGCCAAAAAAATAACAAATGATTCCCAGCCAAAACAGTGTGCCTTTAATGAGTAAAAATATTTAAATGGTGCACTTAAAAAGATTTTAAAAAATCATGAACCTTATATTTGGAACTGTGATGTAAGTGACACCATCAAAATAAACTTCTAGTTTGAGTTTGAGTTCTTGCCCCCTTAGGCCTGGGGTAGGTGTAGTTCAGGATCCAAAGGTATCAAAAAGTTTTTGACATCCCATTTAACAATTTTTACCAGAAAAATGTTTCCTTTTCTTTCGGTTTTTTGAGCCCCCAATACCTTGGGGTGGGCTGATGGGATCAAATGTTGATAGGAGCTCACTCAGATATAATGTACAAATTAGGGATGGACCCTGACCCAACTTTAAAAGTAAAAAGGGGTTATCCCGGCTTTGAACTGGATATTTTTTGACCAAACCAATGAGATTATTTTTGACCTGAAGGTAAAAAATGGAAAAATTTGGGATTTTAGGTGCAAATTTGCCACTGATCTGACATAAGCAGCAAAAAAACTTCCCAACCCAGTTGAAAACATTTTTGCCTGGACCCATCACTAGTGTGGGTTGAATTTCATAGACACTGGTTCCTCATACAAATCCATACACAATATGCATACCTATGGTCTTCGATAAAATAATTCTCCAACAGTGAGTCTTGAATCACCATGGACAATTCCGTGAAATAAAGTCAAAGATGGACCCAAAAACAGAGCTTGGAATTTTTCATCAGGAAGTATCATCAAGAATCTTCCATACCAAGATAAAGAATTCGAAAAAGTGCTGAGCCATTTTATGACTCAAGTTTGATCTTCTGTGCTGGATCTGCAACTGAAAACACCAAACAGCAATTGAGTTATTAAAACTCATTCCTAAACTTGGAACTCAAAATAAAATCTATAATCTTTTCATAAATCAGGAGCCCCTTGCCCTTAAGATCCAAAACATGTTCAGCTAAACAATGAAACTTGTAAAGATGTACAGCTCCATTTTTATGACCCTTTATAACAAATAGCAGAAAAACTTCTAGATTCATAAATTATCCAATTCAACATCAAATAATAAAAATAAGTTGCCTTAAATCTTAAATGTAAAATATATGCAAATTCTTCAAATAGTTGTTCAAAGATCCATAAAAATGGGCATTCTTTTAATCAAACTGATTTATTAATTTTCGAAATAAATAGAAATAATAAATAACAAAATTATATGGCAGGAATCACTCATCTATTTATTCCATGTGGCAAAAATAACTTTTCTCTCTCGTAGGAATAGGATTGGTGGTACTTTGCGTTGAATACTTTTTTAGTATTTAGTAAGTCTATCTGAGAAAAGCATTGTTGTAGGTGGGAAAAGATTCTACAGGTGGTTGGGAAACCACAGGTATATTGAAGCTTGGTGAACCAAGGGGAGCACCCAAGGCATCAGATTCATCGTAGCGATCTCCTGGCTCTGCAGGGGTAGGGTCAAGACACCACTTGGTTCGTAGGGGCTTCTCAATTTCTTGAGGCTGGGTGAATTTTAGATTGCAGACCTCTCTTGGAATGGTGGTGCACTCAGCTACAGGTTTTAGTTTTGGAACAAGCTTTGTCTGGAATCGGCACGTCTTCTGTGGGTTGAGGTCACAGGCTTCTTCTGGAACATCAACTAGAGATGTTAAAACCTTATCGTGGCATTCCTCTGGTCCTTCCTCTGTCACACATCCAGCACCGCAAATCTCTATGGGTAACTTCTCACAGTTGGTATCTCCAACAAACTTTCCGGGCTGTTTCTCGATATACCTTGTTGTGCAGGAGGACTCGTACAGAGTTCTGCATTCATCAGGTCCTTGGCCATTGCAAACCTTTTCCAATGGGCGGTAGCATTTTTTTACAGTTTCGTTGACAGCCTGTTGCTTGAAAGTAATCTGGCAGGTCTTTTCAAAGTTCTCTTCGCAAACCTCTTCTTGTGCAGGTGAGAACTGTGTTACATATGTATAATGACATTTCTCCACACTTTTATGAGTGCATTCTAGAATGGGATCCTTTTGCAAACTCTTGACAGTTTCCTCTTTTTCCACACAGCAGAGACCTGTCTCAGGATCATTCTGGCAAAGGCTAAAGTCAACCCCTCCTTGCACATCAACTCCATTCTGTCGACCTCTTCTCACCTCTTTCCTTCCATTGCGGCCAAACCTCGGTGTAACCTTATCAGCTGTTGTTAAACTAACAGCCAACAATACCAATACAAATGCCTAAAATTGACAAAAAAAGTGGTTTATTTTTTCACCTAAGTTTACTTTAATCTATCACCTTCATTGCGTCTCTCTTCTCCAAAGGATTGATCAAGAATGATGATTTGATTGTTGGAATTCAATCTTATAAAAGTCCTTTCTGCTCTTCACAATCCAACGTTGCCCACGTGACGGTTACGCTTGCGGAATAGATTTTTCTCGCATCAGGGTCGACCACAAGAAGGGTCATTGAAGACAGCTGAAAACATCACAAGTTCAGAAAAGCCCATTCAAGCAACGGTACTTAAAAAAATGAATGGGCTACTCAAAATTGTCCATTTCAAAATTAAGGCCAATAAATCGGATGGCAAAGTTGTTCCAGGAAATTGCTGAACCTATTGCCGATGAATTTATCTGGTAAAAAAAATGTCGCATTACATATTTTTTGCTATCAAGCAGAAATTCAGGCAATTTGTTTGAAAAAACTATTTTTGTTCCTTGCCATTATCAAAACTAAACTGAAATTTATCTTTTTTCAATAGAAGCTGAAACATCCAAATATTGTCACAATGGCAGATGAAGATGACCTTTTTTTTTTGAAACTGGACATATGTGAAAAATGTTTTTTTTTGATCAATACATCCTGGTGGAGGTGGTAGTTATCTGTTGAATCAAATATTGTTCACAAGAAACATTTATCTTAAGTTTTGTTTCGTTGTTTCAGATGTGACCGTCTGTAGCGAACCAAAACCAAATTACTTAATGCGTCATTCTCTCAGCAAAAATTCAATTTTTCATGACCATGAAGATATTTTTTTACTGTTATTGTCAATAAAAAAAATTTCAAGAAGAGATACAATATTTTTCATATCGAATAAATAGACATTGTGAGGTGTCAAAAAAAGTTAATACATATTTTTGGGTCTAGGATCTTTTGCCTAATGCAAGTTCGCCAATACCAGTTCGCCTAATGCAAGTTCACCTAATTAAGTTCGCCAACCATGCAAGTTTGCATAATCAAGTTTGCTAACTACGGCTAACCCCAACCACAGAGCCCTATTGTTCAAAAGAGAGGCTTGATTGGGATAGATGAGGGGGAAACATGCCTCTCAGGGTTAGGAAGGGGGAAACATGGTTTGGGGGATTGGTTGGGTCAGGTTAGGGTTATTTGATGAGTTCATAGTTTGACGAGTTTGTAGTTCGTAGTTGGCAAACTTGCATGGTTGGTGAACTTGGTTATGCAAACTGTTATTGGGAAACTTGCATTATGCGAAAAAACATATTATCCACATTTTTAACTCTTTGTTTGTTTCCAACCACGACTTGTTAATTAATCAAGTTGAATGAGTAAAAAATTTCAAATGCTAACAGTTCCTTTTTGAAACATATGTTACACCATTGGGATTTTAATAATGTTCCTATAATAACCAGATGGTGGTTTTTAATTAACATAATTGATAAACTTAAGAGGCATTATTAAACATATCCATAAAAACATCACAAAAATCAGGTTTTTTCCATCTTGCAGTCGACACTATTTGCATGAAAATCACTTGCCTTTTCCATTAAGGATGGAATGTTTTGTGTGAAAAATCATTCTGATAGTGCTTCTACATACAATCTAATGACTCTATACTTTAATGCATTAACAAATATTAGGTTCTTTCAATTCTTTATCAACATTGAAAAGTTCATTTTTAATTGACATCAAGCTGATGGGAAAAAACTTTTAGCAAAAAGGCAACAGGATTTTTTATTTTAAAATCTTAAATTAACCAGTAAATCAATTTTCATTTGCTTTGAAATTTGTCTAGACAAATGGAACCACGAAAAAGTCTAAAAATGATAAGAAAACTATTTTTCAATTTCCTGGTTCTTTCAAATATACCTAACGTTAACTTCTTTCATTGTTATTTTCATCCTTGTGACAATAGCATCAATTATCCTTTATTACATTCTGTTGAATGTTTGCCATTGAACAGATATGGCAATCTCTAGGAAATAAGTTTGAAAATGAAAGACAGAATAGTCTAATTGATTCAATCTGAGCTAAACTGAAACAAATATTTTTTCCAATTATCTGTTTGTTATATAGTAATACATCACTGGTTAAAGTTGCAAAATATATCTCAACAGTTTTAATACCTTTTTATTGAGGTTATAAACATTTTTTGCAGTAACTGTACATTAATCCCTCCAAATAACCACCTGATTGCAACTCCTTTGAAAATATTCATTATGAAAAAAGAGGATTAAGTTGAGTTCTTTATTTGATGGCTTAGTCAATTGTTGCATCTTTCAAGTTATAATTGAATATACTATATACACATAGTTTGATGAAAACATAAGGATAAAATATGAAAAAAGACCACAGGGATTAATCTTTTTTATTATTTTTAATTTGGATAGCTGGTCATCATAGCCTGTTCATTTAATAAAACTTTTAAGGCCGAGAGTCACTCCTTGCATTTGAAAGTTGTTTAACTTAGAAGTTTTCAAGCACAAAGGACTTAATATTTACCTGTTTAAATAAAATAATTATTGTTGAATAAATTGAAAAAGATTTCGTTTTGAAACATTTTCTGCTGCAAGAGGAAAATTAGCGCAATGAATCATAATAAATCACTAAACCTTAATGATATTTATAGAGGAGGATTGGACTAAAAATATGTTAAACTAAAGCATCTTGATAATAATTATAACTTCAGAGTCATTTGGTAGCAAGTTGGGAACCCCTCAGAGTTAAGAAATCTTAGCCTTGGTTTATTTTCTTAAATCAAGATTGTCTGATGAACTTAAAAAAATTGGCAGCCTAGAAAAAAAGTTTAAAGTCAAATGAACTTTTGAATTTTGTAAAAAGTTCTTGTCATTTGCAATTATTAAAATTGTGAATGAAAATAGAAAAGATGATATTAGTTTGATGATTTTGCACTTTTGTCAAAGCGAGCTTAAATTATGTTTCCAACAAACTTGAGGACATGTTAAAAATTCTCACTTATTTTGAAAATAATTTCTGTCTTTTTGCAACTTCTCAAAATAAAATAAAACAAAATTAATGTGCAGGACAACCACTATTCAGAAGAGTTAAAAGGTTATGTCTTCATGATAAAAAGCTGTATCCTATAGATAAAAAAGTAAAAAAATTATCTGAAAATTTTGAAAATTTAGAATGAGTATTGTGTTAGATGCTTCGTCGTAGGAATGAAGGCAAAGATTGGAACGGAAACGGGAGGAGACGTGAACGTTGAGCTAAAATCCCAGTGGAGACCTTGCCAATCAAGATAAGAATCAATACTGAACTATTTATTAATGGGAAACAGGGGGTTATATACAAAAGTAAAGGAGGGATCGGATCAAAAAATATTGGACCTCTTGGAAGAGGGTAGAATATTGGCGGGAAATAAATACACGGGAGTGAGAACATCGGCAGCCTGTTTAGGTGAACTTACTATTACTTGGAAGGGAAGCCAAACAACAGCAGCCTGTTTGAAACGACTTTGAACCTTTAGTAAAGTGAAAAATATAGTAGCGCAAAAACCAGGGTAAATGAGTGTGTACTTTGAAATGAGGTCTAAAAGAAAATTCATATTTATGTAAAGCAAATATGAAAGCTTTAACACTAAATCAAACTATTCAAATTTCAAATAGAGATCTGAAACACTGAAACTGTTACCAATATTCTCAAGAACATGATAAAAAAAGCCCATTCTCTAAGGAAAGAAATTTGTGGTTTTGTCATGTAATTTCTCAACAAAACAAGTATTTCTAATTTTTGCTTCAACATCAAGAGATTCATTTTTAATCTCAGAAAGTATATTTGCTCTTTTTCTGTTACCTTTTTAGCACTTTTTTCTTAGAGTAGTAGACACTAATAAACGTATCAAGAATTTTTGTCTGAACCTTTATTAAAATGAAGCAACTTGAATTTCCTATCTAATGTTTTTGGATGTAGTAAGTTTATACACAAAATTTGCACACCTCATGAAAACTCCATATTAAGGAGTTTTCTTATAATCGTTTTCAGCACTTGAAGTAAAAAGAAAACCATCATTTAATGATGAACCAAAAATTTTCCTTTTCAAAGCTTCAAAATTTGTTTGAGAAAATCCTGTACGCCTGGTTTAAATTTATATTCATTTGTCACATAAATCACATGGCAAAAGGCAGATATATGTTGGGTTTCAACTCTGAATTTACACAATGTTTTTAACATAAGTTAAACTTTCAGCCTGTTTAATTTCAAAGATAAAGAAAATTCTTAACATTAGTTCATCTGGCTGAACTTAAGTTTTTGTCCAGATGTTCAGATCTTAAAGTTTTATAATCCATCAAATGTTGCTTTTGTGCATTTTGTGTCTTCTTATTCATTTTAATTTCAGTATAGTA